>JAEEGG010017177.1_pt1 | contig 14908 bp, 10 predicted proteins | sample 9134161 | NCBI WGS metagenome assembly JAEEGG01 (sample SAMN16246543, study PRJNA631951) | gut metagenome | biome: gut microbiome; feature: rumen; material: CR-attached | host: Bos | place: Iran: Karaj | collected 2018-10
AATGTCGGGATTCGTGTGAAAGGTGCTCAAAAGGGCAATTTGGAGGTTCGCGTGAAAGATGATCCTAATCTCTTTGAAGAATTCCTCGACAAGATTCTGGGCATCCGCGTAAAAGTTCGCGTATAGGCTCCGCTCATAACAGTGACTCAGATTCCAGGTAATGGAAGCGATGTTTGCGAATAAAATTAAAGAGGACACTTCGTTGGGAAGCGCCCTCTTTGTTTTGTCTTGTTTTAGAATGACTTGGGAACTTTTGCGGCGGGAATTTCCACCGACCATCCGAAGACTGGCGACAGCTCCTTGTTGATTTCAGGATCCTCGCTGAGCTTGCCCTTTTCCCATGTGCGATATACGGTGCTCTGTACGACGTATGTCTTGCCATCCTTGGTGTAGAACGACTTGCAGGTCATCTTCTCTGCTTTGCCGTATTTCTTCAGCTGAGGCGTTGTCAGCTGTACGGGCATCCACTTGGCACTGGTGGTTACGGTCTTTTCGTGCCTATTGGCACCTAGCACCTCGCTCACGGCACCACGTACGCACAAAATCACTCTTGCACGGTCCGTCATACGCTCGGGCTTGTACTGGTCTTCAAGATTGTCCAGCAGATAGTTCTTGCTCTTGATTTGCTGCTCCTCCTTGGTGTCGGCAGGTGTCTTCTTGCGTGTCGAGGCAGCAGCCTTAGCAGCCTGTTGTGCAGCCTCGGCAGCTTGTTTCTTCTCTACTTCACGCTTTTGTGCAGCCTCGTAAGCAGCCTTGTCGGCAGCCTTTTGTGCGTCCTGTTTCTTGTGGGCTTCTATTGCATCCTTAAGGTCCTGGCTGACGTTGCTGCATCTTTCCTTCAAATTGGCTATTTCCTTCTGTGGTATGGGGTTGTCCTTCGGGTCAACCTTTTTGCCGGCACGTACCAGTAGTTCGGCAATCGTCACGTCCAGCATCTTAATCTTATATGCGCGGTCTTTATATGCCTCCAGACCTTCCCACAGACCTTTGTTGCTGCGGATGACATTTGCCAGGTATCTCGTGGCCTGCTGCATGGCCTGCTTACAACCGTCTTCCTGTTCCAGGGGTTGACCGTCGGGCACAAAATACTTCTCAATCTCAACACCTCCAGTATAGTAAACCGTCGTTCCGTTACTCGAGATGGTGCGTGCGCCCAGCCATGCCAGCCAGTCGCCATTTACCTTTTCAGCCTCATAAGCCTTTGAGTGCACATCTTTCACCTGCGCATTAACCTGCGCATTCATTCCTAACATGATGACCAAAGCCATCGCAATTCTTTTGATATCCATATTCTTTCAATTTAGGTTAATTAAATATATCACTTATGCTTTTTCTCGAAATTATCTATCATCTTCAGATAGTGACGACGGAAGTCACGCCAGTGATAGTAGGGGGCGCAATCGGTGCGGATGGGCAGTCGGGCTTCCTTTTCGTTCAGCAGCACCTTGAAGAGGATGTCCTTGTCCTGCGGACTGCTGCGATAGAAGACGAACTGCAGGTTCGAGGCCATGGGGAAAATATCGGAACACCACCATCCCTTTCGTTCTATCTCGTCGAGGTTGTCGGTGCGCAGGTCGTAACCATTGATGCCCAGCAGACATACCAGAGGCAGGATGACCGTGTCGTGACCAAAGCGTAGCTGGGCACCAGGACGCTCCAAGTGGAGACAGCTGTCGGCCTCGTTTATCATCTTGCGTAACAGGTGACGTTGGGTATAAGGATAGCGTCCGCCGTAGTTGGGCGTGAAGTTAGCATACTGTGCATACCAGAGGGCATTGTCCACCTGCCACATGCGGTAGAGCTCTTCGGGTTGGAAGATGTCGATGAGGAAGGTGTTCTGGTACAGATGCGTATTCAACTGGAAGAGTCCCATCTTCATAAGATAGTAGCTGAAGTCGTTCTCGTCCACGATATCCTTGACGATGTCGGGGTTCTTGAATATCAGCTCCATCAGTCGGCTGTTGCCCATGCGCGTTGCAATATAATTGTCGAAGGCTTTCTGTGCTTCCGGTGACAGCTTGCCACGTTTCATGACAGGGTCTTGGTGGTTCAGATACCACATGTCGCGCTTTGAGGCTTCCTGTGTGACCTCCAGCTTGGGATTGCCCTGTAAGAACTCCAACAGTTCGGCGCCCATGGACAGTATGCAGCGGGGCACAGTGGTGCTCTTGGCCTGTATCCATGCATTGCCCTCGAAGACCTCTGGGAATTGCTGCATCATGTGACGCGCAATCCATTTGTGCTGTATGCGTCCGTATTCTGCCAATTCGCCCCATCGGGTTTCCGAATGCTCAAGAATGGTTCTCATCTCTGCCAGCACCTTCTTGCCTGTAGGTGTCAGCTCGTCGACGCTTTCAGCCTGTAACATCATGGCGTACGGAATGGTGTAGCCCTTCTGGTTGTTGATGTAGCGCGAACCGTGACGTCCGTAGTGCGATATGTAGAAGGGGTGTTTGCCCTTGGGGGCAGGCGTCAGACGATGGAGACTGTCAGGGTATATGTGATAGTTGCAGGCTGCGAAGACAGGCATCCTCTTGATTCTCTCCAACACGGGCTGAGCCGAGAGATGTGAGATGTAAGATGTAAGAAGGATGAGTAGGATATATCTTGTTTTCATCATGAGCAGTCGTTAATTGTTATTATCTGCATTCTTGCTGTCGTATCTCATCTTCTCGTAGGCATAGAGCTTGCGCAGATAGTAGCGCTTAGCATCGTCCCAATGGTAGTAGGGTGCACAGTCTGACGGAATCGGCAGCTGCATCTCCTGTCCGTTCAGCAGCACCTTGATGAGAATGTCGTTGTCATCCATGTCCTTGCGATAGTGAATGACCTGAACGTTGGCGCCGAACGGTGCAATACGATAGTCCACCCATCCCTGCTTATCCAACTGGTCGAGGTCGTTGGTCTGTAGTCCAAAGCCGTTGAGCTCCATCAGACAGATAAGCGACATGACCATGCCACGACTGCTATAACGCAGGTGTGCCACAGGAATACCCATTTCCTTGATGCTGTCGCCCATGTGTAACAGGTTCCATAGTGGGGCGCGCTGTGAGTAGGCCTGATAGCCGCCATTTTGTTCGAATCGTCCGTAGCAGATGTAGTTGCGGGCATTGTATAGGCGCCAGTGCCGATATAGCTCTTGAGGCGTAAAGATGTCATACAGCGTCACGACGCCTTCCAACGCTGTGATCTGTATGCTACCGGCCATCACGAAGAGCTGGTCGCTGAGGACGGTGGGGTCGATATACGCTTTGACGTAGTCGTTGCTGACGAAGAGCGATTCCATCAGCCGCTGGTCGTCGGTGTTGGCCAGTCGGAAGTTCTGGTAGCAGGCTTCCGTCTCGGCATTGAAGCGGTCGGCCTCCAGTTCCTTGTCCCTGACATCCATCCAGTGGTCGTTGCTGTGTGACGACTTCATGCGTAGGTCCATTGTCGGACAGGCTCTGGCAATCTGTGTCATCGCCTCCTGCATCGTCATAACGTTATGGTTGCGCACAATGCTGCGGGCGTCGACAATGGCACCTTTCGTGAAGATGTCGGGGAAGCGATCTACCATCTCTTGTGCCAGCTGTCGCATCTGCTGTGCACCCTTGACCGTCAACTCGCCCGTCCTGAGTTTGGCATCTTCATAAATCAGTCTGAGTCGGCGCAGCACGTCCTTGCCCAGAGGGGTCAGCATGTTCGCACTGTCGGCCTTGGCCATTGTGGTAATGGGAGCTTCATAGTCCTTGGCATTCTCCAAATAGTAGGCTGCCGAACAGCCATAGTGTGAAATGTAGAAGGGCTTCTTGCCGTTAGGTGCCGGCGTGTCTGTATGTTGTTCACCAGTAGGCAGGGAATAGCAAAGACTCGCCGAACGCTGTGGTACGGCTTTTATCTCGTCAGCAACGCTTTGTGCCGTTATGGGTGTGCTCAAAATCAGTAGCAAGAATACCGCCCATTGTCTTATTGTTCTCCTCTTTTGTATCATGATGTTCTAGTTCCGTGGGCAAAGTTACGAAAAAAAAGTGAAAAATGAAAAGGGGAAAGAGAAAAATTTTGTACCTTTGCGCCAAATTTCGAAGAAACTATGCAGAAATTAGTTGAGTTATACCGCCAATGGAGTGGGGAAGACCCCCAGAATGTACAGCAGTTGACTGCAGGAGGCAGCAATCGCGAATACTACCGTCTGACCTCGTCGGAGGGCAAGACTGTTGTGGGGTGCGTTGGCACCAGTCGTGACGAGAATCATGCCTTTGTCTATCTGGCCAAGCATTTTACGGATTGTAAGCTACCTGTTCCCACCATTCTGGCTGTCAGCAGCGATGAGTTGCGCTATATCCAGACCGATTTGGGTTCTGTGTCGTTGTTCGACGCCATCCGAGGTGGTCGTGAGGCTGGTGGCCGTTATACGCTGAAGGAACAGGAACTGTTGCGTCGCACCATCCGCGAGTTGCCGAGAATCCAGGTAGCCGGAGCCGATGGGCTCGACTTTGCCAACTGCTATCCGCAGCCGGCCTTCGACAGTGATTCCGTACTCTTCGACCTCAACTACTTCAAGTATTGTTTCCTGAAGGCTACCGAAGTCGACTTCCACGAATTGAAGCTCGAGGCTGACTTCCGCTTGCTGGCCAAGGACCTCACGAATGGTGACGATGCACAGGGTTTCCTCTATCGCGACTTCCAGGCACGTAACGTGATGCTGAATAGTGAGGGACGTCCTTTCTTCATCGATTTCCAAGGTGGGCGTAAGGGCCCTTACTACTACGACCTCGCCTCGTTCCTGTGGCAGGCCAGTGCCAAGTATCCCTATAAGGTGCGTCGCGAACTCGTCTATGAGTACTACAACGCCATGAAGCAGTTCACCGAGGTGCCTTCGCCCCATCATTTTGTCGACCGTCTCTCGCTCTTTGTACTGTTCCGTCAGCTACAGGTATTGGGTGCTTATGGTTTTCGTGGCTATTTCGAGCGCAAGCTCCACTTCATTGAGTCCATACCGCCTGCCATGCAGAATATCCGCGAATTGCTGGACGAACGCAATTTCCCCTATCCGTATTTGGTCGATGTGCTGCGCCGACTCACTGAGATGCCTCGCTTCCAGCAGGTTCAGACCACCGTTGAGCGTGCCGATGGCTATAAGACGACAGACAAGAACCCTTATAAGCAGCATCCGCAGGACGGTCCTGCCACGTTCTCTAAGTACGACGCACAGGGTCCGTTGGTGGTTCGCGTGTTCAGCTTCTCGTTTACGAAGGGCATTCCCGAGGACGAGAGCGGCAATGGTGGCGGTTATGTGTTCGACTGCCGTTCGACCCACAACCCTGGCCGTTACGAACCTTATAAGAAACTGACAGGTCTCGACGAACCCGTCATCCGATTCCTTGAGGACGACGGCGAGATACTGACCTTCCTCGATAGTGTCTATAAACTGGCTGATGCCCATGTGCGCCGTTACATCCAGCGTGGTTTCACCAGCCTGATGTTCTGCTTTGGCTGCACGGGTGGTCAGCACCGCTCCGTCTATAGTGCACAGCACTTAGCCGAACATATCCACGAGAAGTTCGGTATCGAGGTGCGCATCTGCCATCGTGAGCAAAAAATTACCCAGACGCTGCCGAGCGCTGGGTAATTTGGCTGTTCTCTCTTTGAGAGTGTGGCGTTGCGAGGGCTATAAGCTAATTGCTAAAAGCCAAAAACTACTTTCTTGCCGTTCATGATGTATATCTTGCCGGCCTGAGGCGTCTCTACCTTGCGACCCATCAGGTCGTAGAATTGGCCGTTGGCTGTTTGCTGATGGCTATTAGCAATGTCCTTGATTGCTGTTGATGTGCTGACGATAGGTTCAATGTTCAATGCGCTCGACGTCATGTTGAGCGTCAACTCGCTGCCGCTGACTTCTCCAGTCTTTCCGCCGCTTAGTATCCAACCAACGATCTCCTGACCCTCAGGGGCAGTGCCGGTGATTTTGAGTTCGCGGTTGGCAAAGAACTTGCCGTCGAACGTCTTGTTCGTCACGTCAACACCGTTAATGTTGAGTGCGACGTCCTGTGCATTCTTGTTGACGGTCAGAGCGACGGGAGAACCCAGATTCCATTGGTCGCCAATGAACTTATAGAAGTTATTGGGACGACCCTCAGCCCAGCTTTTGGCACTATTGAACTTATTCTCGATGTCGCTGCGGTTGTCGGGTTGCCACCAGCCCCAGCCGCCACCGTTATTGTATTTGTCGCGGTGGGCAACGAATTCCTCCATAGCCTCGGCCTTGATGAGGTCGATTATTTCACCTGTGCCCTTGCCGTTCATGAAGTCGCCCATGAAGACGCAGCACTTGTTAATGAACATCTTCAGAATGTCGGAATCCTCCAGCATGTTCTTCAGCAGACGTGTAGCAGGCTCAGTGAAGGCCCAGGCATTACCGCTGTCATAACTTGGATTGTAAAACAGACTGATGGTGTTGTAGTTGTTCTGACGACCGTAGAGTCCGAGTCCGAAGTCGGTGTCTTTGACAATCACACGGAATCTCTTGGGCAGACCCGACTCATTGTCGTCGTCGTTGGGACGCCAGAAGACGAGGTTGTTGCCGGGGAAGTCGATGTTGCCGTAGAAGAAGTTCATGGCAATGACATTCAGATATTCGCTGACGTCCAGCCACTGCTCGTATTCTTCTAAGGTGTGGCCCTTCTCGCTATAGAAAGCCTTGAAGCTGTTATAGAATTCCTCGTCGCCTACCTTGAATTCCTCGATAAACTTGTCGACACCATTCTCTTGCTCGTGCGAAATCTCAATCATGTCGAGCTCCTCAAGCTTGTTATAGTTGCTGTAGATGTTGTCCTCGTTCGAGCGCTCGCGGATGTTCAGCATACCCATATACTCGCCGTTGATGTAGAGCACAGCGGTGTGGCCTGCTTGCCAGTCCAGGTCAACGTGGCTTCCCATCGTGCGCTGGATGATGAGGTCGCGGAAGTAGAGGTCGCCGAAGTCGTTACCGCCATCTCGCAGCGAGAACGACTTGAACTCATTAACGCCGGGCTTCTGGTCGGGGAAGAACTCGTACGAGAAACGCTTGTGGTCGGGGTCGAAACGTTTGTTGGCATAGAAGACCATCGACTTCAGGGCATTCGAACGTGACTGTCCACCCTGGATACGTGTCTCGCCAAGCTGGTTGAATTCACTTTCCTTGTTTTCAGCAGGGAAGAACTCAATGTTGACGGGACGACGCCAGTCGTGTGTCTTCTTGTCTTCCTTGCTGTTGTTGTTAGCGAAAAGACCGATGCTCTTGTCATTCAGATATTTGTCATCAGTCTGGACTGAGAAGATGGGCACAGTCATCGTTCTTGGATGGAAAATGTACGACTGGGCAGTGCTCATGGGTGACAGCCAGCTGTCGCAGAACACCTTGGCACGAACCACCGTTGTCTTGCTGATGCTGATAGCCTTCGAATATTTCGTGCCGTTAGCCTTGGGCTCGCTACCATTGGTGGTGTAAGTGATATAGGCACCGTCGGGAGCGCCTTCCGGCAGACTCAGCGTGAGGTTCAGGGCGGTATTGCCCACACGACCATTCTCGCTGAATACCGGAGCCCCTAAGATGTTCTTGGTGGTCTTGCCGCAGTTGGTCTTTCCTGGGGTGGGTGTGAGCTGATAGCCCCACTTGTCGGCACCGTCCGTCTCACGACCGAATGCTACGTCCGGGGCAGGCATCTTCTTCATGTCGGCAGGCAGACTGTCGACCACTTCCTTGTTTTTGAAAAGATAAAGTTTACAGCCTTTGCCCGACTCCAGACGGAAATTGGTGTGAAGGCGATTGTCTTCCTTTTCCTCCTTGTCGCAGTAAATGATGACGTAGCCTTTGGCTTCTATCGTCTTGTCGGGCAACTGCCACGCTTTCTTTGGCTTGTCCTTCTTGTCGTAGATCTGGTAATCCTTCAGATTGATGGCTGCATCCGTAGGGTTGTACAGTTCTACCCAGGAGTCTGGGAATTCGTGAATGTCATCCATGATGCACTCGATGTTCGACTGCATGATTTCGTTGATTTTCAGCGTTTGTGCTGATGCCGTGCCACCTAATAGCGTGGCAACCATTAATGTTAGAAATTTCATTGGTTTGGTTATGTTTTTGTGAATTCTGGTGGCAAAGTTATAAAATAATTAGGAATTGCGAATGTAGAATAGAGATTTTTTCGTATCTTTGCAACCTCAAATAAAGAATATGAAACAAACGATGATTTTGGCAGCGGGACTCGGCACCCGCTTGAAACCCCTTACCGACACCATGCCCAAGGCTTTGGTGCCTGTTGGCGGTACACCGCTGCTCGACATCAACATCCGCCGTTTGCAGGCGCAGGGCTACGACCGCTTTGTGGTCAATATCCATCATTTTGCCCAGCAAATCGTCGACCATGTCCGTCAGCAGGACTATGCGCCATTGGTTCATTTCAGCGACGAGACGGCGCAGCTGTTGGAGACGGGTGGGGGACTGAAGAAGGCTCAGGGCCTGTTCCGTGACGACCAGCCCATCCTCATCCACAATGTCGATATTCTCGACAATGTCGACTACGACTGGTTTGCCCGTCAGCATCAGGCTGACGAGGATGCCGTGCTGCTGGTCAGCCAGCGTAAGACGAAGCGCTACCTCTTGTTCGACAATGCCATGCATCTGATGGGTTGGAAGAACATCGAGACGGGCGAAATCAAGTCACCCTACGAATACGTGCGTCGCACAGGTCTTTCACAACATGGCGAGCCGCTGAATATGTTTGCCTTCTCGGGCATTCACTCGTTCTCGCCCCGCCTGTTCCCCCTCATGGATCGTTTCCCCGAGCGTTTCCCCATCATCGACTTCTACCTCTCCGTGTGCCATCGTGCCCACATCGTCGGTCTCGTCAAGCCCGATCTGCAGCTCATGGACGTTGGCAAACTCGAGACATTGGATCAAGCAGAAAAGTTTATTCAATCAATATAATTACGTCAATGCAAAAGATTATCATTTTAGATTTCGGTTCTCAGACCACGCAGCTCATTGGCCGTCGTGTCCGTGAACTCGACACCTTCTGTGAGATTTTGCCTTACAACAAGTACCCCAAGGACGACGATGCCGACGTCATTGGTGTCATCCTCAGTGGTTCGCCCTATTCCGTGCACGACCCCGAGGCCTTCAAGGTAGATCTCTCGCAGTTTGTCGGCAAGGTGCCCGTACTCGGCATCTGCTATGGTGCTCAGTTCATTTCGAACACCTTGGGTGGTAAGGTCGAGAAGGCCGACTCGCGCGAGTACGGTCGTGCCAATCTGGAGACTGTCGACACCACGAATCCGCTGTTCAAGGGCTTCGACCAGCACTCTCAGGTCTGGATGTCGCATGGTGACACCATCACTGCCATTCCCGATGGCTTTGAGGTCATTGGCTCTACCAAGGACGTGAAGAACGCCGCATTTGCTTCAACCAAACAACCCGTTTGGGCCGTTCAGTTCCACCCTGAGGTTTACCACACCCAGCAGGGCAAAACCCTGTTGCACAACTTTGTCGTCGACATCTGTGGAAGCAAGCAAGAGTGGAGCGCAGCCTCGTTCGTCGATACCACCGTTGCTGAATTGAAGGCGCAGCTGGGCAACGACCGCGTCATCCTTGGACTCTCCGGTGGCGTCGACAGTTCTGTTGCTGCCGTGCTGCTCAACAAGGCCATTGGCAATCGTCTCACCTGCATCTTCGTCGATCATGGTATGCTGCGCAAGAACGAGTTCCAGCAGGTCATGGACGACTACAAGGTACTGGGTCTGAACGTCATTGGCGTCGATGCCAGCGAAAAGTTCTTTACCGACCTTGCTGGTGTCACCGAACCCGAACAGAAACGTAAGATCATTGGTCGCGACTTCGTCGAGGTGTTCAATGCCGAGGCCAAGAAGATTACCGATGCCCGTTGGTTGGCCCAGGGCACCATCTATCCCGACCGTATCGAGTCGCTGAACATCACGGGTAAGGTCATCAAGAGCCACCACAACGTAGGCGGTCTGCCCAAGGAGATGCACCTGCAACTCTGCGAACCCCTGAAGTGGCTGTTCAAGGACGAGGTGCGTCGCGTGGGGCGTCAGTTGGAGATGCCCGAGCACCTCATCACCCGTCACCCCTTCCCAGGTCCTGGCTTGGCTGTCCGCATTCTTGGCGACATCACCCGCGAAAAGGTGCGTATTCTGCAGGATGCCGACGATATCTACATCCGTGGGCTCCGCGAATATGTCGACACCGATGGCGAGACATTATATAATAAGGTGTGGCAGGCTGGCGCTATCCTCCTCTCTACCGTCCGCTCGGTCGGTGTCATGGGCGATGAGCGCACCTACGAGAATCCTGTCGCCCTGCGTGCCGTCACCTCTACCGACGCTATGACTGCCGACTGGGCTCATCTGCCCTACGACTTCTTGGCAAAGGTCTCTAACGAGATTATCAACAAGGTTCGTGGCGTCAATCGCGTCTGTTACGACATCTCGTCAAAACCACCCGCAACCATCGAGTGGGAATAAAAAAAATAGAAGGTTTTACCCTTCTATTGCATTGTACCACGCCATCTGCTTGATGTCTTCGTTGTAACGGGCATACTTGCCTAAGGCAGGATCCTGTGGAATGAACATCGAGACACCGTGGAACTTTTCGTCCGTCATCTTGAAGTCATCATAGAAGATACGCCATACCTTCTGGGTCTGCCACGTATAACCGATGCGCTTCAGGATGAATAGAAAAGGGGTCACGTACCTCTGTGTCGTTTTTTTAAGTTAATTGTGGCAGCGATAGAATGAAGCGGCTGCCGTTGGTGTATTGGGGATCGAGGGTGAGGCTGCCGCCCATGAGTTGGACGACGCGTTGACAAAGGAACAGGCCGAGGCCAAGGCCCTCGGTGAACATATCGATCTTGGTGAATTTGTCGAAGATAAAGTCGGCCTTGTCGGCAGGGATGCCAAGCCCCGTGTCTTCTACGGTGAAAAGCACCTTGGCGTCGGTGGTTTCGACACGCATGGTGACACTGCCCTCGCGGGTAAAGTGGAGGGCATTGAAAAGCAACTCGGTAAGGACAATGAGCAGATGATGGCTGTTAGTCTTGACGGTGAGTTCATCGGTGACGCGACAATCCAAACGCATCTCAGCATTATGAGTAATCAGACTGCCTGCATTGTCAAGGGCCTTACGAGCCACTTCGATGCAGTTGACCGTATCGCTGGTGCTGATCACCTGATGGCTCTCGATGAGTGATGCCGTGAGCAGTTTGCTCACCATATAGTCGAGGGCGTTGGTCTGAACGTACATCGTCTCGGCTATCTGCTGTTTCTCATCATCGGGTATCGACTCACAATCATCGCGCAGCACTTGTGAGAAGCCGTGAACGATGTTTAGCGGCGTACGTATCTGGTGAGACATATCCTGCATGAACTGTGTCTTCTGCTCACTGGCCTGACGAGCCAACTGGGTGGCCTCCTCTAGTTCCTTCGTGCGCTGCTCAGTCTCGGATTTCGTCTGCTCGGCATCGCTGATATGCTGGCTGATGCTTCGCCTCATCTGGCAGAAACTGTTCTGCAACTGACCGATCAGGTCGGTACGCTGACTGGGCGGCAAGGGCTTCTGGTAGTCACCATGTCCGATCTGCCGCAATTCTGCGGCCAGCAGGCCTAATGGTTGTATGAAGTGCTTCACAATGCGGTGGCACCCAAGAACCAGCAACAACAGACCTATCACAAGCAGAGGTAGCAGGATGTAGTTCAGGCGGTTGTAGCCGCGCAGCAGCTCGTTGGAGGGACAGACAAGGGCCACACTCCACTGAGTGCCTTCAAGTGGGCGATAGAGTACGATATGCGATTTACCATCGATATTGACCTCCATATAGCCTGAGCGCCCATTGGTCATCTCATAGCCTAAGGTGACGATATCGGTATGCTCTCTGGGGTCAGTATTGGTGAAGATGGTCTGTTTCAGCAGTTTGGTGGTATCCGGGTGTACGAAATAGTGGCCGTCGGCTCCGAGCATCATGAAGTAGGAATGCTCGTAAGGATGCTCAGCGGTAATGGTCTCTGTGAGCCTTTTCAGCGACAGGTCGGTGGAGATGACGCCAATGAACTTTCCCAGTTGGTCGCTGAGTGGGACACAGTAGGATGCAATCATCTCGGGACTCGACAGCGTTCCGGCATTGTAGTCATCGAAGGGATCCACCCAGCATGCTTTCCTCTTCTGTCGTGGCGTCTTATACCATACCTTATCATAATAGTCGTATTCGGCTTCACGGACAGTGCTTACAGAGTCTTTTTCAGGGGTAGAGAACTCCTCAAGGCGAACGGAATAGGCCGAGAAGCCGTAGTCGTCGCCAGGATAGAAATCGGGCTCCATCGTGATGGAGCAGCCATTAGTGTTGGGGTGGTTGGCGACAATGCGGTGTGTGTATTTCAGCAGGGAGTCCTTATCGTGGGTATGAAGGTTGACGAGCCAAAGGATGTTACGTGTAGCCGTTTCGATCTCTACCATATATCCTTTTACGCGCAAGGCCGTATTGTCGAGTACGTGAGACGCTTCGTCGATGGCCTCCTCACGAATGATGTTACGCGATTGCCAGTAGAGGAATCCGAGCGACAGCGTGAACACAAGTATCACAATGATGAGGATGTCGAGACTCAACATCATTGCCAGCGACTTGCGTATATGTTTTCTCATCTCTATCATGGGCGATCCTCCTTCTTTCTTTCGGCGATGTCGAGCAGATTGCCCAGCAACTCGGTGGTTGTCTCAGTATGTGTACCTATCTTCTCTGCCATGTGTCGGCACTCGTTGGCATCCATCTCGGCAATATGCTCGCGGAAATCGCCAACGGTGGTATGAATGGCCTTAACAGACTGCTCCATGCGGTCGCTCATGTTTATAATGACGGCATCCTTCATGCGATCAGCCTCACGTGCCTGCTCATAGGCCAGTTTCAGGTCATCGTTACGCTGGCGCAGCACATCGGTGAGGTTAGTGATATGGTCGATATGCTGGCTGATGCTCAACTGCATCTGGCGGAAGGTGTTCTGAACGTATCCCACCTCATCGGTTCGATGGCTCTCTTCCACAGGGGCATCAAGTTGTCCTTCGGCCATACTGCGGGCTTCATCAACCAGCCGTTGTAGAGGCTTTAGTTGGCGATGGCTAATAAACAGGCAGAACAGTGCCAGCAGCAACAGGCCGCTGAGACTGATCATGAGCGTCAGCCACTGTAGGGAGTTGTAGGAACTGAAGATATCGCTCTCGGGGCAAACGATGGCTACGCTCCATCCGGCATTCTCGAAGGGATGATAGAAGATGAAGTCCTGCTTGCCGTCCATGCGGATCTCGCTATGACCGATATGACCTGTCTTCATGGATATGGCGGCCAGATGCCCCTGGCTGGTAGGATCGTTGAAGGCCTCAGTGAAGAAGGCCTCATGCTCTTTAAGCGTGCTGTCGGGGTGGATAATCAGGTGTCCGTCGGTTCCCATCACAGAGGCGTGGGAGTTGGGGAAAGGCCGCAACGAGAGCACTAGATCGGCAAACCACTTCATCGAGATATGTACTGACAATACGCCCACCAGTTCGCCATTCTTGTCGTGAAGCGGCATGCCATAGGATGTGATGATAGATGTCTCGCCGTGCTCAACATCGACATAGGGGTCAATCCAGATGGGTTTCTCTTGGTGCAGGGGGATAAAGTACCATTTCTCACGGGTATAAAGTTGCTTTCCACCGTTTATGGTTATGTCTATCTGTGTGGAATCGGTGGGGTTGCGGTGTGCATATATCTCGTGGTAGATGCCATATTGCGGATAGACGCCCGGTTCGAAGGCAATAACACAACTCTCGATGTGAGGGTTCACCCTCAACAGTTGTCTGCACAGACTGTCCATGATCTCCGGCCTGTTCAGACGCTTCTCAATGGTCCAGTGCATGCTGCGCGTGGCCGTCTCCACCTCATTCAGGGTGTTGTCGATACGCAGTTCTGTGGTGCGCAGTGTCTGGCGTGCTTTCTCCATTGCCTCCTGATAGATGGACTGACGGGCATAATGGAACATGATAAAGAGGGAAGTAACAAAGAGTACAGACACGAATCCAACCACCCACACAACAACTTGGGTAGTCAACGAATGGCGTGATCGTTTTTCTGTCAGTCTCTTCATTTTATAGGTTGATAGTATTTTATGATGCAAAGATACACAATTTTTTAAAATAAAAAAAACAAAATTCCGTTTTTTTACCGGTTCATCTATTAATTTGTGCAATTACACATCGTTCTATGACAAAGAGTATTAAGATTTCTGTTTTGTGGCTGCTGACCATTATTAAGATTTGACTGGCTATTTGGAACCTTAAATGAGCCTCGTTGTCTGATAAGACGACGAGGTTTTGCTATTTTTGCCCTATTTAATGCATGGAAATGAACTAAATTCATTAAATTTCTCAAATTATTTAGGTTTTTGATTGTTATTTCAAATTAATTGTTTATCTTTGTAGCGATATTATAATAGTAAGATATGGCTGCTAACAAAGATCTCAATCGCTTAAAAGTGATATTGGTAGAGAAAAAGAAGTCCAATCTATGGCTATCAAAAGAGTTGGGCTGCTCGCCAACAACCGTGTCGAAGTGGTGTACCAACTCGTCACAGCCCCCATTAGAAATGCTAATGAAGATAACAAGATTACTTGATGTGGATTTAAAAGACCTCGTCAGGTTTGAAGAACTAGACAAATAAGTTAAAGCAAGGATGGCAATTTAAGAATTGAAATACAACAAATGATAACAAAAGACGAAATACAAGAACTGCTGCATAGCACGGAAACCTATCGTGTAGAGCGCACCATATCAACTGGCGATATGGATAAGTTCCAAGAGGCCATCTGTGCGTTTGCCAACGACCTACCCAACTCGCGCAAGAAAGGTTACTTGAT
>JAEEGG010017179.1_pt1 | contig 14908 bp, 11 predicted proteins | sample 9134161 | NCBI WGS metagenome assembly JAEEGG01 (sample SAMN16246543, study PRJNA631951) | gut metagenome | biome: gut microbiome; feature: rumen; material: CR-attached | host: Bos | place: Iran: Karaj | collected 2018-10
CTCCGAAGGCATTCTCCATGGCTGGCCCCACTCTTTAATAGCTATATCATATTGAGTATTTATAATATCATTTGTCTTATCTGGCAAGCTATACGTGTTCCCCTTTTGTGTTTCGCCCCCTGCGCCCAGATTCCAGTTTGCCCATTTTACAGACAAACCTAAATCAACGGGAGTAAGTGGGACAACAGCTTTGGGGTCTTTTGTCTTAAAAGACTTCACCTCGCTATAGATCTTACCTACTCCATCATTGCAGAAAAGTGCATAATAGTAGGTTGTGTTGGGCTGAAGATCGTTGACGACAATATAAAGGTGATACTCAGGATAAGAATAAGAGCTACTTTTACCAAATGCTTCCTCCTCAGTCATAAATTCCCGAACCTCTGCATCTGCAAAAAAATCATCTGGATTAGATGGAAATTCTGATCCTGCTTTAATACACATACGAGGAACGCTAACATCAGAATAAGAATAAATATTACCAGAAGAATAGAAGGTTGCCTGATTGGTCACAAAAGAGGCTGACGTATCTTCCACACTTGGTTCTGCCAAGCTATATTTTGTCATATTCTGATTCGCAAACGAAAGTTGGTTTTTATTTATACTAAAATTATCTTCACAAGCCACACACACTATCAGTGCTGTGAAAAACAATACTGCAAATTTCACTTTATTCATTTTCGCATCTCCTTTCATTATTTAAAATTTGTAACCTACGCCTAAATGGAATGACAATCGATTGTAGCCCGTCACACCTACGTTAATCATGATAGGGCCAGGATTGAAAATAAGTCCGCCATCTATAGCCAAGCCTTTATAAGATCCGTAATGACTATGCTCGAAGCCATTTTTCCTGTACCATTTTTTATTAGCATGTTCCAGAGCAATCGTCCGATTGTGGTAGCCTGCACCTACGTATAGGTAGAGAGGAATACCCAAACGCACTATGCCACCTGCAGTCACAGCCATATAGCCATCTTTTTTTTCTCCAGTAAAGAAGCCATGGTCATATTCAATTTCACCATCGGTTTTAGGCATGCCTGAAAAAATACCTCTCACGTAGCCACCAAACTGCTTAACGTAGCCTACCATCAAACCCAAGGGAACACATTTCTGATTTCCACCTAAGAACGCACTCTCCGCACTCACGAACCATTGATATCTGTCGGGTTTTTTAGTCCACCACGATGGGTCTTTCAGCGTAACGATTGTGTAATCTTCTTTTGAAGAGACAGATTGTGTCTTCTTCTGCTTATCCATGTAACTCACTTCCACTTTTTTTATAGGTTTAGTGGTCTCAAGTGAAAAAGATCCGTCAATACCTGTAGTCACTGAACGTGACGTACCTTTGCCAAGAACCTTTGCACCCGAGACGGGATTCCCATACTGGTCGAACACTCTTCCCGATGTGACATACTGTGCCTGAGCACACAGTACAGTGGCGAAAAGCATCGACATGAACATCAATTTTCTTTTCATTTTCTTATTTTTTAGGGTTAATTGTTATCGGTTTCGTTACTACCTGCGCCTTCTCATCCTTACTACGCAGTCGGCCCAACCACTTTTGGAAACGGGTGATGGACAAAACCGATGGCAGCGTAAAGATGGTGCGATGCTCCCACTGATATGGTCGGAGATCGGTGTTGTGTTTCACTGCTTCGCTGGCCTCCATCCCGAACGGACGAGGGGAGAATACAAAGTAGAATTCGTTCTGCACAGTACTGCCCTCAATCGTCATGATGAGCGGACCGTCTTCGTAAAAGATATATGTACTGTCGGCTATGATTTCGAAATAGTCCTTTCCTTCCTCTGGCACTATGCGGTTGGCCTGTTGGAACTCATCAACGAGATAGATGGCGAGGTAGCCTTTCACAGGCGAGCGAAACGATAGGTAGCACCAGTTGCCATCGATGAATACATCGTCTTCATAGTCACGAGTGGTGCCACCGCGCAGCACCAGTGCGTCCAAGCCTATCTTAGTCGTCAGGATTTCACGAGCCTTACCTCTCACTCTGCACGTGATGACCATCATGCCGTCCTCAAACTTCGGTTCGTCGAACTCCTCACGGATGGTCTCTATCCATTCGCCTTTTACTGCGCTCTCGCCCAAGGAGAAGAAATCAACCTTCGACTGTTTACCGCTGTTTTGCATGCGCGTCGTGTTGTATTGAGATACCACGGTGCCGAAAGCATCGGCCAGCGCCTGTTTCTTTGCACGTTCCGAGGCTGTGCGCCGTGCCTGCTCCAGTGTGATGTTCTCCGAAGCATGATAGGTGTATTCTGCCTCTACCGTCTTCGTTTTCTGGCTAAAGACGTTGAGGCAGAATGTACAGAGTAAAAATGCTGTTGATATTCGCATAATCATAAGCATTCGTTATATGCTTACCATCCGAGTCGTTCGTCAAGCTTCTTTTGCAGCTCGTCCCCCTCTTTTACCAGTTCGTCGCGTATGGCTTTTTTGGCAGCAGCCTTGGCCATCTTCGAGTTGTAGGCAATATAGACGCGCACCTCCTTGTTTTTGTTCTCGAGTGTACGATATACCTCCACCACGGGAATCACACGACCGATGTTCTGCGAAATCAGGTTCTTAGCTGCCGAAACCATCTTTGTAACGGATGCGGCCTCCTCTGCCTCCAACTGATTGTTCGACACAGTGTTCTCAATGAGTGCTGTCACTTCGGTTTGAATTTGTCCTGCCAGATTCTGTTTGGCCAGCTCCAGGGCCTGCATTTTTGCTGCATCATAGTTCTCGCCTATGCTCATGGCTTCGCCCATGAGATATTTGGGGAACAGATCTTCATCGAACTCCTGCTGCATCAAGTACGACCTGTCGAGCTGCTTGTCAAGGGGCAGTGCACCTGGAGCAGCCTTCCAACCCTCCTTAGCCAGTCGTTTGGCTTCCTTACGTGCTGCTTTCGTAGCCCTTGTGTTCAAGTCTTTCTTTGACAACTTTTTCAGTTCCTTACGTTCCTTGAGCTGCTCTTTCGTAATCTGAGCCTGCACGTTGCTGCCTGCAATGCTGAGCATCAGGACAGCCAATAAAACCTTCATTGTTTTCATTGGGTTATTAATTTCGTCTTGTCCTGAGGCCCCCTGCTGGACTGGTTTTTAGTTATTTCAGTAACCTTAACCTATATATATAAAAGAAGCGGGACCTGCTCTGTTGCTCATCCCGCAGACTAGGCCTCGCATTGCCCTTAACCAAGGATAAGCAACGCAAGGCCCACGCCTATATGTATAACTTCCACTCACTACGCTACGTAATGAGGGCTGTATATACATACCCATGGACGCTCTCTTGTTGCTTCATCGTGCGGCGGTTTTGAGTTGCGAGTTCAGAGTGCCACAGATAAAACGTCACAGAAACGTCTTTTTCTATATATAGTTGCATCCCCACTCCCCATGAGGCGCAGGTCTGCGAATGCAAAAATACGAAAAAGATTGGAACGTGCAAAGAAAAAAGCAAAAAAATGAAATAGCCTAAATCGCACTCGGAGCGTTAATACTGCTTGCTGGGAGCGTTTGGTATAGCCGTCCGATGCATTTAACAAGCCGTCCGATGCATTTAACAAGCCGTCCGATGCATTTACGTAATCTTATGACATTTTTAAAGCAAAAGTTTTTGATTTTAAAAAAAAGAATTATCTTTGCATGATGAAGGTGCTCGAAGTAACTGATATCAAAAAATATATTTTATGAAAGAATTAACCGGACAAGAGAAAGCCAACATTGCTTTTTGGCTGTATGACCTCAATTTAAGCCTGTGGCCGCAGAGACGTAAGGAAGTGTTAGAACTGGTCCTTCCACGTGCTGAGGAGGGCGATGCCGAGTGTTGCCGTTATATGGGTAAGGTGTATATCAATAACTGTCGAATTGGTGAAGGTGGTGCTGAGGAGGCTCGCCAGTGGATGAGAAAAGCTGTAGAGAAAGACAGCGATGCACTCTTCAGCCTTGGAAGCATACTAGAAGACCCCGACGAGCGGGAACAGTGTTACCTGCGTTATTTAGAGACCTTCGATGACGAGAAGCTGGCATTCTATCGCATAAGCAGAGAAGGATTGTTGGAGTGGCTGGCAAACCGTGTAGAAAATAATTCATCGTACACTCTTGACGGCAAACCAGACCAGACGGTGGCCGTGAGATTGTGGCAACGTGCTATAGATGGTGACAGCGAAAGTCCAGAAGCACACATGTATTTAGGAAAGGCCTACTTAGATGGACTGGGTGTGGAAGTTGATCAACAAAAAGCCTTTTATCACATTCAGTACGCCTACGAGCATCGTGGCGCTGCTTCGACGACCAACAGCATTTGGGAGGAAGTGCCGGAGCTCTATGCCCGCTGTCTGCGATTAGGGCTCGGCACCGACCCAAATGGGAAAACTGCTGGCGACGTGATGGGGCAGTTCCGTGAGGACTGGGACTACTTAGACGATATGTTGAGCAGATAAGTTTGGCCGTTTGGGACAAAGTTCGTACTTTTGTAACTCAAATCATTTCATAAACAGACAAATATGAAAAGAACAGCTTTCCTACTGACACTCGCCATGCTGTGCCTGACGCTGACGGCACAGCAGAAGTCGGCCCGCGAGGAAATAGCCGCAAACCGCTACCTCAGCGGCAGTAACTATCTGGACTACGACCGCCACCCGGCTACCAAACCGCTCACACCGGCACCCAAGGGCTACGAGCCTTTCTACATGAGCCACTACGGACGACACGGCTCGCGCTGGCTGATAGGCAAGCACGACTACAGCCGCGTGGCTGACGTGCTGGAGAAGGCTGAGAAAGACGGTAAACTGACGGAAAAGGGATGCTGGACGCTGGAACAGTTGCACCGCTTCATACCCTGCACAATCAAACGGTTTGGCGACCTGACCACCGTAGGAGAACGGCAGCATCACGGCATAGGACGACGCATGACGGAGCACTTCCCCGAGATATTCAAGAAGAAGGGCGTGGCGATTGATGCACGTTCGACGGTGGTTCCGCGCTGCATCCTGTCGATGATGGCAGAGTGTGAAGAGCTGATGGCTGCTAACCCTACGGCTCGTATTCACAACGATGTGAGTGAGTCGCTGCAGTACTATCTGAACCAGCCCAGGGATCAACGGTTGAAGGATCAGTCGAAACAGGTAAAGTCGAAACAGAAGCGAGCCTATCAGGAGCGCATGACGCAGGCCGACAGACTCATGTCACTGCTGTTCAACGATACGAAATGGGTGGAGGACAGCGTGAACACGGTGAACCTGATGTACGACCTGTTTGAGGTGGCTGCCAATATGCAGAGTCATGACACCGATATCGACCTGCTCAGTCTGTTCACTGCCGACGAGATGTACAGCCAGTGGTGCATACGCAACTGGTCGTGGTATCTGGACTATGGTGCTGCTCCGCAGACGGGCGGGATCATGCCTTTCTCGCAGCGCAACCTGTTGCACAATATCATTGAGACAACCGATACCGTGTTGGGCAGTTCGCCTGCTCAGGCCCACACGCAAGCCACCCTGCGCTTTGGCCATGAGGTGTGCGTCATGCCGCTGGCCTGTCTGCTGGAGCTCGACCAGTGCGGCATCAGCGTGGAGAACCCCGACTCGCTGGACCGTTATTGGCGCAACTACAACATCTTCCCTATGGGCTGCAACATTCAGATGGTGTTCTACCGTCCGAAGAAGGGACGCCAGGGCGACGTGCTGGTGAAAGTGTTGCTGAACGAGCGCGAGACAACGCTGCCCGTAGCCACTAAGCAGTGGCCTTATTATCCTTGGAACGAATTGCGCAGCTACTACATGGAGAAGCTGCGCAAGTATGAGGCTGAAAACTAAGATGTGAGGGAAGAAGTTCTTCAGTCTTGTGCTGTTTACTTCTTCAGATGGAAAGAACCGTAGGTGCGACCTTCACCGCGTGAAGCCAGTCCGGTGCCTTCCTGAAGGTCGAGCACCAGCGACATGCCGTTTTGGCTGGAGTTGATTTCATCGAACTCGAGTTTGTAGTTGCAGGTGTCGTCACCGTTGACCATCTTGTCTAAGTAAAGGTAAGTCCTTGCTCCGCCTACATTGACCACACGATAGGTACCTTTGAATTCACGCTTGTCGGTGGTGTTGTTAGCGGTGGTTTTCTGTGAAGTGAGAATGCACGCTTGCGAACCGAAGTATATCTTCTTGAGAAAACGCATGCAGAACTCGTCAATAGAATCGGGAATGTTAATGGTGTTCTCCTGAACATTCCATGTTGACTCAATGAAATATGACGGCTGCACGTTGCCTTTCACCGGTGGCTGATAGTCTTCCTTGTTTTTCTGGCATGCCGAAAAGGAAATGCCCAACATGGTGATGAGGCATAGCTTTTGCAGGAGTTTCATATTCATATAAACAGATGGTTATGTGATATCGAGGGCAAAAGTACATATTTTTTCAATATCATCAAAATCTTTTTTCTCGAAAAAGGACTTTTTACTTGGAAAATATACCAAATTGTCGTACCTTTGCAACAATATGCAATAAATCTGATATGCCAATAACGGCAAGCGTAATAAAAAAATGAATCATAATAAATAAGTAGAAGAAAAATGAGCAGAATTCTGATGATTGGCGCCGGTGGCGTCGCAACGGTAGCGGCATTCAAGATTGTGCAGAATGCCGATGTGTTTACTGAATTCATGATTGCCAGCCGCAGGAAGGAGAAATGCGACGCACTGGTGGAGGCCATTCACAAGAAAGGCTACACGATGGACATCAAGACTGCACAGGTGGATGCCGATGATGTGGAGCAGCTGAAGGCGCTCTTCTCCGACTACAAGCCCGAACTGGTGGTGAACCTGGCCCTGCCTTATCAGGACCTGACCATCATGGATGCCTGTCTGGCTTGCGGATGCAACTATTTAGACACGGCCAACTACGAGCCGAAGGATGAGGCCCACTTCGAATACTCCTGGCAGTGGGCCTACCGTGAGCGCTTTGAGAAGGCAGGTCTGACTGCTATCTTGGGCTGCGGCTTCGACCCGGGCGTGACCAGCATCTTCACTGCCTATGCTGCCAAGCACCACTTCAAGGAAATGCAGTACCTGGACATCGTGGACTGCAACGCAGGCGACCACCACAAAGCATTCGCCACCAACTTCAACCCTGAGATCAACATCCGCGAAATCACGCAGAAGGGACTCTACTGGGAAGACGGAAAGTGGGTGGAGACCGAGCCGCTGGAGATTCACAAGGACCTGACCTATCCAGAGATAGGCCCGCGCGACAGCTACCTGCTGCATCATGAGGAGATAGAGAGCCTTGTCATCAATTATCCTACGATTAAGCGCGCCCGCTTCTGGATGACTTTCGGACAGCAATACCTGAAACATCTGGAGGTGATTCAGAACATAGGCATGAGTCGCATCGACGAAGTGGAGTATGAAGCTCCTCTGGCTGACGGCTCGGGCAAGACCGTGAAGGTGAAGATTGTGCCGCTGCAGTTCCTCAAGGCTGTGCTGCCCAATCCGCAGGACCTGGGCGAGAACTACGAGGGACAGACCTCAATAGGTTGCCGCATCCGTGGCATTGGCAACGACGGCAAGGAGCACACCTATTATATATATAATAACTGTTCGCACCGCGCTGCCTACGAAGAGACAGGCATGCAGGGCGTGAGCTACACCACGGGTGTGCCTGCCATGATTGGTGCCATGATGTTCTGCAAGGGACTATGGAAGAAACCTGGCGTGCACAACGTGGAGGAGTTCGACCCCGATCCATTCCTGGAGCAGTTGAACAAGCAGGGACTGCCCTGGCACGAGATACACGACGGCGACTTGGAACTGTAGAAGCCAGCATCCGTCTATCAGCCACAATCAGGAGAGAATCCGGACACTCGCCTGATGGCAAGCTGCTCTTGAAACAGACCAAGTCGCTGAAGGGATTGAAGGGAGCCTATATCGTTGGAGGTAAGGCTGTCATCATTAAGTAAATGAGTGGAAGACTGTTATATGTATTGATTATTACAACCTTGTCTGCATGTGTTACTGCATGCAGACAGGGATTTAATGAACAGCCGGAGTCAGAACGCTCTGCCTTCGGCTGTTTCGTTGACTCCATCGATACGCTACAGATGGAGCAGGTCTTCCACCGACTGCTCGACAACGAGACTTCGAACTGGAAGGCCGACCTCTCGGTGAAGCAGCGTTATGCCGACACAAAGGACTTTGCACAGGTGCCGCTCTGGTTCAACCGCATGGGGATGTCAGCCGATGTCGACTTGCTCCTGAGTCATCTGCGACGCGAACTGCCGTTGGCTGGACTCGACTCGACTGCTTTCTTCGTAGCAGAGATTGCACACAACCTCAACATCGTACACATGCTGGCCTTTGACTCGCTGAACGTGAACATCAACGAGGTGCTGCCTCGGCTCGACTACCTGCTGTCGAAGGCTTACGTGCGATACTGTGTGGGACAGCGATACGGGTTCCTGCGCCCCGATAAGTTCTTCAACCGTCTGGAATACAAGGCTAATACCGACAACAAGGTCTATGCCCAGCTGTTTGGCTACGAGGTGAAGGCACCCGACTATGATGAGGCAATCGGCATGCTCTCCTCTCCTGAGCGGATGGAGTTCCTCTATGCCTCACGTCCACGCGACGAGGTGTTTGAAGCCCTGCGCAACAGTATCGACACCATCGGCAATGAGGAACAACGCCGACAGATAGCTGTCAATATGGAACGGTGCAGGTGGCAGCTCAAGCAGCCCGAGGAAGAACAGCGCAAGGTGGTGGTGAACATCCCGTCGCAACAGCTGTGGGCTGTCTGTTCCGACTCTGTGCTGAACATGCGCATCTGTTGCGGTGCTCTGACAAACAAGTCGCCCTTGCTCAGCAGCCTCATCGGTTATATGCAGGTGAACCCCGACTGGCTTGTGCCACAGAACATCGTGAAGAGCGACTTCCTGCGACATGCGGGCGACTCGGCCTATTTTGTACGCAACCGCTACTACATCGTGGACCGCAACTCGGGCGACACACTCAACCCTGCCGATGTGACTGCCAGCGAGATGGAGTCAGGCCGGCTGCGTATCGGACAGAAAAGTGGGGTAGGCAACTCGCTGGGGCGCATCGTGTTCCGCTTTGCCAATGACTTCGGTATCTACCTGCACGACACCAGTAACCGGCGTGCTTTCAACAATCAGCGCCGCACGCTCTCTCATGGCTGTATCCGGGTGCAGAAACCCTTCGAACTGGCATGCTTCCTGTTGCCCGAAGCTGATGAGTGGTTGCTCGACCGCATCAGGATCTCCATGGATATGGAACCTACAACCGAGCGGGGAGCGAAATACCTGAAAGAGCACGCCGACGATGAACGTCCGTTGAGACTTGTCAGTTATCAGGCTGTTTCGCCTAAAGTACCAGTCTACATCGTTTACTACACGGCTTATCCAAACCCAGAGACTGGCAGAATAGAATTCTGGCCCGACCTCTATGGCTACGACAAGGCTATGGCTGCTGAGATGGAGCCCTTCTTGCTAAAAAGATGAAAAAACAGAATCATTTATAGGATGATTTGCTAAAATTGTTGTAACTTTGCCACAAAGAAGGCAAAAACAAAGAATCACAACAGACCTAATAGTAAAAAACATAACAATTCATGGCAAAGAAAGAAACTGAGGATAAGGAAGTCCTCACCCCTCAACAGGAAAAGTTGAAAGCCTTGCAGGCTGCAATGTCGAAGATTGAAAAGGACTTTGGCAAAGGAAGCATTATGCGCATGGGCGAAGAAAAAATAGAAAATGTGGAAGTAATCCCCACAGGTTCGATAGCACTGAACGCTGCGCTAGGCGTAGGCGGTTATCCTAAAGGGCGTATCATCGAGATCTACGGTCCGGAATCGAGCGGTAAGACAACGCTGGCCATCCATGCTATAGCCGAGGCTCAGAAAGCTGGTGGCATTGCAGCCTTCATTGATGCCGAGCATGCCTTTGATCGTTTCTATGCTCAGAAACTGGGGGTCGACATCGATAATCTGTACATCTCGCAGCCAGACAATGGTGAGCAGGCGCTGGAGATAGCCGAACAGCTCATCCGGTCGGCTGCCATCGATATTATCGTAATTGACTCAGTTGCCGCCCTGACACCTAAGAAGGAGATTGAGGGCGATATGGGCGACTCAGCAGTAGGACTGCATGCCCGTCTGATGAGTCAGGCACTCCGTAAGGTGACATCGACCATCGCCAAGACCAACACTACTTGCATCTTCATCAACCAGCTACGTGAAAAGATTGGTGTGATGTTCGGCAACCCCGAAACCACAACAGGTGGTAATGCGCTGAAATTCTATGCTTCGGTGCGACTTGACATCCGCCGTGTCACCAGCATCAAGGATGGTGATAACGTGATTGGCAATCAGGTGCGTGTGAAAGTGGTGAAGAACAAGGTGGCTCCTCCATTCCGTAAGGCTGAGTTCGAAATCACTTTTGGTGAAGGCATCTCCAAGATAGGTGAGATTGTGGACTTGGGCGTAGAGTATGGCATCATCAAGAAGAGCGGATCATGGTTCAGCTATGGTGACTCGAAGTTGGCTCAGGGAAGAGATGCCACTAAGGAATTGCTGAAGGACAATCCTGAACTGTGCGAAGAACTGGAGGCACAGATTATGGAGAAACTGAAGGAGCAGAACGACTAAAAGATAATCTGATATAAAAGAAAAGTGGGCGGCATCTCTCAAGGTGCCGTCCACTTTCCTTTTTTTTACTGACTGAAAAAATGGGTGTTACTTCACGTACTTCACTTTCTGAGTTGAGGAACTGAATACCACCGTGCAGTTGTTGCCACTGATGCCAGAGCTGTACACCCACATGTACTCACCCTTGTTGTTCCGCACCTTTGAGTCGGGTTCACCCATAGCCAGCTTCACCTCGGTCTCATTGAAGCCAGCATGAACGATAGAGCGGCGGATATCAGCCAAGTGTTCTTGCTTCACCCCCTCAATGTTGCCTACGTTGCCGCTGGCAAAGAGGTGATAGAAATAATCGTCGTCAGAAAGGTCGTTGCCGTTGCTGTTATCGTCCTTTCCGTCATTAAGGAAACTCACCTTCTTCTTGTACTTCTTGCCGTCTTTCTCGAATGTCATCTTTACATACTGGGAACCGCCTACACCTGTAGCACCTGTCACGGTGAAACTCGTCAGACGGGGAATGGGCTCAAGGTTGCCCTTCTCGTTTTCAAGTTCAAGTCGGCGGAGGGTAAACACACGCATACCTATATATTTACGGTATTGTAGATCGGCTGACATCTTGTCAGTCAGTATGTCAAACGAACCCTCAAACGTGTGCTTGATGACATCGTCTTCAGTAAACTCATGATCGCTCATGCCACTATTGGTGCGGCTGAGCGCCACGTTCTGGAAGAACTCACGGCCATCGTCGTCCTGCACAATGAGTTTCACGGGATAGTTGCGCGTTCCCACACCAGCTGCTACTACCGTCACTTCTACCGGCTCAGGCAACTCAATCTTCTGATAGCCGTAGCTCGTCGTGCTGACATCAACATTATATACCTTTCGCTTGGTGATGAGGCGTTTGCCAACCAGTTTGTCAATAGCTATGTCAACATCGCCCAGATAGGCCAGCGTGGGTACGCCGTGCTTGGAGAAACAATAATCGTCGAACTTGTTTGTGGGCAATTCAAAATAGTAGGGTGTACCGTCTGCCTCGTCAACAAAGTTGACACGCTCATGCAATTCATTCTCACCGGAATGGCCTTTATAGACCAAAATCTTATGGCGTAGTGACATACTGCTAACCATGCTGCCAGTGCTGTCGCAAAACGTACGGATCACCATGTCCTTTTTGTCAGGTATCACCATGAAACGCATGCCATCCTTCCAGTCGCACATGCTCTGGTAGGGAAAGTTTTTCTGAATGAAACTCATTGCAGCCGCCTGTTCGTCGGTTACTTCCTCTTCTGGCATCGATTTTTCATTCTCCTCAGTGAAAATAATGTTGTTTGTCCACACCAGGTACTTGTTGTTCGGATCACGTGTCTGTGCCTCTGTTGTCATGCCAAACAACAGGGCCGCAGCCATAAAAAACATCCTTTTCATCATGTATCGTATTTCTGACTTTTATTGGATTATTGCGTTGCAAAGATAGAAAATCTTTTTTACATTATGCCAAAATGTCGTAATAAATGGTGGATTCTTTATGAAAAATATACTTTTGGCATTGACTTTGCTACTCATTGGGTGGCTAGTGCCGAATAAAATGGAATAATAACAAACAAAATAATAAGAATTATGGGAAAGATTATTGGAATTGATTTAGGTACAACAAACTCGTGTGTATCTGTTTTCGAAGGCAACGAGCCTGTCGTTATTGCTAACAGTGAAGGCAAGCGCACAACGCCTTCAGTAGTAGGATTCGTCGAAGGTGGCGAGCGTAAGATCGGTGACCCTGCCAAGCGTCAGGCCATTACCAATCCGCAGAAGACCATTTACTCCATCAAGCGCTTCATGGGTGAGACCTGGCAGCAGACGGAGAAGGAAATTTCACGCGTACCTTTTAAAGTAGTAAATGAGGGTGGCTATCCTCGTGTAGATATCGATGGTCGTAAATATACTCCGCAGGAAATCTCTGCTATGGTGCTGCAGAAGATGAAGAAGACCGCTGAGGACTATCTGGGACAGGAGGTGACTGAGGCTGTCATCACAGTGCCTGCTTACTTCTCTGATTCACAGCGTCAGGCCACGAAAGAGGCTGGTCAGATTGCAGGTCTGAACGTTCGTCGTATCGTCAATGAGCCTACGGCAGCAGCTTTGGCTTATGGTATCGATAAGACCAATAAGGATATGAAGATTGCTGTGTTCGACCTTGGTGGCGGTACATTCGATATCTCAATCCTCGATTTCGGTGGCGGTGTGTTCGAAGTGCTTTCTACCAATGGTGATACCCACCTGGGTGGTGACGATTTCGACCAGGTCATCATAGACTGGCTCGTTGATGAGTTTAAACATGACGAGGGTGCCGATCTGAAGAGCGATCCTATGGCTATGCAGCGACTGAAGGAGGCTGCTGAGAAGGCAAAGATTGAACTGTCAAGCTCTACTTCTACAGAGATCAACCTGCCTTACATCACTGCTACGGCAGCAGGTCCTAAGCACCTCATCAAGACACTGACACGTGCTAAGTTCGAGCAGCTGGCTCACAATCTGATTCAGGCTTGCCTCGTGCCTTGCCAGAATGCCGTTCGTGATGCAGGCATCTCAGTAAACGATATCGACGAGGTCATTCTCGTAGGTGGTTCAAGCCGTATCCCTGCAGTACAGACGCTCGTGAAGAACTACTTTGGCAAGGAACCTTCAAAGGGTGTGAACCCTGATGAGGTGGTAGCTGTAGGTGCAGCCATTCAGGGTGCCATTCTGAATCAGGAGACTGGTCAGGACATCGTGCTGCTCGACGTTACTCCGCTTACACTGGGTATCGAGACGCTCGGTGGTGTGATGACCAAGCTGATTGAGGCTAACTCGACCATCCCTTGCAAGAAGAGCGAGACCTTCTCTACCGCAGCTGACAATCAGACAGAGGTGACCATCCACGTGCTGCAGGGCGAGCGTCCTATGGCTGCACAGAACAAGAGTATTGGTCAGTTCAACCTCACTGGCATTGCTCCTGCCCGTCGTGGCGTACCTCAGATTGAGGTGACCTTCGACATCGACGCCAATGGTATTCTGAAGGTGAGTGCTAAGGATAAGGCCACAGGCAAGGAGCAGGCCATCCGTATCGAGGCTTCGTCTGGCCTCTCTCAGGAGGAGATTGACCGCATGAAGGCTGAGGCTGAGCAGAACGCTGAGAATGATAAGAAGGAGCGTGAGCGCATCGACAAGATGAACCAGGCTGACTCTATGATCTTCCAGACTGAGACCTTCCTCAACGAGAACGGTGACAAGCTCGGTGCTGACAAGGCCAACGTAGAGCAGGCTGTACAGCAGCTGAAGGATGCCCACAAGAGTGGTGACATCGCAGCCATCGACAACGCCATCAATAACCTCAATCAGGTCATGCAGGCCGCATCTCAGAAGATGTACCAGCAGGGTGGTCAGGCAGGTCCTCAGCCAGGTGCCGATGCAGGTCAGCAGTACCAGGGTGGCCAGCAAGCTCAGTCGAACCCCAACGACAACATCCAGGATGCCGACTTCGAGGAGGTCAAATGAGACGCATAAGCAAAGACATAACAAAACACTATCAAATGGCGTGTAGCTCAATGAGTTACACGCCATTTGCTTTTTATAGGCTCATGTTTTCTATGTGCTTATTCTGCCTTTTTTTACGGCTTTTTTGTTACATGTGTGTAGCACGACAAAAACGTCGACCAAGTTCGACTAATTACGACTTATCCATACTTATTCCTACTTAAAAGTAGATGAAGTACAGGATGGTTTACTGACAAAATGTAAGTATAGCCAGGGCTCTTTGGGGGTCAAAATAAAAACGTTTTCGGGGGGCAGCGCAACTTCGCCCTCGGGGGTCAAATACACGCGGCTTTTCCACGCCGGGCTATGCGATATGCCCATGCCAAACATTATCCAGGCAATAGGCTCAAACGGTCGCTGAGCAAATAGCCCTCACGCGCATACGTAATATAATGAGCAGGTGTTTCCAAATTGAAAATACCTGCTTTTGAGTGACCATATGTCCGAAGCTTACAAAATTTTTTGGATAGTGTCGGACAAATGGTATTTTGCTTTCCTTGTGGCCAATTCTTTCAAAGTGCATTATTTGCACTTTGGATTGCACTTAGGGGACTCTTACCTAAAGCAGAGACAATGATTCTTAACAATTATTTCCGTCCAACAACATCAAACCTTTTATCGTCAGCAAATAACGTTGACGAGGATGATGGGGATTGGCTGGATACTTCATACACACAAATCCTTCTCTTATTGCT
>JAEEGG010017183.1_pt1 | contig 14905 bp, 14 predicted proteins | sample 9134161 | NCBI WGS metagenome assembly JAEEGG01 (sample SAMN16246543, study PRJNA631951) | gut metagenome | biome: gut microbiome; feature: rumen; material: CR-attached | host: Bos | place: Iran: Karaj | collected 2018-10
AGGTTGAGAAACTCTCGGAAGGAGAATCCGCGCAGGTTGTACGAGTCTACGATGCCGTTCAGCTCAGGGTTCTCCTCTTTCAGCCGCATCACGCTGGAGCCTGTGAACACAATCTTCAGTCCGGGGTACAGGTCGTAGCACTTGCGCAGCTCGGCACTCCAGTCGGGCTGCTTGAACACTTGGTCGATGAGCAGCACACGCCCGCCACGGTGGTAGAACTCGCCCGCAAAGTCGGCGATGCCGCGCCCCTGGAAATAGAAATTGTTCATGTTCACATAGAGGCACTGCTGGTCGTTCACGTCGAACTTCTCTTTGGCATACTGCAGCAGAAAGGTGGTCTTGCCGATGCCACGGGTGCCCTTGATGCCTATCATACGACGGCTCCAGTCTATCTCGTCCATAAGGACGCGACGGACTGGAGCGTTGACGTGCTCTACTAAGTATCTGTGCGTGCGGAAAAAAGCTTCCATCTCGAAGAAAAACTGGTCTTAGATGGTGCAAAGATACGAAGAAAAGTTCAAATTGCAAAGCGGAGATAGCAAAATCTCGCTTTTAGGCCCTCATTTTTCTTTTTTCAGTACTCATGGGGCGGCTATCGCAGCGTCTCTACGATGCGGGCCAGCTGATTGGGGATGCGTATCTGCTGCGGACACTTGGAGAGGCACTCCTCGCAGTCTTGGCACTTCTTGGCCCAGGTCTTCTCGTCGGCCAGAGCCTTCTTGTAGCCGTCGGCAAACTGCTGGCGGTGGCTGGCATAGTCGGCTGCCGAGGGGGCGGGCAAGGGCAGGATGTGGTTGTTGACGGCCTCGTTGTAGTAGGCGAAGTTCTGCGGGATGTTCACGCCATAGGGGCAGGGCATGCAGTAGGCGCAGGTGGTGCAGGGGATGGTGGGGAAGCCCGACATCTGGTCGGCGATGGAGGCCAGCAACTGGTTCTCCTGCTCGGTGCAGGGGTCGAGTGGCGAGAAGGTTTTCACGTTCTCCTCCAGATGGTCCATGCGGTTCATGCCGCTGAGCACGGTGAGGATGTTGGGATAGGACCCCACCCAGCGGAAGGCCCAGCGGGCAGTGCTGTCGTCGGGGTGGATGGCCTTCATCTGGTCGGTAAGCTCCTGTGCCATGCGGCCGAAGGCTCCGCCGCGCAGGGGCTCCATGACGACGCATTGCACGCCCACCTTGTTGCACTTGTCGTAGAGGTACTCGGCATCGGCATCGCTGCGACGGCCTCCGCGCATCGAGGCGTGGCGCCAGTCGAGGAAGTTCATCTGTATCTGGCAGAAATCCCAGTGGTACTGCTCCTGATGGTCGAGGAGCCAGTCGAAGTCGCTCACGTTGCCGTGGTAGGAGAATCCGAGGTGCTTGATGCGCCCCGCCTCGCGCTCCTTCAGCAGGAAGTCGAGGATGCCATTGTCGAGGAAGCGCCCTTTCAGCGATTCCATGCCACCGCCGATGCCATGCAGCAGGTAGTAGTCGATATGGTCTACCTTCAGCTTCTCCAACGAACGCTCATACATGGCCTTGGAATCGTCGAACGACCACTGACGGCGGTTCTGGTTCGACATCTTGGTGGCCACGAAGTATTTCTCGCGGGGGTGGCGCGACAGGGCGTTGCCCATCAGCACCTCCGACTGCCCGCCCATATACATCGGGGCCGTGTCGAAGTAGTTCACGCCGTGCTCGATGGCGTAGTCCACCAGCTGGTTCACCTCGTCCTGGTTGTTGGGCAGACGCATCATGCCGAAGCCCAACAGCGAGATTTGCTCGCCGCTGCCGTGCTGCACACGATAGGTCATGCGGTTGTTGGCGTCTTTCTTGGGCGTTTTTTTGTCGGCCAGCGCGTTCAGTGGTTCCAGTGCCATCAGGGCCATGGCCGAGCCGGCACCCAAGCCCATGCGTCGCAGAAATTCGCGACGGCTCATGTCGTTTCGTTTCTTTTCCATATTACTTGGTTTTTAGTTCTTGAAAATTGATTGCTTGTCGGTGGCTCTGCTCACTCTGGTTGGCGCTTCAGCTGCTCGATGAGGGTGCTCAGGCGCTGCATCTCAACGGGGATGTTGATTTGCTGTGGGCAGTGCTTCTCGTGAATGCAGCGGCCACACTGTATGCAGTGGTCGGGCTGACGCTCGCGGGGCACTTGGCGGTCGAGGCTGATGAGATAGCGTCGGCGCTTCTCGCGGTAGTCGGGGTCGGCCTGACTCTGTGGCCCTTGTTCGGCGAGTGTGGGGTTGGGCAGGAATCCCTCAATCTTCAGCGTATTGTAGTGGGTGAAGATGGTGGGGATGTCGATGCCGTAGGGGCAGGGCATGCAATACTGGCAGGCGTTGCAGGGGATGGTCTCCTCCTCCATCATTTGGTGGGCAATCGTCGTGTCGAGGAATTGCTGCTCCTCCTCAGTCAGCGGTTTCAGGGGGCAATAGGTCAGCAGGTTGTCCTTCAGGTGCTCCATGAAGGTCATTCCGCTGAGCACGGTGAGCACGCCTTCGGGGGTGCCGGCATAGCGGAAGGCCCAGCTGGCGATGCTCTGCTCGGGCAAGCGGCGCTTCAGCTCGATGGCCACATACTGTGGCAGCTTGGCCAAGCGGCCACCCAGCAGCGGCTCCATGATGACGGCGGGGATGCCCAGCTTCAGCAACTCGGCATAGAGGTAGCTGGCATCAACGTTGCCGTCGTTGATTTCGTTGGCATAGTTCCAGTCGAGCCAGTTCAGCTCTATCTGCACAAAGTCCCAATGATACTTGTCGTGCAGGGTGAGCACCTCGTCGAACACCTCCTGCCGCCCGTGGAACGAGAAGCCCAGCTGGCGGATGCGACCCGCCTGCCGCTCGGCCATGAGGAAGTCCATGGCTCCGTTGTCGACATAGCGCCTGTTGAACTCCTCCATGCTTCCGCCGATGGCGTGCAGCAGGTAGTAGTCGATATAGTCCACCTGCATCTCGCTCATCGAGTCGTAGTACATCTTTTTCACTCCGTCGAGCGACTGGAAGCGGGGGTCGAAGTTCGAGAGCTTCGTGGCCACGAAATAGCTGTCGCGCGGATGCCGTTTGAGGGCGATGCCCGTGCAGCGCTCCGACATGCCGCGACAGTAGACGGGGCTGGTGTCGAAGTAGTTCACCCCATGCTCTATGGCGTAGTCTATCTGGCGGTTGATCATCTCCTGGTCGAACTCCTCGGTGCCCTCAACCATGGGCAGGCGCATCATGCCGTAGCCCAGTAGGCTCACCTTGTCGCCTGTGTTGGGGTTCTGGCGGTAGGTCATCTGGCCAGTGGGTGGCTCCACTTGGTTCTTATACTCGTCGGCGGCAGCTTCGGTGCGCTTCTTCCCGGCACAGGCGGCCACGGCGGCGGCACCGCCAACGCCCAGCATCTTCAGGAAGGAACGCCTGTCTATTTTGTTCTTTTTCATAATCAATTCGTTTTTGTTGTGGTGGGAGTATGGGGGAGTTTGGGAGTTTAGGAGTTTGGGAGTTTGGACGATAGCCTTGATGCTTGGAATGGCGCAAAGCCAATCATTCAAACTGTCGTTGGAAAAACTATCGTCCAAACTCCCATACTCCTACACTCCCAAACTCCTAAACATGTCGATGCACCTCATGGCCTTCCACATGGATGGCTGAGAGAGGTCTGACGGGGCATACGTATTCGCAGGCGCCACAGCCGATGCACTGGGCTTCGTTGATGGCGGGCACCGAGGGCGACAGGTCGTCGGCGGGGTCGCTGGGCACCATGGTGATGGCTCCCGTGGGACAGTGGCGGGCGCAGTTGCCGCATTCGTCGGTTCCCTGTGCCGAGATGCACTCCTTGGCCACCACGATGGCATGACCCATCTGGATGCTGGTCTTCTCTTCTGCGTCAATGAGCTGGATGGCTCCGGCGGGACATACCTCCGAGCAGCGCGTGCACTCAGGACGGCACCAGCCACGGTCGTACGACATCTCGGGCAGCATCATGTGCATCAGGTCGGTCGACGGGCGGAGCACATCGTTGGGGCATTTCGACACGCAGAGCTGGCAGCCGGTGCAGCGTTGGGCAAAATGGCGGAATGACTGCGAGCCGGGAGGGGTGAGCGGCGTGACCCGCTTGGGGCTTTGCTTGGCCTTGATGGTGGCCAGTCCACCATCAACCAGTTTGTCCTGAGCCAAAGCGGTGGTGGTGGCCAGCGCGGTGCCCACTAAGAAAGCACGCTTGGAAGAATCGACGCCAGATGGGGTGGATGTTCTGGCCTGGCTGCTCCCCGAAGGCCCGGCATACTTCAGCGCCCCGAACTTGCACTTGGCGATGCAGTCGCCGCAGACCACGCAGCGCGAGTAGTCGACGGTGTGCGTCTTGTAGTCGATGCACGAGGCCTTGCAGTTCTTCGTGCAGAGCGAGCAGTTCTTGCATTTGTCGGCATCGAAGCGTACCTTCAGCCACGAGAAACGAGCCAAAAACGAGAGCAGCGTGCCCACGGGGCACACCGTGTTGCAGTAGGTGCGGCCACCCCTCCAGGCCAGCACGAAGAGCAGCACCAGCGTGGCAACGGCGATGAGGAGCACGGGCAGCGACTTCAGCCACACGTCGACGCTGTAGAAGGCATAGCTGTCGGCGCGCTCGGCAATGCTGGCCAGCACGTTGTTGCCCAGCTGCCACAATGGCTGGAAGAGCATCGTCATGATACGACCGAAGGCAGAGTAGGGGGCCAGCAGCTGCACGAGGCTGCCGATGCCGACCACGAAGGCCACAATCATCAGCAAGAGCATGGGGTAGCGCAGCCACTTCACCTCGGGCGAGAAGGTGTAGCGGTTCTTCTTCGCTTTCTTGCCTAACCATCCGAAGATGTCCTGCATGATGCCCAACGGGCAGATGACGGAGCAGTAGATGCGGCCAAAGACGAGCGTCAGCACAACGAGGGACACGATGACGATGGCGTTCAGCGCCAGGATGGCTTCCAGCGCCTGCGTCTTGGCCATCCACGACAGCCACTGGTGGGCAGTGCCCGTGAAGTCGAGAAAAAGCAACGTCAGGCCCACAAGGAAGATGGTGGCCAACGTGATACGAATAGTTCTTAGCATAGTTTATGGTTTGGTTTTATTTGGAACAAGCAAAATACTTACTTCGTAGAGCAGCCAGATGGGCAGGGCCACGACGAGCAGGGTGAAGATGTCGGTGGTGGGCGTGATGATGGCCGCCACCACGAGGATGGCCACCACGGCGTGGCGACGATAGCGGCGCATCAACCCACCGCTCACCAGGTGCATGCGCCCCAGCAGGGCACTCACCACGGGCAGCTCGAACACCACGCCGATGACGAGGCACATCGAGATGAGCGTGTCGATATACGACTGCAGCGTGAGCATGTTCTTCACGTCGGCACTCACCTGATACGTGCCAAGGAAGCGCACCGTGAGCGGGAAGATGATGAAGTAGCACACCACCGTGCCCAGCAGGAACATCAGGTAGGAGGCCCCCACTATCCAGTAGGCCGCGCGCCGCTCGTTCTGATAAAGCCCCGGCGACACGAAGCGAAACAGCTGGTAGAGCACATAAGGCGAGGCACAGAGCAGTCCGGCGTAGGCAGCCGTGCGCATGTGGGTCATGAACTGCTCGGTCAGCCCCGTGTTCATCAGACTGATGCTGAAGGGCTCGCTGCCCATCAGGCGGAAGGTGATGAAGTCGCTCGTGCGCGGCGCCAGCACCACGCCGAAGAGCCAGTCCTTCAGGCAGAAGGCCACCACGGCAAAGGCCACCACCACCACCAGCGAGCGGATGATGGTCCAGCGCAGCACGTCGAGGTGCTCCCAGAAGGTGGCCGGCTGCTGGCTCATTTCTTGTCGTCGTTAGTGTCGGTAGCCTCGTCAATCTCCTTCATGCCGTCCTTGAAACTCTTCACGCCCTTGCCCAGGCCTTTCATCAATTCGGGAATCTTGGCACCGCCGAAGAGCAGCAGCACCACCAGCGCGATGAGCAGGATCTCCTGACCACCCAAGCCGAACAGCAGCAATATGTTTGTTGTTGTCATCATATATAATATGTAATAATCGCTACAAAGATACACCTTTTTCCGTTAATATCGGCATCCGGGAACCGTTTTTTTCGCTTAGCACAACTATTTTTACTGGAATCTGCTCGATTACGTGGGATTTTGTGTACCTTTGCACGCAGCAAATCAATAGTTATGGGATTTTGGAAGACCTTTTTTGGCGGAGAAGCCAATCCTGAAGAGGAGAAGAAGAATGCCGAGGAGCGCAATTTCGACCTGCTGAAATACGACGGCGTGAAGGCCATGCGCATAGGCCAGTTCGAGTATGCGCAGAAATGTTTTCAGAAGGCACTCGACATCAAGGACGACCCCGAGGTGCACGACTACCTGTCGCGGGCCTATCTGCAGCTGGGGCGCAACACCGAGGCGTTGCAGGAGCTGCAGCTGTTGCTGCGCCAAGAGCCAGAGAACGTGAACCTGATGCTCCAGGCGGCCAGCGTGGCCTTTATGGGTGAGTCGTATACCGACATGGCCGAGTTCTGCGAGCGCGCGCTGGCCGTGGATGCCGACAATGCGATGGTGCACCTGATATATGCCAAGGGCGAGTTGGCACAGGGCAACTTGGTGCAGGGCATTGCTCGACTGACGAAGACCATCGCCCTCGACGAGCGGCTGGTGGAGCCTCGCCTGTTGCGTGGACAGACGCTGCTGCGCATGGGCGACCTGAAGGGTGCCGGCGAGGATGTGGAGTGGCTGAACGCCCACACCGACGACATCGAGGACGTGTTGCTGCTGTCAGCACGGCTGCAGCAGGCATTGGGCCACCATGAGGAGGCGTTGGCACTCTATTCACAGGTCATCGACCAGAACCCCTTCCAGGTGGAGGCCTATCGTGAGCGCGGGCAGATACGCTTCGAGCAGGGCGACAAGCAGGGAGCCGAGGAAGACATGCAGAAGGTGATGGAGCTGAATCCGAAGGAGATGGCCGACGTCAATGGCGAATACTCGGCAGAGGGCATTGAGCAGAAGACGCGACAGGCCTACAGCTACATGAATCCCATGGGGTTATAGTTGCATTCATTCACTTCAGTTCACATGAGAATCAATACTGGATACAACCGTGAGGGTGACTACGACCATTTCGTCGTCAGTCAGCCGGCACCGCTCTTGGAGTGGTTGTTGCAGAACGTCAAGGAGAGCCGCACCAAGGTGAAGGCCACCCTGCAGGGGCGAGGCATCAAAGTCGACGGCAAGACCGTCACCCAGTTCGACTTCGCCTTGCAGCCGGGCATGAAGGTGGCGGTGAGCAAGACAAAGCGCAACCAGCAGCGCTTCAAGAGCCGCTATGTGAAGATTGTCTACGAGGACCGCTGGCTCATCGTGGTGGAGAAGCAGGTGGGCATCCTCTCGATGGCTGCCGGCCACAAGTCGCTCAACGTGAAGAGCGTGCTCGACGACTATTTCAGGCAGAGTCGGCAGAAGTGCACCGCCCACGTGGTGCATCGCCTCGACCGCGACACCAGCGGACTGATGGTGTTTGCCAAGGACATCGACACCGAACAGGCCTTTGAGCACGACTGGCATCAGATTGTCTACGACCGCCGCTATGTGGCAGTGCTCAGCGGCGAGGTGGAGCAGGACGAGGGAACCATCGAGAACTGGCTGAAGGACAACAAGGCATACATCACCTACTCCTCGCCCGTAGATCCTGGCGGAGGCAAATATGCCATCAGCCACTTCCATGTGCTGCAGCGCACCACCGACCACTCGATGGTGGAGTTCCGACTGGAGACGGGGCGCAAGAACCAGATTCGTGTGCACGCTGCCGACATGGGGCACCCCGTGTGTGGCGACAACAAGTATGGCAATGGCGACGACCCCCTGCACCGTCTTTGTCTGCACGCCTGGCTGCTCTGCTTCACGCATCCCGCCACGGGCGAGCGCCTGGAGTTTGAGACACCTCTGCCCACAGCATTCAAACAATTATTCAAGCGATAATGAGCAACACCGGTTTTTACATCTTCGCCTTGGTGGCCATCATCATTGCCGTCTTCATCCTGAAGCATGTCGTCACCTGCCTCATGCGCACCGTGGTGGTCGTCGTGCTGCTCATCCTGCTGGCCGTGGCCTACTATTTTCTGGTGGGCCAGTACGACCCCGAGGTGCACGATGCCGTGCAAGGCGCGTGGGAGAAATACCAGCCGAAGGAGTAGGGCGCTAATCGCTGCTGCTTATCTCTATCGCCATCAGGTTCAGTTGGGTGCATTGAGCTGCATTGATGGCTCGCTTCTCGTTGTGGTGCTCCCATGGCGAGAGCATCAGAAGTCTGCCGTTGGCACAAGCATCAAATTGCTCCCCTTTAGGCTTCGACATGGCCGTGAACCCGTTCTCCATTAGGACAATGGTGGGGAAACCGGCATCAAAGGCCGTGCGCATGACTTGTTTCTCGCCAGGCGAGATGGCAGGCGAAACGAGCACCGCACCATGGCGGGCCGCTTCCATGTATTGGGTGGTCACAGCTTCTATCTGTTCTTTGGTGAGTCGTCGCGACACCCTGACGGGTAGTCGCCTCGGCGAACGGAGCAAGTTGCGGTTGCCGATGCCGCTGTAGGTGGTGGCACCTATCTTTAGGTTGAAGAAAGGGCGCAGCCAGTCTGGGCGTGCGCGCTTCAACAGCAGGCGGCGTGGGTTGTCGCGCAGGTAGTGCTCCCAATTCTGAAGCTCTTCATAGGAGCGCAGAATCAGGTCGTTATAGCCCTTAGCAAAGAGCTGCGCGGTACCTTGTGGCGGCAAAGCCGCCACCTGCGGAGAAGCTGCCGCCCTGCTGGCTGCTTCGCCCTCCATCCCCGCGCTTCGTGCGCCCTGCTCCCCCTCGCTTTGTGTGCCTTTCTTCTCCGTAGGCTGCGACTTTGCCGCAGCTCCCTCCATCCCCGCGCTTTGTGCGTCCTGCTCCCCCGCGCTTTGTGTGCCTTTCTTCTCCGTAGGCTGCGGCTTTGCCGCAGCTCCCTCCATCCCCGCGCTTCGTGCTCCCTCCATCCCCGCGCTTCGTGCGCCCTGCTCCCCCGCGCTTTGTGTGCCCTCCTTCTCCGTAGGCTGCGGCTTTGCCGCAGCTCCTGCCAGCGCCCTCTGCCGCTTTCTGCATCCGGCCTTGAAGCCCGAGATAACCTGCCCCAAGTGCACCGGCAGTCGGGATTTAACGAAGAGGATGCCATGCATGTGGTCGGGCATCATCTGGACGGCCCTCACCTCTATCTGGGGGTAGTAGGCGTGTATGCCCATCCATTCGTCTTGCACGGCTCTTCCAAGCTCTGTGAGTTCTATGCGCGGTGCGTCGCTGCTGTTGGCCGGTGCATAGGGGTTGCCTATGATTCTACCGAAAAGCGGCCGACGACCTTCCACCTCCATCGTAATCATATACATGCGACGCTCACTATAGTCGTGGCTGTCGCTGCGACGGTGCATGGAGGTTTTCTTCTGGCCGGCGAACTGCTTCTTTGCGACTATCTGTTCAGGGCTTGGCATCTTCGTCGTTCATCTCCTCTTCATAATAGCGTTCAAACTGCTGGCGCAGCAGTGCCTCGTCGGCAATGATGGCGCGCACCTCTTTCAGGCGCTCCTCGTTCTCAGAGCCGGGAATCCACAGGCGGATGTAGCCGTGGGCCGAGTATTTCTGCTCCATGTGCTCGCGGAAGCGCTGCCACTGGTGCTCCTTGTCAAGCTCAGGATAGTTGGCCAGCCCATACTGCACCGTGCGTTGAAACACCTGACTGGGCACGATGTCGCGGTCGGCCTCGGCCACAATCTTGCCGTAGAGGCTGCGTGGTGCCCGCGATGCCGAGGCGCGGTGGTCCTCCACCGCTTCCTTCATGATTTTTATCTGCTCGGCGTTGAACCAGCGTTTCAGCCGGGCATCCTGGGCCAGCAGCTTTCCGCCAGTGATGTGGTGCACGGCTCGCGGACCCGCCATGCCCAGGTCGTGGTAGGCAGCTATGGCATACACCATGTTGGCATCGGCGCCCGTGCGCGATGCCAGCTCCATCGAGCGGCGTATCACGCGCGTCACGTGTTCCAGGTTGTGGGCACGGTCGAACTGGGCATAACGAGGGAGAATCTGGATCTCGATGAATTCCATCAAGTCGAGCGAGGGAATGGCAGAGGGCATAAAAGTTTTGGTTAGTTTGCTTGCAAAGTTATCATTTTTTTTCTACTTTTGCAAGCAAAATGCAGAAAAAATAATTATGGACGTAAAGAAAAACTCTTTTCGGGCCTGGTTGCTGGCGGCGAGGCCCAAAACGCTGTCGGGGGCTGCCGTGCCCGTGATGATTGGCGTGGCCTTGGCATGGGTCGATGCCCAGCAGCTCCATGCGCCGGGCACCTTCAGCTGGGTGGCAGCCGTGCTCTGCCTGCTCTTCGCCTTCATCATGCAGATCGATGCCAATTTCGTCAACGATTATGTCGACTATGCCCGTGGCACCGACGACCGCGCCACCCGCCTCGGCCCGGAGCGCGCCTGCACACAGGGATGGGTGAGCGCCGACAGCATGAAGCGCGCCATCGCCCTCACCACTGGCCTGGCTTGTGTAGTTGGACTGCCACTCATCTTGTTTGGTGGGTGGGATATGGTGCTCGTGGGGGCGCTGTGCGTGGTGTTCTGTTTCCTCTACACCACTCACCTTTCTTATATGGGGCTGGGCGATGTGCTGGTGCTGGTGTTCTTCGGTCTGGTGCCCGTGTGCGTCACCTATTATGTGCAGCTCCACATCGTCACCCTCCAGGTGGTGGTGGCATCGCTGGCCTGTGGCTTGGTCATCGACACGCTGCTGCTGGTGAACAACTTCCGCGACCGCGACACCGACCGCACGGCGGGCAAGCTGACGCTGGTGGTGCGCATCGGCGCGCAGGCATCGCTGTGGCTCTATCTCGCCGTGGGCGTCGCTGCCTGCCTGATGGGGCTGGTGTTTGGGCTTCATGGTCATTGGATGGCTTTCGTGCTGCCCCTGCTCTATCTGGTGCTGCACGCCATCGCCTTCCTGAAGATGAAGCGCACGTGGCAGGGGCGCGCCCTCAATGCCATCCTGGGGATGACGGCCCGCAACATGTTTGTATATGGTCTGCTGGTGGCCATAGGACTGTTGTTGTGAAACACGGTAGAGCCGTTCGCACGATCATCATTCGTCTCATTCGTTTCATTCGTTGTCAAAGATAAAACCGCGTCCCCCGCTTCATTCGTATAATTCGTTTCATTCGTCTCATTCGTTGTCAAAAACAAAATTCGTGTAATTCGTTTCATTCGTTTTCATTCGTTGTTTTGGCTGTTCTTGTTGCCTCTTGCGTTTCGCGTGCCCTTTCAGCGTGTCTCGGCCACTGCAAATTGGGAACGGACGTGGCGGAGCGGGGAAAAACACCGTGCCGTTTGGGTTGGGAGCGGCCGCCCCCATGATTGGCAGCGGCCGCTGCCAATCATGGCAGCGGGCGGGAACAATGATGGCAGCGGCCGCTGCCAACCAGTTTTTACTCCTTATTGCTTCACATAGTTTTCGCAGCTCTATATACGAAGGCCTCCTACATGTCTTTCAAAAAAGAAACAACATAGACTCAATTGCCAAATATGCGACTCTGTATTGTATTGCCAACGACTCCTCTGTTGCTGTAAACGATCAACAGGTGGTTGCTCGTATGACCGCAAGCTATAACTACAACCGCCTCCAGAAGCAAACCAGCGAAAATGCAATCCAGGCAGAGGAAAAGACAAAGCTTGCTACAATGCTGGCCTTGACAATTGTACTCATTGTTGTAGTTGTCACCCTTCTTAGTGTTCTTTACAGGAACATCCAAAAGCGGAAGCGAATTAAACTTGAACAGGGTTATCGTGAAGAACTGAGAAGACAGCAAAGGCTGCAGGTTAAGCGTGAAGAGGAACTGCAGACTGTTCACAGACATGAGCAAGCTTCACTGCATCAACGTTATCTGCAAGAAAAAGAACTGCTGATAAAGCAGCAAGCCCAGGAAATAGCAGAATTGAAAGACAAAGATACGGTGTTGGCCACCATTTCAGAGTCAAGAAAATTTGCTGAAACAGAAATCTACAAGAAAGTAAAAAGGATAGCCAAGCATCCATTAGAAAAGCCAACTGAACAAGACTGGGCTCAGCTTACAGCCGCCATCAGCGAGTTTTTCCCCCTTCTTTACCATGACATTTCCCTCTTGAACAGCAAAAACAAGGAGTTAAAGGCCAGGATTTGCATGCTTTCTGCTATTGGTGTAGGGAACATTGAGCAGGCTTCCATACTCCACACTTCAAAACAGACCATCAGCAACAATATGGCATCGCTCAACATGACGCTTTTCAATGACGACACCGCCCGCACATTCCCCAATAATTTGAAGCAGCATTATTCCATTTTCCTCTGAATCAGCCTTTGCTTGTACTATCTTGTCCCCCAAACCACAATAGATAAAGGGGAATCGCTTGTTCTCTTCCATCCTTCTTGTACTTTCTTGTACTCTTTGCCCTCGCAAAACTTGCACTGTGAGAGCAAAAGCCCTATCTTTGCAGCGCTAAATCTTAATACAATCAAAACAATGGAACAAACATACAAATCGAGCGTCGACGAGGTATTGAAGCAATCAGGCATCGTGCAGCACCTGCGTGAACTGCTTGTGAGGAACCCACAGGAGGTAGCCACGGCGAGCGACATCAAGGCACTCAAGGACTTGGTGGAGGAGGTCATCCCCTCGTTCTATGGCTTGCTGAACCCGCCCGATGGCATGCTGAGGCCTATAGAATATGAGGTGTGCCTATTGACACGCGCGTTCTTCTCCCCAGCAGAAATCGGCAAATTGTTGGACAGGAACGATACTTACATCGCTAATCTCAGGCGCCGCATCCTCAAGAAGAGGTGGGGCATCGATGGGGCGCCGAAAGACTTGGACGCTATTCTGTTGAACACTTTTTAGCCCGCATGAATTTTGTAAGGTGTTTTTTCCCAAAATAATTTGGTGGCATGGCAAAAAAGACCTATATTTGCAGCGTGACACTCAACCAAGTAATTACCCGCTCGGGCGGATTCCTTGCGTCTCTTCGGTGGCAAGCGCCTCGCTTTGCTCGCCGAGCGGCAAATTTGGCCGAGCGGGGGAGTCCTCCTCGACGAGGGCTTCAAAGTGGAGAAAGGAGCATCAATAACCATCAAATAAACATACGACTACCATGAACAGAATTATCGTTTTTATGTTGCTACTTGCGTTCCCGTTTATGGGTTCCGCACAGGAACGGGATACGTTGACACTCACCCACAATTCCGCAGCTCCAAACGGTTACACCACCACAGCTCCCATCGACGTGACTGTGGAACATAGCAAATCGACATTAAGTTGGGGAAATGGGCAATTTGACCTGTGCCCAGGCGACCTCATAACCAAAATGGTGTTCAAGGGCTACAATCCAGGAAACGACATTACCCGCCATGTGAAAATAACATTTACGGATGGCGGGAAGAATTTTGTCGTCTTCGATGATGTGTGCACGATACCCCATGGCGGCACAGAAGAAGACCCCATTGCACTTATGGACATCAATTTGCCAAACCCTCATTCAGTGATTGCGTTCGCCAGCAAATCTCTGACCGTGGAGAGTGAGGGGGAGAGTCGAGAGGATTCTGTATTCTTTCAGACCTACTCAGGCGGGGCTTTCCCAATCGTTACCGTTTTAACAGAGATGCAAACAATAGAGGGCACCATCATCAACCAGGACGGCCTCCCTGTGGCTGGCGCCCAACTGTTCCTTTACCAAAAGAATTTCTCATCAGTTTTTAAAGCCCAAACCAACAGCAAGGGTGAATATTCTTTGACTCTGAGGAAGAACCTTAGTATGCAATGTCGCATCACAGCCCCTGGGTGTGCACCGTATCATGAGTTGTATTTTTGGGACAGTAAGACAAACCCATCTGAAGTGGTGCTGACAGATGCCGTGCATTACAAGGCGGGACAACGGGCCAGCATCATCCTGCCGGTGAACCCTGACCCCTCGCTGGCCCGCTATTACAAGTTGGCCTTCCGGGAAATGTCCACAAGCTATTCCATCAAGCTCTATTTTGAGCGTGAAGAAAATCCACAAGCCAACACCCCTTACGTGATATTTCCAGAGCAAGACTTTGATGTCATCCTTGCCGACTACGACTTGAGCCAACTACCAGACACAGTGTTTGTGCCTCTGCCTTACGACGACCCACGCTTTGCCGATTGGAACGATGCAGCAGGAATATATGGATGTTACAGCAACAAACAGTTGATGCCTGTAGACAATGGCACTGGTTTTTATTTCCTTGATGAGAAAGGCCGTGACAATGGCTGGAGAAAACGAGAGAGGTATATAGAAAGCACCCCGCCCTTTAGATGCTTTATCAAAGACAAGTCTCCGGATGATCGAGACGTTTTTGTGTTCATCGGCGAGGATTCGTCGATTGAGGCATCAGAGACGATGGCCGTAGCTGACAATAGGCTTTACGACCTGCTGGGCCGCCGTGTGCAGGGCCAGCCACGGCCGGGCGTGTACATCCGCGACGGAAGAAAAATTGTAAGTGAGAGGTGAGAGGTGAGTGGTGACGGGCGTGCCTTTAGTCGGCATGATTCATGACAGCTGGCACAGATACGCTTCGCGTCTTTCAAAAACCAAATAAAACCAAACAAAACACGTTTTTGTTGGTTTTATTTGGTTTTATTTGGTTTTGTAAAAGACCGCTCTGCGGTACGCGACACTTGCGAATTGCTTGACTCGGGCGGCCGTATAAAGTCGTCGTTTGATTGTTATATATTCACGAATCATTCACGTCTTATTTGCGAATATTTACGTTGTGCCGCAGGCGAAGAAGATTCCTGAAAACTCCAAGAACCATAATTGTAGTTAAAAGTTTTCGCCATTAGAAATCTTTTTCGTACTTTTGCACGTCATATT
>JAEEGG010017184.1_pt1 | contig 14905 bp, 5 predicted proteins | sample 9134161 | NCBI WGS metagenome assembly JAEEGG01 (sample SAMN16246543, study PRJNA631951) | gut metagenome | biome: gut microbiome; feature: rumen; material: CR-attached | host: Bos | place: Iran: Karaj | collected 2018-10
GAGCAGGTTGTTAAGTTCAGCAAAGAGACGCAGGCGGCGGTTCCAGATATATTCTGTGCTCAGGCTCCAGTCGAACCAATCGGGCAGGGAGACCTTGCTCCGGCTCCCGTCCGCGGCATATTCAGGTGCGAACAGTCCGCCCTTCCACACCCAGTCCATGCCGAAACGGATCTTGTTTTTCCAAAGATAGTCGGCTGACAAGGAAATAACATACTGCGGCTTGTAGAAAAGCACAACCGTATCGTCCGTGGAATATGAGAAATAGTCCAGATCGGCGGCAACCCGCAACGCCTCCTTATAATGATATGCCGCATCCAGATGCACATTGGTCAGCGAAACCTTCGCATGGTCTATGCCAAAGGTGTTGAGCAGACGGATACGCGTGGTGTCGACCAGCACGACATTGGCGGTGTCGGGCAGATAGAACGGCATTCCCGAGTGCATCTCCATGCCTATCCTTGCCCCAAAAATCAAGCTGTTGGAGAGATTGGTGCGTGTGCCGAGGAACAGGCGGTACTGGCGGTCAATCCCCAAATCGAGCGAGGGTGCAAGAAATGGGTTTTCTATGGAAATATTTCCGAAAGCGTCCCTGTACATGCCACCATCGGCTCCGGCATACACGGAGAGGATTTCAGGCACAATGTCGAGATGGGCCTGCACATCCGGGAAAAAGGCGACGGTCGCCTCGCCGTTCTCCAAAGCGACACCGGCCGCAACGCCAAGGGTCAGCCGCCACAGCTCCTCCTCCATGCGCACTTTCGGCGCCACGCGGAAAATCCAGGTGTCGGAATGGCTGCCGGTGGTGTCCCAATAGTTATGGGCATATTGCACAGAGAAATCACCGGCAAGCCGGAACATGTCCAGACGTGAGACCATCAGCCGCTTGTCAAGCGTCAGGCCGGCAAGCGCGTTATGCTCGAAGGAATGGAAGTTGTCATACAGCATCGCATAATCCAACATATAGTGCCGGTTCAGGCGAAGGCTGTTTTTTGTCGATGGGGTGAAGGCCTCAAACGCGGCATGGGCGCGATGGTAATGGCGGGCGATATCCTCCGCCTTCTGCGACCAGCCGAACATCTCCTTAAGGGAATCGGCGGGATAGCCGTAGCAGTGGTAATGGTCGAACGCATAGCCGGCCTCTTCCCTGAAATGGAACTTTTCGCGGAACTGCTGGCCATAAAGGCCTATGTTGTTTTCGCCGTAGGATGAAGTGGCACATCCCTTAACCGGATTCCACGAGGCATGGCTGTACAGGTTAATCCCGAATGAGCCTCGCGTGGAACGCAGCGTGTTGAAGTTGTATTCCAACAACGGCTGCAGGTACCCCGCCCCCGCCTTTATATAATGCTGGTACAACCGCGCGACGGCATCCTTGCCCACACGAGGCGCCTTGATGGGCTCCGGTGTGAAATGGGTCGGCAGAGGCCGCACCTGCAGCGGATATTCCATCTGCGGACGCGTCACAGCCGTATCCACAATCTTGGCCGGAAAACTGATTTTTTTCTGGGCGTCCTGGATGACCGGACTGAAAGCCGACTTCACCAGCACATCATATTGGGTCTGCCCCTGCAGGCCTGTCACCGAGAGGCCGCCAAGGAGCGCAAGTGCAAAAATGGTCCTTTTCATATCGGAAAATCTTTTCATGTTTTTAATTGCCTAATTCCAAATTTTCGTTTTGACGGTCAAGTTCCTCCTGCCGCTGCTGCTGCTGTTTGGCATCGGCCTCCTCCTTGGCCAGCAGTGAGTTGTATTTGTTCAGCGCCAATGTGCGCAGCTCCTCACCGTCATAGTTGTCGATAATGCTCAGGTAGGTGTGCTTGGCCTGGAAGGTGTTGCCCTTCTCCGCATATATGTCGCCAAGAAGTATGTAGCTCTTCACCGACCAGTATTCATACGCAATGTTCACCAGAACCTCGAAGACCTTTTTCTCGGCAGTCTCCAGATTCCCCTGCATGTACTCGATGGCGGCCAGCATGTAAAGCGCCTCCGAAGCGTACTCCGACTTGGAGTTTTTGCTGAGCCAGCCGAACTCCTGCGAGGCCACATTCCAATCCTTCAGCGAGACCGCGGAACGTGCAATGACGGCATGCGCCTCCTCCCGCATCTCGTTTGACACCTTGTCAAGACCCAGCAGTGTTTTCGCCATGATTGTGGCGCTGTTGAAATTTGAGTCGGCGAAATAGGAACGCATAAGCCCAAGGGCGGCCGTCTCCCTGTTGGAGGGCAGCAGATCCATCTGCTGCAGGCGCTGGTAGCAGCTGATGGCCGACCTGTAGTTCCTGTTCTTGAAATGGATGTCGGCGGCATTGAGCAGCGCAGTGACCTCAAACTGTGCCAACGGATGCTCCATGACATACTCGTAATCGGAAAGCGCCTCGTTAACATGGGAGCGGCGCATCCGGCATTCGGCACGGTAGAAATGGGCGTGCGTGGCGAAGACACCTTCAGGAAATTTTTCGATGTAGGCGTCAAATCCTTTTTCCGCCTCGGGGAACTGCTTGTTGTAATATTTGTCCGCAGCCGAGTTGTAGGTTATGGAATCCTGCGCCTCCGGTGTGATGTTGGCGAAGGAGACATTCCGCACATAGGCGAAGAATTCCTCCACATTGCCGGAGATGGAATAGATGTTCTCGATATTCTTCAGCGCGGTGGCGGATTCCTTTGTCTTCGGGTAGTCCTGCACAATCTGCTTGAAGATGCGCAGCGCGTTCTCGTCATCCTCCGCATTGAAGTATACAAGCCCAAGTTTGAGCATGACCTCCTTGGTGCGCTGGTTGTTCGGATATTTCCGGATGTAGTCGGTGTACATTTCGGCCGCCTTGTCCGTTGTCCCTTTGGAGAGATAGGTGTCGGCAACCTCCAGCAGCGCATCCGAGGTGTAGGTGGATGACGGATATTGCTCCTGCAGCTGCGACAGCAGAGCAATCTTCTCATCATAACGGTAAAGGCCGCCCATTGAGGCCGCCTTCTGGTAGAGCGCATAGTCGGCGTCATAGCCGCCCAAGGCGATGGTCTTGGAGTAATAACGCTGCGCCTTGTCCAGTTCGGAAAGCATGAAGCAGCAGTCGCCCATCCGGTTGTAAAGATCGGCCTCCATACGCTGGTTTCCGGCATAGCCCTTGCGGCTTTCGAACTGCTGGAACTTGGTCAGGGCGTGGGAATACTGGCGCTCCTTGAAATGGGCATAACCGGCGTTGTAGAAGGCCTGTCCGTACTCCTGTGTCCGCGCCGCCCCCTCCGAGGCGAAAAAGCGGTTGTAGCCCTCCACGGACGAGGCGTAGTTCTGTTCCTGATAGAATGACTCAGCCATCCAGAAGAGGCTTTGCGAATAGATTTCGGAAAGATAGTTGTTCGACATTGAACGCGAAAGATATTTCCGGGCCTCCTCATATTTGCCGGAATTATAAAGTTCCATCCCCTTGAAACAGAGCACGCGCTGGTAGGCCTCGTTCAGCCGTGCAGAGCGGTGTTCGAGCTTTTCGAGCGAATTTATGGCGGCCTGATAGTTTTTTGTGGTCAGGTAAATGTCGGAAAGATACTGCTCGGCCTCAATCCTACGGGAGGCGTTGGGATATTCGTTCATGTATTTTTCCAGGGCGGAAATGGCATTGGAGAAGGGGTTTGCGGAGAGTTCGTATTGGAGCTTGGCATAGGTGAAGAGGGCGTCTTCCGTCAGGTAGGGATCGCTCTTCAATTCGTATGCGGCATAGAAGGTGTTGGCGGCAAACTCCTTGCGGCCTGTCTGCAGGTAGCAGTCACCTATGACGAAATAGACCTGCTGGTTTAACGAATCCTGGTTCCGGCAGATGGCCCGCGTAAGGTATTTGATGGCCTCCTCATACTGTTTCTCATGATAATAACAGTATCCCAAGGAATAATAGTCCTCACATGTGGCCATCTCGACCTTCGAGAAATATTTTTTCATGTAGGGGATGGCCTCCTTATACTTTCCCATCGAATAATAGGACTGCGCCACTATGCGGTTGATTTCCGGCTCACGCTTTTCCGTACTCTTTTCAAGCAGGTTGTCCGCCTCGGCCACGACCTTCTCATATTCGCCCATCGCATAACGGATCTGCGCGATGTAGAAGGGCACGATGCTGCTGTATCCATCAACACCGTTCAACCTTTCAAAACCGTCGAGCGCGGCACGGTAGCTGCGGTCCATGTAAAGGATATGGGAATAATAGAACAGGGCCTTGTTAGCATACGGGCTGTCGCTGTCCTTCACCCCCGCGAAAAGCGGTTTCGCCTCCTCGTTATTGTTTTCGTAAAAGAGGCAATAGCCTTTTTTGAAGAGATATTCCAGACGGCTTGCGGGATCAAGCGAACCCTCGTCCACCTTTTCATAGGAGAGCAGCGCCAGATGATACGCGCTGCTGTTGAAGCGGTAGTTGGCCAGATTCCAATGGAGCTGGCTGGAATGGATGCTTTCGGGATAACTCTCCGTGAAGGTGCGGCAGAGCAGGCCGGCATCCTTGTGGTACAGGCGGCAGGCGCAGACCGCAGCATAGAAAAGGGCCTCCTCCCGTTGCGCCTCGCAAAAGCCGGCTTCATCGGACATGATTTTCATGAACAGATCCTTGGCCGCCCCATATTGTTGCATGTCAAACAATTCTTTGGCAGTTTTCAACTGGGCGTCCGGCATCTGGAATGTCTGGGTCTTCTGCGCGGAAACGCCGCCCAATAAGAGCATCAGAAAACAGATGCACAAGATTTTACATAATTTTTTCGTGCTATTCTGCATATTTTGTAGATTTTACATTACAATTATTTGTTCACATCCGCAAAAATAGCCCTCATGACCGAAACTCCGACATTTTGCAGACAACTTTTTTCAACACGGATTTGTTTATTTGCCGGAACGCAATTTTTCCATAGCAATATACACAATAAAATAAATCAGGAGGCGTTTTAAGCACGCATCAAACCGAAGAGACATGAAGGATAACGGAAACGAACTGATTGGAAAACTGGAGCTGTTTGTCCGCAAGTACTACAACAACATTGCAGTACGCGGATGCATCCTGTTTGCCGCCATACTACTTGCGCTCATCCTGATTGTCTCCCTTTTCGAATACTACGCATACAGCAACACGATTGTCCGCACCTGCATATTCTACGGATTCCTGCTGCTGAACGCCGGCGTGCTCACAGGCATGATACTGCTGCCGCTGTTCCGCAAGGCAGGATGGCTGAAGAGGCTCAGCTATGAGGATGCCGCACGGCTTATCGGGAAGCATTTTCCCGAAATCGACGACAAGCTGCTAAACACCCTGCAGCTGCACGAGCTCGCCGAACAGTGTCCCGAAGAATACAGCCTGCTGGACGCCGCAATCGAAAGGCGCATCGCACAGATGAAGCCATTCGCCTTCCACAAGGCGATTGACCTGCGCAAAAACCTGAAATATCTGAAGTATGCGCTGCCACCTGCCCTGATAATCCTTCTGCTTCTCGGTTGGAACAGCGAGCTTTTCACCGGACCTGCCCAGAGGATCATCCACCACCAGACAGCCTATGAAAAACCGGCCCCATACCAGTTTGAGTGGGAGAATCCCGTTTCAGAGCTGTTCCAGGATGAGGACCTCCACATCATAGTCAAGGTCAAGGGCAAGGAGACGCCTGAGGAGGCTTTTGTCAATGCGGACGGTGTGCGGTACCGGATGGAACGCGTCTCACCAGTGGAATTCCGTCACGAGCTGAAAAGGCTGCGCAACGACACACGCCTCCGTTTCGAGAGCGACGAGGTGCAATCCCCGGAACACACAATCCGGGTGTTGCCCAAACCCAACCTGCTGCACTTCAGTGTAACGTTAGATTATCCGGCCTACCTGCACAAAATAACGGAGACCGTGGACAACAATGGGAACATAACCGTTCCGCAAGGCACACGCATCACCTGGAAATTCCACACCGCCAACGCCGACGAGGTGCAGATGAGCACCGGCACGCAGCAGATCCGCATCCCCTGCGACGGAAACCGCTGCAGCTACGGGATGCAGGCCAACAGCGACTTCTCATACCAGGTCTCAAGCAGCAACAGTTACTTGAGCAACCGTGACTCCCTGCAATATTTTGTCAGTGTGATTCCGGACGCATACCCGGAAATCCGCGTGGAGCGGAGCCAGGATTCCCTCTACTTCGACCGCTTCTATTTCAGGGGCGGCATTCGGGATGACTACGGATTCAGGAAACTGCAGTTCGTTAGTTTTGTCATGAAAGGGAAGGATACGGTACGCCCTGCCGCCGCCACATCCATCCCCTTCCAACCCGATGCCACCGCCCAACCCTTCAATTTCTATTTCGACGCACAGACGCTCTCGCTCGCGTTAGGGGAAAGCCTGCACTACTATTTTGAAGTCTGGGACAACGACGGGGTGAACGGGAGCAAACGGAGCCGCACCGGCGAAATGACCTTCAAACTGCCGACCGAGGATGAGATTCGGGAGCAGTCGGATCAGGTGAAGCAGGAGACCAAGGAGGGGCTCTCCCAAATGATGAAGGAGAACAGTGACCTGCTGAACCGCATTGACGCGCTCAAAAAGAAAATGGTGGGACAGAAGGAGGCGGGATGGCAGGAGAAGAAGGAGCTGGAGAATCTGCTCAAACAGTGGCAGGAGCTGAAAAAGGAGACTGAAAACGCGATAGAGGCGCAGAAACGCCAGCAGGAGCTGGAGAACCAATACGAAAACATCTCCGATGAGATTCTCCGGAAGCAGGAGGAGCTGCAGCAGCGCATGGATGAGCTCTTCTCGGACGAAATGAAGCAGACACTCATGGAACTCCAGCGGATGATGGAAAAGGATATTGACAAGGATAAGCTGAACGAGGCGCTGGAAAAGATAAAGATGAGCACCGAGGAGCTGAACAAGCAGTTGGACCAGGACCTTTCCCTCTTCAAGCGTCTTGAGGTGGAGCAGAAAATGGAGAACTTTCTGGAACAGGCGGACAAATTAGCGGAAAAGCAGCTGGAACTCGCCAAGGAGGCCGCCCGGAACGATGCGGACAATAAAGCCATCGAACAGAAACAGCAGCAGCTCCAGAACGAATTCAACCAATTGATGGAGGATGCGGAAAGTCTGCGCGAGCTGAACAAGAAACTGGAACAGCCTTTCAAAATTCCGGACCAGAAGGCATTGGAGAACAGCATCCGTAAGGAGATGCAGCAGGCAAAGGAGCAGCTGCAGAAGCAGAACGGCAAGCAGGCCGCGCCGCACCAGCAGAAGGCCGGGGAGCAGATGCAGCAGATGAGCCAGCAGATGGGCGAAGGCTTCCAGCAGAGCATGTCCGAATCCACCGCAGAAGACATCCAGAATATAAGAAGGATACTGAAACACATTGTGCAGACCTCATTCCAGCAGGAGAAACTCATGAAACAGCTCTCCACACTCAGCCTTCAGGACCCGCAGGTGAAACAGGTGCTGCGTGAGCAGTTCACCCTTAAGGAGAACCTCCGCCAAATTGAGGACAGCATCGCCTCCATAGCGAAGCGGCAGCAGGCGGTGAAACCGTTTGTACAGAAACAGATCACACAGATCAACAACGCCCAGCAGCAGATCCTGTCGGATATCGGGCAGACACAGGAGCAGGTTTACTATTACTCCTACCGTCCGCGCAACTTCAACAATGCCGTTTCCAAGCAGCAGTATGTGATGACCTCCCTCAACGACCTTGCCCTGATGCTGGCCGAATCGATGGACAAGATGCAGGAGCAGCAGCAGCAACAGGGCGCGAAAGGCGGCGCGTGCAAAAGCGGGAAATGCAACAAGGGCGGCGCAAGCGGCGGCAACAACCCCAAGGATATGAAATCGCTGCGCGAAATGCAGGAACAGCTCAACAAGCAGCTTGAGGAGATGCGCAAGCAGCAGGGCGGACAGCCCTCCAAAGAAGGGCAGACCGGAAAAAAGCAGGGCAAAAACGGGAACCAGAGCGAGCAGTTCGCCCGTATGGCGGCACGTCAGGAGGCCATACGCCGGATGATGGAGGACAAGCTCTCCCAACTGCAGAAGGAGGGGCGTCAGGCAGAGGCGGCGAACCTGCAACGGACCATGAAGGAGATGGAACAGACGGAGAAGGACCTTGTGAACAAGGTGCTGAACCAGGAGACGATTAACCGTCAGCGCGACATCACCACCAGGATGCTGCAATCCGAAAGGGCGGAAATGCAGCGGGAAAAGGACGACACCCGCGAATCGAAACAGGGACGCGAGCTACAGCGCACTCCGCCGCCGGAATGGACGAACCAACAGAAGCGGCAGGAGCAGCAGACAGAAATGTACCGTACCGTACCGCCAAGCATGACTCCGTTCTACAAACAGAAGGTTAACGACTACTTTTATCACTTCCAATGACAACTATGCGGGGACTGCGCTTCCGGCATTTTCTGCCATGCCTTTTGCTACTTGTCGCACCTGCTCTGCGCGGGCAGACGGACACTCTGCTGAAGACACGCCTTATCCTTTCCGACACGCTCCTGAGTTCAGGTATACGCCTGCCGAAATGGAATCCGCCATACAGCACCGCCATGCTGGAACAGTTTGCAGAAGAGATGCTTATATGCCTAGAAAACCACGGGCACCCGTTTGCCGAGGTGCAGCTGCTGCAGCCTGATTCCACCGGTACGACTGCTGTGGAGGTCATCGCCAACCCGTTCATCAGATGGGACAGCATCGTGCTGAAAGGAGATGCCCGCCTTTCGCCCCGCTTTCTGCATCCATACCTGAAAATCAGGCGCGGAACCCCATACCGCGAACAGTGCGTCACACAGGCGGCAACATCATTGAACGCACTGCCTTTTGTGGAGATGACACGTCCTCCCTCCCCCACCTTCACCTCCGAATCGGCAGCTTTATACGTTTACCTCAACAAGAAAAACGCCAACAGTTTCGACGGATTTGTCGGATTCGGTTCCAACGAACAGGGCGACGGCATCACCCTTTACGGGCAGATGCAGCTGAAACTCACGAACGTGCTGGCCCGCGGGGAGGAGTTTTCCGTGGACTGGAACCGTCCACGTCCCGAGCACCAGCAGCTGCAGGTTGAAGGCAGCTATCCCTGCCTGTTCGGCACACCGTTCGGACTGTACGGACAGTTCTTCCTGCTGAAAAGCGACAGCGCATATCACAGGGTCTCACTTCCTGTCGGATTCCGCTACCTGCTGAACGGCACCGACTTCATCCAGATGCATTACCGGTATGAACGTAGCAGCGCCACCATTTCCTCTCCCGACCTGAACGACACCCGCAGCGACCTGTACGGCCTCCGGCTATCACTCCTCCGGACCGACCGTCCGCGCATCCCGCATAAGGGATATCACCTTGACCTGTCGGGCGAAATCGGACGCAAAACAGCGATTGCCGATGGGGAGCACAACACGGTGGCCCGCGGCAGCGGCAACGCCGAAACATACATGCCGTTCGGCCGGCGTTGGGTTCAATACATACGGCTTCAGAGCGGAATCATTCTCGACAACCGCCTGAACAGCAGCGACCTCTTCATGTTGGGCGGGCTGCGCAGCCTGCGCGGAATGGACGAGCAATCCGTTACCGCATCAGCCTACGCCTTCCTGACCGGAGAGCTCCGCTTTTTCCTTGACCGCAACATGTTTCTCCAAGCCTTCGCGGACGGCGGCTGGTACGAGCGGAAAGGCATCGGTGAATACCGGCGCGACCTGCCGGTCGGCATGGGCATCGGCTTCTCGTTCGACTCCAAGGCCGGACTGCTCAGCCTCAACTACGCCGTCGCCGCCCACGACGGCCAAGGCTTCCGCCTTAGGGCAGCCAAGGTTTGTGTTGGGTATAGCGCGGTGTTCTGATTTTTTTTAAAAAACATGCCGTTCGTATCTATTTTTTTAGGATATTTGCATGTTCAATAACAAATGTATTCATTACTAAACACAAATCACATAATATGAAAAACATCTATTTTATTATCATTGCAATGCTTATCGCATCAGGATTTTCCTCCTGCAAAAAATTTACGTGCACCTGCAAAGCCTACGGACCCGAAGGAACAGATTTGAATGCTGTTTTAAACAAACATATGGACGATTGCGTGGAAATAGCCGAGACAGGAACTATTTACGATGGGGACGTGGCTATTTCCTGTTCATATTAACACTTGGCATATTGGACAGATTTTTAGTTGATAAAAGTCAAAAAAAAGGAGGGTGCCTAAAAGGCACCCTCCTTTTTTGGGGTCTACCTGCAAAAAACTACAGGATAACAGTTTTTTTCACATATACATTATTGCCGATGCGAACCTGTATCAAATAGAAACCAGCATTCACGCTTACAGGAGCATTATGGACTATCTGGTTGCCATCGCCAAGACTCCGCTGATAAATGATTTGGCCTGTGGGTGAAATCAATCTGATATTGACCTGCTCGTTATTAGGATTGGAAATAAAAACCGTAAAAGCATCTGATAATGCAGTGACAACACGTACCGGATTATCCTCGGATTTGACATCGGGAATGGCAGTTTCCGAGCCAAACACCTGATATGAATGGCATGGGCAAGAGCTGTCCGGATACATTTTCAGCCAATAAATGTTATTTTCAGCATCAAATGAATTAATCTGCACATATCTCACACCCATCCCTTCCTTCAGGACACTATCCCGACCTATGTTCTTTGTGGTATAACCCCATTGGAAGAAAATATTCCTATCATCCTCCTTTGCAACCCAGATATTACTGTTCGGTTTCCTGCGTATTTCCGTTACAGACGGTGACCGCATATCAAGAATTCCAATCCTTTGCACACTTGTCCGCTCGCATTCCGCATCAGGTACACTGACCTTAAAGAATAAGGAATCAGTCGTACCCGGACTAAACCAATAGACTTCAATTGTATCGTTTTCCTTTGAAATGGGAATAATTGATCCGTTTTTACCGGACAAATCCCATTCATAATGCACTCCATGACCGCATTTTTCAACGTAATATGTTTCATACTGGTTATAGCAGACCGATGTTTTTCCATGAATCACAACCGAATCCGGCAACTGGCTTATACGGACTCTCACCATATTGGAAGCCGCATTTTCCTGACAAAAAGTGTCTGAAAATACAAGTCGGTAATAAACGACCGGATTGTTTATTGTCGGTAATAAAACAGTATCATCCGCACCATTCACCACAATCCAATTCAATGTATCCTCAGAATATTCCCACTGAAATCCATACCTGCCGGAAGAACCTGTGGCTTGAGCAACCATTTTGATTGTATCAGCATCCTTAATGGAGCATAGCGCCTGATTTCCCGCAATGCTACCAGGAACCATTTTGGGGAGAACAGTAATCTTCACAACATTAGTGGTATCATAACACCCTTCGGAAGATTTTGCCACCACCCGGTAATAATGATCGCAATCAAGTGAATTATTAAATTTATACTGTACGCCTGTCTCCTTCTCCAGCATATCGTAATGTACGGAATCAATGGACATCTCCCATTGGCAATAAACTCCTTCCGGAATCTTTTTAAATCCTATGGAAGAATTCGGCACTGTCCCAAAACAGATGGTGGCATCATTCCCAATATCACCCACATCAAATTTTGGCATCACAGTCACATTTACTGTCTTTGAAGTGTCAGAACAACCATGTGAGGTGCTCACAATAACCCGATAAAACCGGCTGACATCTAACAAACCGTCATCAAACACATTCGAATCCGACGCGACAACCCACGACAGTTTGTCCGAGGGGTCCAAAGAATACTGCCACTTGAACCTGTAGTCGTCCCCACTTTGGTTACATTTCAAATTCGGGGCTTTTGAATGATAACAAATTTGTGTGTCCCCGCCCGATATCTCCGGATTCAAACGCGGAAGCACCTCAACCTTGACGACCCCGGATGTGTCGCTACAACCCGACGCATTCACAACAACACGGTAAAAGCTTATTGAATCCAATGCATTATCCTGGAAAGAAGAATTGTTTGAAGAACCTGAGACCGTACTCCACGTATGATTGTCATGAGAAGACTGCCACAAATATTTGTATGTTCCGCTACCACCCTCCGGACTACAAGTCCATAGCGGAGGCATTGTATGGAAACACAATTGCGTGTCTTTCCCTATTTTACCGGCAATGAGTTCCGGATATACGTTCAATGTTATCACATTTGATTTCACCGAACCGCAACCGGCCGATGAAACGCATGTTACCGCAAAGGCAGCGGTTTCATAAAGGACACCCGGCATGAACTGACTTTCTGTTGCTCCTAAAACAGGCAACCAGCCGGCATCATACACACGATGCCACTGATACGTGAAATTTCCGTTTCCACCTTCAGCCTGACTTTTGATTAACAGGACTCCACCAGTATCCCCATAACATAAAGTGGTGGTTTTACTTGACTGTATGACAGCCGGAACCAACGAATCATACACGTAAAACGTTATGTTATCGGAAAAAACAGAATCACATTCCGAAACACTCTTCAATCTGAACGATGTGTTTTGCTTCAGCTTGCCCGGATGATACACCACACTGTCCGCACGCGGCACATCTATCCATGTTGAGCCAGCCACTGAGCACTGCCACTGGTTACTTATTATTCCTTTCCCGCCAGTTGCAGGAGCATACACATACAACATTCCAGCATCCGCCCCGAAACAAATGGTATCTTTACCTTGGGCATATATTGTTGCCGGTTTCATTTTGTCTGGCACATATACAACAACCTCATTTGTATTTTTTTCAACGGAACATAATTTATCCGTCACCTTCACCCTGAAATACATAGTTTTCTGCGGAGGTGCCGGGGAGAATATTGTGTCAGTCGCATTGCTGGCCAATACATATGACGCTCCATCATCCGATTGCTCCCATTGAAAAACATATTTTCCGCCACCGCCTGAAGGATTTTTCTCAAAAGTGATGTAATTCGGACTTCCACCGCTACAAACAGTGTCACCTCCAACTATATCCCCGGGTTCAAACTTCGGATGTACCGTAATTATCACACTGTCGGATACCAATTGGCCGCATGTGGACTGCACTTTCACCCGGAAATAACGTGTTGAATCCAATATGACACCCTTATAGACACTGTCCGTATACACACCAGATGCATAGTTCCAAACTGAACCATCTGTTGATTCCTGCCACCGGTAAGAATAGTTTCCTCCCCCGTCATTCGGAACACAGGACAATTCTGGCATGGACGTATGATAACATATTGTATCGTCAATTCCTTTCATTTCCACCTTCAAGCTATCAAATACATATACCGATATGGTATCGGAAGCGACTCCACAACCTGTCCACAAACGGAAACGGGTTGTAGAATCTATATTCCCTATCTTATATTCCATGGATAAAGTGTCTGTCACATTTACCCATTTTAAGTTATCCGTAGATTTCTGCCATTTAAAATCACCATCACCACCTGAAGCTGGTCTATACACGATAACACTTCCAGGATCTGTCCCAGGACATACGGAATCTTTTCCAATTAGTCTGATTATCCCCGCCTCCAATTTGGGATATGGAATTGGAATTACAAGATATTCTTTTGCATCAACAGAATCCGTGCCATTTTTAATTACACAACGTATTTGGACACTATCTTTCACATTTTCCAAAACATATTCGTCCAAAACAGTATCACACAAGGTAGTCCAAACTGTATCTTGTTTTTCCATCCATACAAAATGCGGATCATCTTGCTTTTCATAAAAAATTGACAACGCTGTATTCGCGCCAAAACAAACATACACTGTGTCAGTTTTCGTCTGCGCTACGGACACACCACACACAGACAAGAACAAAATACCAATGAAAACTCTCAACAGAAATCTCATAACAATATTTTTAAGTATTTCAATTATTTATTTCTAATTTTAAACTGGTGGCACTATCTGCACATGATTATTCTGCGGGTGCCGCCGTAACTGTTTTTGAAAAAAGGGTCGTTGAACTGGCTGACAGATACACAACCGTCCTTACGATTGGCATGAATGAACTTGAAGTTTCCATCATCATAGTCGGTTATTGCAATCCCGACATGGGATATCTCCCTCGGCTCACCCGATACAAAGAAGACCAAATCCCCCTTTTTTATTGTCCTGCGCGTTTTGAAAACACCCGCTTCGGACTGCAATTTCGAATTTCTGGGAAGACTGATCCCCACGTATGCGTAAACATGGCACACAAAACCGGAACAGTCATAACTGTCAGGACCGTCGCCACCCCATTCGTATGGTATTCCTACACACCTTTTGGCATAACGCACCAGACTGTCTATCTTTCTCACGCAACAGCTGTCCGGAACCACCGGAGACTGCTGCGCATTGCAAGTGGCAGCCAGCATGAAAAAAAGGCCAATTCCTATAATGGTTCTGCCAGACATCATCTTTCAGAATTCAATACAACCCTGATAGGCATGGTTGATGCGGCCCTATATCGCAGCATACGTTCCAACACTCTGGAGACCTTATTGCAATCCAAGCCTTCAGTCATAATGTCGATATCCACCAGCATGACCCGCCGGAAATAGCCGTCCTGCGTATTTTCCACTACCGCCTTTGGATCAATATTCCGGATAGAAGAGGCATTCACATTAAAGACACGTCTAAGCGCTTCTCTGCAAAAATTTACAATATCAGATATTGTAACAACACGATCGGTTGTTTTAACAAAATATCTTTCAGTGTCACGAATATCCGAAGATTGGCAAGTGTGATCCCGGCCTCCGGCTGTTGTTGTAAGCAACCTGCAGCGTTTCGGATCAAGTTCTGAAGTGGAAATATCTATTTTGGAATAGTCGTTGTCCAAATCATTTGCCGCCACACCATGCGTGGTAAAATAACTTGCCACCGCAGATGGAACCGTACGGTCCGTCAGAATAAGATAGGTTGCATCTTCCGTATTATCGTCCGATACACCAACTG
>JAEEGG010017185.1_pt1 | contig 14903 bp, 13 predicted proteins | sample 9134161 | NCBI WGS metagenome assembly JAEEGG01 (sample SAMN16246543, study PRJNA631951) | gut metagenome | biome: gut microbiome; feature: rumen; material: CR-attached | host: Bos | place: Iran: Karaj | collected 2018-10
GCCGAAGCCGCCCATGCCGCCTGCAGGAGCGCCGCCGGGAGCGCCGCCGCCGAAGCCGGGGAAGCCGCCCATGCCGCCGCCCATCGGGGGCATACCGCCGCCCATGCCGCCGCCGAAACCGGGCATACCGCCGCCCATGCCGCCGCCGAAGCCGCCGAAACCGCCCATGGCGATCCGGGCTTCCCAGTCGGTGGTTTCGAGCCAGCGGAGTTTCGGATTGTCGGTCAGGACGTACGGCTTCAGCACACCGTTCACCTGGCTGTTGTCGATGAAGATCTTGGTCGGGGTGCCGTCGGCATCCGTGCCCTGAAGGATGTAACGCGCGGAGATCGCGCCGCTGCGCTGCGTGTCGACCGCGCCGGGCTGGATCTCGCCCTTGAAGAACGTGGTGTCGAGGTCGCCGTGGAAGAGGATCATGGTGGCGCTGCCTTTGCCGCCTTGCACGGAGAACGTCTGGTCCAGGATCACGTGGATCTGGAAGACTTTCTTGCGGGCGACCTGTTTGGCGGCGGCGTTCGCACCGGCCGCGGGCTGGGCGTTCTGGGCGCTCACGATCATGGGGACGCCGACCAGAGAGACGCATGCGGCGGTCGCCGCAGCGGCATACAGGATGCTTTTCTTCATTGCTGGAACCTTTCTTTGAGGTTGAAAAATGGTTGAACTTCCGCCTTTTCAGGCATGGAAGCCGTAGATAAAAAGATAGAACATGAATTCGAGAACATCGCGCAAATCGTCCGCGCCCTTCACGGCCAGCTCCGGGATACCGTTGCAGTTGCCGTTGCTGTAGAACTCGGCGATCCGGCCGTTCTGGCGGATCGACCACTTCGGGAAGCCGTTTCCGTTGCCGTTGTCGTAGATGGCGACGTAGCGGCCCTTAAACTCGAAATAATAGTTCGGGAAGCCGTTTCCGTTGCCGTTCGGATAAAACTCCGTACCGCGCGAGCCGTAGCGGAAATATCCGATCGGAATCCCGTTGCAGTTGCCGTTCGGGTAGACCTCGCAGGCACGGGACGTTTTTTTCATCGACCAGAACGGGATGCCGTTGCAGTTGCCGTTGTCGTAAACGACCAGATAGCCTCGTTGCGAGGTCATGGAAGCATACGGCATGCCGTTACAGTTGCCGCTCTTGTAGGCGCAGATCATGGAACTCATGGGAAACTCCGGGGCGAAAGGAATCGGAGGATTTGCGGGATGCGGCGGAGCGGCCGTTTTGAATTCAGCCGCCCCGCGCAGTCGAGCGAGACTTAAACTTAATCAGCCCATTCGGTGATGGCCGCGACCGCGGCGCAGTCCACGATGTCGTCCACGGAGCAGCCGCGGGAGACGTCGGTGAACGGGCGGCGGAGGCCCTGGATCAGCGGTCCGATGGCCGTGGCGCCGGCGAGGCGTTCCGTGGCCTTGTACATGGTGTTGCCGCAGTTCAGGTCGGGGAAGATGAGGACGTTCGCCTGACCGGCGACCGGGGAACCCGGCGCTTTCTTTTTGGCGATGTCCGGGATGATCGCGGCGTCGAACTGGAGTTCGCCGTCGATGAGCAGATCGGGAGCAAGCGCCTTGGCCTTGGCGGTAGCCTCGACGACCTTGTCGATGATCGGATCGTGCGCGGAGCCCTTGGAGGAACAGCTGATCATGGCGACCTTCGGTTCCTGGCCGGTGTACTGGCGGAACGTCTTCGCCGTGGTGACGGCGATCTCGGCGAGCTGGTCGGCGTCCGGATTGATGTTCAGGCCGCAGTCGGCATAGAAGAAGACGCCTTCATAGCCCCACTTCGGATCGGGGAGCTGCATGATGAAGAACGCGGAGGCGATGTGGTTGCCCTTGGCGGTCTTGAAAAGCTGGAGCGCGGGCTTCGTCTTCTGGGCGGTGTTGTGCGCGTAACCGTTCGGATTGCCGCCGCCGGACACATAGCCGTGGGCGTCTCCGGCGCAGACCATGGCGGCGGAGAAGACGCAGGTGTCCTTCAGCCATTCGCGGGCCTGTTCCGGGGTGAGGCCTTTGTTCTTGCGGATCTCGACGCAGACGTCGATGTACTTCTGCAGGTTCGGGGTTTTCAGGATGTCCACGACCTCGACGCCGTCGAGACTGACGCCGTTTTCGGCGGCGAGCTTGCGGATGGCGTCTTCATCGCCGACCAGGACGGGTTTCACATAGCCGAGCTTCGCGAGCTTTTCGGCAGCTTTCAGGTTGCGGGGGTCGTCGCTTTCGGTCAGGCAGACTTTTCTGCCCAGGGACTTCGCTTTCGCGCGGATGGATTCGAGCACGTTGGCCATTCTGAGGAATCTCCTTGACTGTGATTTTGTTTGGATGGTTCAGCGCACGGGGAACGCAGTCATCGTCCTCATGCGCGTTGTTTGTCCGGTTGCGGAAACACACAGAAACCGCGCACGCATTCGCCATGCGTCCGCGAGTATTGCGCGTTACCTAACCATAATGTAACACAAAAAATGAAAACTGAAAGTGCAAAACACGTTTTTTTCGGCTTTTTTTGCTTTTTTTTCGTTTCATGCTTGACTTTTCGCCTCGCCGGATGTAAATTATATCCCATAATCCAGTTACTTTGGAGTGCTCGGGTGGCGGAATTGGCAGACGCGCTAGCTTGAGGTGCTAGTGGGCAACCGTGGGAGTTCAAATCTCCCCTCGAGCACCATTTTTTTTGCCCTTAAAAGATTTTGACGCGGCGGATCTCGACGATCGCCGCTTTTTTTATAAATGGAGGGGGGGTAAAGAATCCCAGCCGGACAGACGTGGGTTATTTGTGTTTTTTTATGTTTATGACCGATCAGGCTCTTGTATTTTAATCCGGCGGCGGTATATTAATCCATGTTTTCGTCCATGCACAGACTTATAACCCCCAAACAAGAGTTCCACCCATGAAAGTCCGAATCCCGTTCCTCAGATTCCAAGCCGTTGCCGGGGTCGCATGCGCCATTGCCGCCATGCTCGCAGTCCCGGCGTTCGCCGAAGTGAACCCGGCCGTGCAGGCGTACGCCCGAAGCGCGGCATCCGAAGGCATCGTCCTGCTCAAGAACGACAACAACGCGCTACCGCTCGGCCAGAACGGTGCCGAGACCGTCGCGTTCTTCGGCATCACGCAGATTCAGACCTTTCTGGTCGGCTACGGCTCGGGCGGCGACGTGAAACCGCCGTACCGTGTCACGCTCGCCGACGCGCTGTCCCGCAACGAACTGGTCAAGCCGGATCAGGAGCTCTTCGACGCCTACACAAAGTGGGCGCAGGCGAATCCGCTCCGCACGGGCGGCTGGGGCAACTGGCCGTTCTACGCGCCGGAGATGTATCTCACAACCGAACAGATCCAGGCGGCGGCGAAACGCACCGATACCGCAGTGATCATGATCGGACGCGCCGCGGGCGAGGACCGCGAATGCAGGCTCGAACCCGGCAGCTACTACCTGACCGACGCGGAAAAGTATTTCCTCAAGGAAGTCACCGGCGCGTTCAAAAAGACGATCGTCCTGCTCAACGTCGGCAACGTCATCGACATGGCGTGGGTCAAGGACTACAAGATCGACGCCATCATGTGCGTCTGGCAGGGCGGCATGGAGACCGGCAACGCGATCATGGACGTCCTGACCGGGAAGGAAACTCCCTCCGGCAAGCTCGCGTCCGCCATCGCGAACACCTATCAGGATTATCCGTCCGCGTCGAGCTTCGGCGGCCGTGAGTTCAACAACTACGTCGAGGACATCTATGTCGGATACCGCTACTTCGAGACGTTCGCGCCGGAAAAGGTCATGTATCCGTTCGGATTCGGGCTCAGTTACACCACGTTCAAAATCGAAGGCGCGAACTTCGGCGCCGCCGACTTCGAGCGGAACGGCGTGACCGTCGAGGCGACCGTCACGAACAACGGAACGAAATACTCCGGGAAGGAAGTCGTGCAGATCTATTGCGGCGCGCCGCAGGGCAAGCTCGGCAAGCCCGCGAAATCGCTCGTGGCCTACGCGAAAACGAAAAAACTCGCTCCCGGCGAATCCCAGAAGCTGACATTCACGATCCCGGCAAAGGCGTTCGCGTCGTTCGACGACAGCGGAGCGACCGGACACCTCGCCGCATGGGTCCTCGAAGCCGGCGAATATAAGTTCTACATCGGCAACAGCAGCCGCGACACGCAGGTGTGCGGCTCCGCGAAACTGGATGGCGGTTCCGCCGTGATCGAACAGCTCGAACCCGCCCTCGCAATCGAATCCGAAGCCGTCGCGTTCGACCGCATCAGACCGGTCGAGCAGAACGGCAAGCTCATCCCCGGCACGGAACGCGTCCCGGTCTCGAAAGTCGACCTCGCCGCCCGCGTGAACGAACGCCTCCCGAAGGCCGTTCCGGAAACAGGCGACAAGGGTATCAAGCTCATCGACGTGAAGAACGGCAAAAACACGCTGAACGAATTCGTGGCCCAGCTCACGCCCGCCGAAATGGAAACCCTGCTCCGCGGCGACGGCGGCATGAACAGCCGTCTCGGTCCCGCCGGCAACGCGTCCGTCTTCGCCGGCATCCTCCAGAGCGTCCGCGACAAGGGCGTCCCGGCTCTCGCGACCGCCGACGGCCCATCCGGCATCCGCCTCACCGCGAACGCCTCGCTCCTCCCCATCGGCTCCCTGCTCGCCTGCACGTGGAACAACGACCTGATCGAGTCCATGTATTACGAAATCGGCAAAGAAATGGACATAAACGGCGTCGACTGCCTCCTCGGTCCCGGCATGAATCTCCACCGTAATCCGCTCTGCGGACGCAACTTCGAGTATTTCTCGGAAGACCCGCTCCTCACCGGGCTTATGGCCGCCTACATGACGCGCGGCATCCAGAAAGCCGGTGCTTCCGCCGTGCCGAAGCATTTCGCCATGAACAATCAGGAGACCAACCGCGGCGGCAACGATTCCCGCTGCTCCGAACGCGCCATGCGCGAAATCTATTTGCGGTCGTTCGAAATCTGCCTGAAGGTCGGCAAGCCGTACAACATGATGGACAGCTACAACAAGCTCAACAGCTTCTGGGCCTACTACAATTACGACCTGAACACCACCATCCTGCGTGAACAGTGGGGCTGGACCGGCTCCCTCATGACCGACTGGGGAACCCGCGCAAGCTCGTCAGATCTGCTCCACGTTGGCAACAACGCGTGGCGCGTCCGCTCCCAGATGGACGTTCTGATGCCGGGGAACGGCCCCGGACGCAACGACCGTTCCATCCTCGACTCCTACGAGGCATGGGTGGCGGCGGGCCGTCCGGACAGCATCGAGGCGGGCCTCACGCTCGGCGAGATGCAGCGCGGCGTGAAGAACGTGCTGAACTATGTGATGAACTCGCGCACGTTCCGCAAGACGCACAATCTCCCGAACACCTACAAACCGGGCGAAGACTGGTTCACCGTCAAGTAATCCGAACTCAAAACGAGCTCACCGGGCGCGTCTCCTTTCGCGGGAAACGCGCCCTTTTCTTTTTTTTCGCGTTTTTCCCTTGCGGAATCCGTCTCGGGCGTGTATATTATTAAGATAGAACTTTTCCGTCAACAACCGAACTCAACCAGGAGTAAGTTTCCCATGGCTGTTTTCAGACCTTTCCACGCCCTCATGCCCCGTCCCGCCGAAGCCGCGCAGGTCGCCGCCGTCCCCTACGACGTCGTGAACACCCCCGAAGCGGCGAAGCTCGCCGAAGGCAATCCGCTGACTTTCCTCCGCGTCTCCCGCCCCGAGATCGAACTTCCCGCGGGTACGGACATCCATTCCGACGCCGTGTACGACAAGGCACTCGCGAATTTCAAACGCCTCTGCGCGGCGGCACCCCTCGCCCATGACCCCGAGGCGAACCTCTACGTCTACGCGCTCACAATGGACGGCCGCACGCAGATCGGCATCGCGGGCACAGCTTCCGCCGCCGAATACGATTCCGGCGTCATCAAGAAACACGAGACCACCCGCCGCGACAAGGAGGACGACCGCGCCCGCCATGTCATGACGCTCCGTTCGCAGACCGGCCCGGTCTTCCTGACCTATCGCGACGTCCCGGCGATCGATGCCCTCGTGGCGGACATCATCAAGGAAAAACCGTTCTACTCGTTCACCGCGGCGGACGGCATCAAGCATGAACTCTGGAAGGCCGGAGACAAGAGCGTCGCCCTCGCCCGCCTCTTCGCCGATGCCGTGCCGTGCTTCTACATCGCAGACGGCCACCACCGCGCCGCATCCGCCGCACGTGCAGCCAGAACCTGCCGCGCAGAGAATCCGAACCACACCGGAAACGAAGAGTACAACTACTTCCTCGCCGTGGCGTTCCCCGCCGACCAGCTCCGTATCCTCCCGTACAACCGCGCGGTGAAGGACCTGAACGGACTCACCGAGGCGGAATTCCTCGCAAAGGTCGCCGAAGCCGGATTCGAGGTGGCGGAAACCGCGACGAAATCGCCCGACCGTTCCGGCACGTTCCGCATGTACCTCGGCGGGAAATGGTACGCGCTCACCCCGAAATTCTCCTTCGACGGACTCTCCGTGACCGCCTGCCTCGACGTCAGCATCCTGCAGGACCGCGTGCTCGGCCCGATCCTCGGCATCGACGACCCGCGCACGAACGCCCGCATCGACTTCATCGGCGGCATCCGCGGCACGGGCGAACTCGAACGCCTCTGCGCCGAAGGCCTCGCCGCCGTCTGCTTCTCCATGTACCCGACCACGCTGGACCAGCTGATGGCGATCGCAGACGCAGGCTCCATCATGCCCCCGAAATCCACCTGGTTCGAGCCGAAGCTCCGCGACGGTCTCGTCTCCCACGATTTCTGATTCCGGTGAACGCATTATGAAAACAGCCGTCATCATCCCCGCCCGCATGGGCTCCATGCGGTTCCCCGGCAAAGTCCTCGCCGACCTCGGCGGCAAGCCAGTCATTCAACACGTCTGGGAGAACGCCATGCGCTCGAAGGCCGACTCCGTGACCGTGGCCGCCGACGATTCCCGCGTGGAACAGGCCGTGAAGGCGTTCGGCGGGCATGTCGTCATGACGAAGCCGTCGCATCCGTCCGGGTCCGACCGCGTGTGGGAAGCCGCCCGGTCGACCGACGCCGAGCTGATCGTGAACGTCCAAGGCGACGAACCGTTCCTGCCGCACGAGGTCATCGACGACCTGATCGACGCAATGCACGGAGCCGACGCGCCCGCAATGGGCACCGTGGTCCTGCCCTGCTCCCGCGCCGACATCGCCGCGAACCCGAACCTCCCGAAAGTCGTCCTCACGGCCGACGATTATGCGCTGTATTTCAGCCGTTCCATGATCCCCTTCCTGCGCGAAGGCGGCGAGGAGACCGAGGTCTACCGTCACTGGGGCATCTACGCCTACCGCCGCGAGACGCTCGCGAAGTTCGTTTCCCTGCCGGAAGGCCGCCTCGAACGCTGCGAGAAGCTCGAACAGCTCCGCGCGCTGGAGAACGGCATCCGCATCAAGGTCATCAAGACGTCGTTCGATTCCATCGGGATCGACACGCCGGACGATCTCGTGCGCGCACAGGATTTTCTTGCCCGAAGGGCAAAAACCATTTGATTTTTCCCGTTTTAGCAGTATTGTATTGAAAACCGAAATATTTTTTAAGCCAACAGGACGCACGACGCCATGACATTTTCTCCCGTGAAAACCTCGAACCGGACCATCGGCTGCGGCAAACTCGCCGTATTCGCCGGACCGTGCGTCGCGGAATCCCGCGACCTGTGCCTCCGCGTGGCGGAATACCTGATGAAGGTCTGCGACAGGCTCGGCGTCCAGTACATCTTCAAGGCGTCGTTCGACAAGGCGAACCGGAGTTCCGGCGAATCGTTCCGCGGTCCCGGCATCGACGCCGGACTTGCCATGCTCTCTGCAGTAAAGGACGAGTTCGGGCTTCCGGTCGTTACCGACGTTCACGAATCCGCACAGGCCGCGCAGGTGGCCGCCGTGGCGGATTTCCTTCAGATACCGGCGTTCCTCTGCCGTCAGACCGACCTCCTCTCAGCTTGCGCCGCGACCGGACGCCCGGTCAACGTCAAGAAGGGGCAGTTCCTGGCCCCCGAGGACATGGCGGGCGTGATCGGCAAACTCCGCGCCGCAGGCTGCAAAGACATCCTCCTGACCGAACGCGGCACCACGTTCGGCTATCATAACCTCGTGGTCGACATGCGGTCGCTGGCGGCGATGCGCGCGCTCGGCGTGCCGGTGGTGTTCGACGCCACGCACTCCGTGCAGCTCCCCGGCGGACTCGGCAAGGCGTCCGGCGGACAGCGCCAGTACGTGCCGTATCTGGCCCGCGCGGCCGCGGCGGTCGGCATCGACGCGCTGTTTCTGGAGGTCCACCCGGATCCCGACCACGCGCTTTCCGACGGTCCGAACTCGCTGGATTTCGAATCCGCGGCCAAAACCATTGAACAAGTCAAGGCGATCTATGAGCTTACCGGACAATATCTCTGACATCAAGGCGATCGTGCTCGACGTCGACGGCGTCCTCACGGACGGCCGCATCGGCTACGGCGCGGACAGTCCCGACGAGATCAAATTCTTCGACGTCCGGGACGGCCAGGGCATCCGTCTGGCCATGCGCGCCGGACTCCTCGTCGGCATCCTTTCCGGCCGCCGCAGCAAGGCCAACGAGACCCGTGCGAAAGAGCTCGGCCTCTCGTTCCTCTACGAGGGCTGCCTCGACAAGCTTTCCGGCTGGGAAACGCTTCTCGCCGAACAGGGGCTGAAGGCATCCGAATGCATGTACATCGGCGACGACGTCGTGGACATGCCGCCCATGCGCCGCGCGGGATTCCCCGTCGCGGTCGCCGACGCCGTCCCGGAACTCGACGCCGTGGCGGTTCTCCGCACCAAACACCCCGGCGGTCGCGGCGCGGTCCGCGAAGCCGTCGAAATACTTCTGAAAGGACAGGGCAAATGGGATTCCGTGCTCGAAAAATACATGCTCTGAGCCTGTTGCTCCTCCTCGCGGCGGTGTTCGGGCCCGGGACGCTCCTGCTCGCGCAGGATCTCTCCTCGGGTTCTCATACCGTCGTCAAACGGTACATCCTGCCGCGTTACAGCAACAACGGCAAGCTCCAGTGCGTCATCTACGGCACGCAGGCGATCAACGAAGGCTCGCTGATCCGTCTGGCGTTTACTCCGCACGGGGAGTCGGCCCACGGCGACGAGGACAAGGTCGCCGTCATGATCGACTTCGTGGACGGCTCCGCCTATTCGTCCATCAGCCAGATCGACACGGTCAAGCCGAATCAGGTCTATCCGTCCCCGTACAAGCTCGGCGCAAAGGAAAGAAACATCCAGGAATGGTGGAAACGGTCCCGCCACAAACACTCCCAGGCATGGATTTTCATAGAAAAAACCAAGCTGAGTGCCGCGGAAGAAACCGTCTCCGAATCATCCGTGACGAAGAGTTCGGATTCCGCGGTCGTTGTCGCGGTGTTCGACAAGTCCACCAACATCCTCACCAGCGATGAAACCGCGTTCTTCCGTTCACGCCAGCTCGACGCGGACGGCGTCGGGTTCGATGCGTTCAGCGAACGTAAGTTCATCCATATCCGGTCCAATGTCCGGGCGATTCTCCATATCAAGGACGACAAAAACGGAGAGGAAGAGCCGCTTCCCGAAGAAGACGAACAGGGCCTCGGCAGTCTGTTCTCGTCGGGCAATTCCGCCGACGTCCGGGCGGATTCCGCCGACATCGACCTCGAAAACAACGTCGTCACTCTGATCGGCAATGTCGTCGTGGACGACCAGAAGAACAAGATCACCTGCGACAAAATGGAGATCACGCTGGAAGACGACGCCGCGGACACTCTGATCGGTTCCGCGGAAAAGCCCGAGGATGCTCCCGAGGAGGAAAAGCCCGAGGAGGCCCCGGAAGAAAACGAAGACGAGGACGAAGAGGACGATGATACCGGCAGCATCCGCAAGATCGTCTGCATCGGCAACGTGGTCTGCACGATGCGGGACGGTTCCGACGGACAGGGCAAGGAGCAGATCGCCCTGTGCGAACAGGCCGAATACGACGTCGCCAAACGGATCGTCGTGATGACCGGAGCGCACTCGGCGCCCGCGGACGTGCTTCCGGAAAACGTGTACGGCGTCATGGAGCGCCAGGTCCGCAAAACCTTCCTCGCAAAGAGCCCCGTGATGATGCAGGACGAAGACTGGATGGTCGGCGAATCCTTCACCATCTTCATCAAGGAAAAGAACCGTCTGAAAGTCGATGACATCAAGGTCAACTACACCGGCTCCATCATGTCCATGAAAGACGAGGGCAAGGACGATGCAAAGGAAAAAGCCGACGGCGGCGAAGAGAAGTCCGCCACGCTGATCTCAGCCGACAACGCGGACATCAATATCGAACAGAACCTCATCCTGCTCCGCGGAAACGTGGACATCGACGACCAGACCACCAAGATCACGTGCCAGGAAATGGAAATCCGCCTGAACGGCGAGGACAAGGCCGCCGCTTCGACCGATACAAAGGAAAAAGCCGATGAACAGGAAGAAAACCTGTTCGGGAACAGGAGCGTATCGAAGGTCATCTGCAAGAACGATGTCGTGTACATGGAGCGCCCGAAAGCGGACGATCCCGACGGGGAAAATCGGATCGCGATGTCCGACCGCGCCGACTACGACGCCGTGAAGGAGACGATCCTCATGACGGGCAGTCCCGTCGTGATGCAGGGCACGAACAAAATACACGGCGAAACCATCGAAATCCTTTCCAAGGAAGACAACCGCGTCATCGTCAGCGCGGTGAAGGCATACCTCGCGGGCAGACTCCTCTCCTCCGACGAGGAGGACGCGTCCGGCGTCGGCTCGACCACGATCACGGCCAGCACCGCCGACTTCCGGCCGGACGAAAAGATCACGCTTTCCAAAAATGTGGTCATCGACGACGGCTCCGGCAGGATCACCTGCGCAGAAATGGATATTTTCCTCCAGAAAGACTCCTCGAATTCGTTCTTCACCGCCGGGAAACAGACGAAAAAGGACGATGCCGAAGACGGCGACGAGCTCAAAAACGACGTATCGAAGATCGTCTGCTCCGGCAACGTCGTGTACCGCAGGCAGGCCGAGGGACAGGAACAGGTCGTCCTGGCACGCAAGGCGGACTACGATGCCGTCAACGAGGTCATCGTCATGTCCGGCGCGCATACCGCCCCGCAGGGCGAGGTCTCCGACGAGACCTATGCCGAGATCAAGCGCGCGCTCGGCGAGAAGACCGCGGCATCCGGCGCCGGCGTCTTCGAACAGTATTCGATCCTGATGCAGGGGGACAACTGGATCGCCGGGAATCCCATCACGATCCATCCCAAGGAAGGAAACCGCCTGAAAGCGACCGATATGAAGGCCGCGCTGAGACGCTCCTCCCGCTCCAAAACCGCCAGCGGGGAGGGAAAATGACGATGAACCGCAAACTTGAAACCGTTCCGCGCGCGGAATCCGATGTCCGCAATGCGCTTTTCCGTTCCGATACCGTCCCGGCCAAGGCCGCGGCTCACTCTCAAACCAAAGGAATCCGGCTATGACATCCATCTTCCGTTCGTTTCTGGCCGCGTCCGGCATTTTCGCCGCGTTCACAGCTGTTCAGCCCGCCCTCCATGCCCAGGGGTTCGGCGGCGCTTTCTCTTCTTTCTTCGCGGAGGACGAAGACGACGACAATTCGCCCGTCGATGTTTCCGCCAACGTCGCGGACATCTATCTTGAGAAAAATATCATCACGCTCCTCGGCAACGTCATCGTCGAGAAGAAAGGAAACAAGATCACCTGCGACAAGATGGAGATCTTCCTGAAGGAAAAAACGGAAGAGTCCGATGACGAGGAAAAGGAAAAGAAGGCGGAAGAGAAGCACGCCCCCAAGCCCGCCGCGGTGTCCGCCGCGGGGACCGCAGTGAAAGCCGACGGCAAGGAAGAGAAGAAGGAAGACAAGGACGACGACGGGATGAACCAGAACATCTCCAAGCTCATCTGCACGGGCGACGTCGTATACCGCCAGCAGAAGCCTGACAATCCCAACGACGATTCCCTGGCGCTGGCAAACAAGGGCGACTACGACGGGAAGACCGGCATCATCGTGATGACCGGCGGCCATACGAATCCGGCAGGTGAACTCTCCAAAGCCATGTACGACGATATCGTGCGCGTGGTCGGCAAAAATATGATCAAGGAATACCCGATCATGAAGCAGGGGACGAACTGGATCCTCGGAGACAAGATCGAGATTTTCGTCAAGGACCGCAACCACATGCGCGTCATCAACCCCAGAGTCAGCTCGAACAAAGGCCTTGGGACCGGAACCGGCACAAGCACCACCACACCAGCAACCACCCGGAGCAACCGATAATGATCGATACCAATGAAGAAAATTTCCCCGCCGAGGACATGAACGCAAACGAAGCGGCGCAGCCCGCCGCGGAGACCGTGCATCCCTCCGGCGAATCCAAGTTCGAAACTCTCGTGAAACCCGGCCAGATGCCCGCCGGACAGGTCCTCCTCGAAACGAAGGGCCTCGTGAAGGCGTACCACGGACGCAAGGTCGTGAACGACGTCAACCTCACAGTGAAGAGCGGCGAGATCGTCGGCCTGCTCGGCCCGAACGGCGCGGGCAAGACCACAAGTTTCTACATGGTCACCGGCCTCATCAAGCCCAACGAAGGCGAAGTCTTCTTCAAGGGCGTGGACGTCTCGCATTTCCCGATGTACGTCCGGGCGCGCATGGGCATGGGCTACCTCGCGCAGGAGCCCTCCATCTTCCGCAAGCTCTCCGTCGAGGACAACATCCTCGCCATCCTCCAGACGCTCGACATCTCCGCGAAGGAACGCAAGGCGCGCCTGGAGGACTTCCTCGCGAAACTCGAGCTCACGCACCTCCGGAAACAGAAGGCGATGACGCTCTCCGGCGGCGAGCGCCGCCGCCTCGAGATCACCCGCGCCCTCGTCACGAATCCCTCGTTCATCATGCTCGACGAACCGTTCAGCGGCGTCGACCCGCTCGTGGTGTACGAGATCCAGCAGAACATCCGTCAGCTCCGCGACATGGGCCTCGGCATCCTCATCACCGACCACAACGTCCGCGAGACGCTTTCCTGCGTGGACCGCGCCTACCTCATGGCCGACGGCAAGGTCTGCCTCGAAGGCACGTCCGACTTCCTCATCAACAGCGAGGAAGCGCGCAAGATCTACCTCGGTCCGGCATTCGTGCTCTGACCGCTCACTTCAAACCGGAGGCACGCCAGTGAAAGCCCGCATCAATCTCGTTCTCCAGGTCGCCGACATCGCGGCGGAACGCGCTTTCTACCGCGACGTCGTCGGACTCGGCGAACCCGTCATGAACAGCAACGTCTGGGTCGAGTTCAAGCTCGACGGCGGAACATCGTTCTGTCTGGAACAGGCCGCCCCGAACAAGCCGCCCCTGCCCCCGCACAGCCGCACGGAATTCCTCTTCTTCATCGACTCGCTCGAAGAGTTCGAAAAACGCTACCGCGCACAGGGCGGGGACACGCCCGAAGGCGTCCCCTGCGGACAGATGGGATTCCACGCCGTGCAGTACCCGGACCCCGAGGGCAATCTTTTCCGCGTTACGGACAAACAGCACAGCTGAAAGGGGGTCTGCCCCATGAAGACGACAGCTTCCTTCTCCGCGAAGACCGCGCGTTTCTGCGTGTGCGCCGCCCTGCTCGGATTCACCGGCCCGCTGGCCGCGCATCCCGCCGGAGACTACCTGCCCGAGGTCGAAGGGGCCGTCACGCTCCTGACGCCCGGCCAGGTCAAAGACGCGCCGTTTCTGCCGGACGCGAAGAACAATCCGCTGTTCCTCAAGTACGAGGATACGCTCGCAAAACTCGAGGCGAAGCACATCAAGCTGAACGTGCATTCGCTGGCGGTCTTCGGCGAAGGATTCCTGATGAACTCGTCCGCTTCGCCCGCGACCGTGCGCTATATCCTGAAATACAAGCTCCTCGGCGAAGACTGCACCTGGACCGAGACCGGAGACGCGGATCATCCCGCGTTCAACCTGACCGTCCCCGACGGCGGTTCCTTCCGCATCACGTTCCCCGCGAAGGACTGGCTGCTGTGCGCGGCGAACAGGCCGCCCGAGCCCGCCGACGATCCGTCCGAGGCGAAGAAGCCGGAAACCGGGGAGAAAGTGCTCGTGGTTTCCGCCGCGTCCCTGCTCAAATCCCTGCCGGACGACATCGCGATGGCGTATATCTGGCCGGAACCCGGCGCCACGCCGGAATACCCCCTGATGGGCGAACTCGAAAGCATCTCGTTCCACGTCGTCCGCGACGCGAAGGACAAGCGCCCGGTCCATGCGGAACTCGTCATGCCCGCGAAGACCGCCGACGCCGCGCAGAAGATTCGGAAATCCTGTCAGGAGACGTTCGATCAGGTCTACGGCGAGGCGGCGAAACTCGGCAAGATACCGCCCGAACTCGTCAATGCGTTCACGGTCGCGCGCGACGACGACAAGGTCACGATCCGCATCGCCCTCCCCGACGACATGGCGAAATACTTCTTCACGACGTTCGCCGCCGCGCTTCAGGAGGAGGTCAGGCCGTTCGCCGTCCCGGACAAGCTCAAGTAACATCCCCCCCGTAATCGGAAAGGATTCGCACATGAGTACGAATGAACCCCTGACTGAGAAAAACGATTCGCGGAAGGCCGTCGCCTCGGACACCTCGTCCACTGCATCGAAGCCCCCTCTTTATATCGGCTCGGAACATGAGTACGTGTACTCCATTTTCCGGCAGAACGCTCCGATCTTGAAGATGACCTGGATCGCGGTGGTGATACAGCTCCTCCTGATCCCCATCGTCTGTATCATGCCCTATCCCTGGGCAGGGACCGCAAAAATTGTATTCGGGCCCCAGGCAGACAGTTTCGCCAAAGCGTTGAAAGAG
>JAEEGG010017186.1_pt1 | contig 14903 bp, 13 predicted proteins | sample 9134161 | NCBI WGS metagenome assembly JAEEGG01 (sample SAMN16246543, study PRJNA631951) | gut metagenome | biome: gut microbiome; feature: rumen; material: CR-attached | host: Bos | place: Iran: Karaj | collected 2018-10
CAAGCCGCAGAAGATAGACCTCGCGTTCATGGAGTGGCTGGGCGAACATGGCGTGCCGTTCTCCATCGTGTTTACCATGATGGACAAGCTGGGCAAGGTTGCCGGACCCGCAGCTGTCGAGGAGTACAAGAAGGTGCTGCGCAAGACCTGGGAGGAACTGCCTCCCGTCTTCATGACCTCGAGCGAGGACGCCCGTGGCCGTGACGAGCTGCTGGGCTACATCGACAGCATCAACAAGCAACTGAAATCCAACCAATAATTACAGTGCCTATAGCAACTATAGCATTGACAGCAATTATAAAATAATGAAAAAGACGTTTATTCTTTTGGCAGCGATGTTGCTGGCTGTGTCAGCGGCTGCACAGAGCCACCGCGAGGTGACATTGAGCGAGGGCTGGCAGTTCTCGCGTGACAAGGTCAATTGGGAAGAGGTGACTGTACCCCATGATTGGGCCATCAGCGGCCCGTTTGACAAGAAATGGGACCTGCAGGTCGTTGCCATCAAGGAGAACGGCGAGGACGTCGCCACCGAGAAGTCGGGACGTTCTGGCGCACTGCCCTGGATTGGCAAGGGCTACTATAAGACCACGTTTACCGTTCCTCAAGGCTTCGGCGGCGCCAAACTCATATTTGATGGCGCGATGGCCGACCCCTATGTTTATGTCAATGGCAAGCTCGCGGGGCATTGGGCTTATGGCTACAATGCGTTCATCGTCGATGTCACCCCCTATATGAACACCAACGGCTCTGCCAACACGCTGGAGGTGAGCCTTGAGAACAAGGAGGAGAGCAACCGCTGGTATCCCGGCGGTGGCATCTACCGCCCTGTCAAACTCGTGATGACACGCGAACAGAATGCCCTGGACCCGTGGGGCTTGTATGTGCATACATTGAGCATTGATGGCGGTCAGGCAGCCTTGCGTGTAGAACATCAGCTTGATGTCATTCCCGACCGGATTGAGGGATATGAACTGGAAATAACGCTTGTTGATGCCGCTGGTCGCCAGGTGGCTAATAAGCGCACACCTGCTGATGGCTTGGGGCATTTTGCCACGCTCATGACCGTGAATAATCCTGCCTTGTGGTCGCCCGAGTCACCTCGGCTCTATCGCTTGACGGCTGTTTTGTTGCGCAATGGACAGGAGATAGACCGCCAGAGCACCAAAGTCGGCATCCGCACCGTATCCTTCAGCAAGGAAGGCGGTTTCCAGCTCAACGGCGTGCGCCGCAGCATCAAGGGCGTGTGCCTGCATCACGACTTGGGCCCGCTGGGTGCTGCTATCAACAAGACGGCGCTGATTCGTCAAATCGAAATGATGAAGGCGATGGGTGCCGATGCCATCCGCACCAGCCACAACATGCCCTCGACGATGCAGATGGAAATCTGCGACAGTCTGGGCATGATGGTGATGGCCGAGAGTTTCGACGGCTGGAAGGAGCCTAAGGTGCGCAACGGCTACGGCAACTATTGGGACGAGTGGTGGCAGCAGGACATCCGCAACCTGGTGCTCAACCACCGCAACCATCCCAGCATCATCATGTGGAGTGTGGGCAACGAGATTCCCGAGCAGTGGAAGCCGGAGGGGGTAAAACGCTATAAGGACCTGATTGCCCTGTGCCACCAGTACGACCCATCGCGCATGGTGACCTGTGGCATGGATCAGGCTGACGGCGCCATCTGGTGCGGCTTTGCCCAGATGGCCGATGTGCCAGGCTATAACTACCGCTTGCACAAATATGAGGAGATGATAGAGCGCCTGCCGCAGGGCTTTATCTTGGGCAGTGAGACGGCCTCGACCGTCAGCAGCCGTGGCGTTTACCATTTCCCCGACACCTGCGCTACCAACAAGGCTTGGCCCGACGGCCAGTGTTCAGGCTATGATGTGGAATACTGCTGGTGGAGCAATCTGCCCGACGATGACTGGAAGATGCAGGACGACTTTGACTGGACGGTGGGTGAGTTCGTGTGGACGGGTTACGACTACCTGGGCGAGCCGACTCCATACGATGAATACTGGCCCTCACGCAGCAGTTACTTCGGCATCTGTGACCTCGCAGGCTTGCCCAAGGACCGCTACTACCTGTACCGCAGCCACTGGAACAAGAATGAGCACACCATCCACCTGTTGCCTCATTGGACGTGGCCCGATCGCAAGGGCAAGGTGACGCCGGTCTATTGCTACACCGACTATCCCAGCGCCGAGCTCTTTGTCAACGGCAAGAGCCAGGGACGCATCACCAAGAACGATACCACTCGCCTGGACCGTTACCGCCTGCGTTGGCGCAACGTCATCTATCAGCCCGGTGAGTTAAAAGTGGTTGTCTATGACGAAAACGGCAACAAGGCAGGGCAGCAGATTGTCCGCACCGCTGGCAAGCCCAAGCGACTGTTGCTGGAACCCGAACGCAAGACCATCAAGGCCGATGGCAACGACCTTGCCTATATCACCGTGAGCCTCGTGGACAAGAATGGCACCCTGTGCCCCAATGCCGCCAACAGGCTTGAATTCATTGTGGCGGGAGCCGGCACCTACAAGGCTGCGTGCAACGGCGATGCTACCTCGCTGGAACCCTTCACTCAACCCCAGATGAGCCTCTTCCACGGCCAGTTGGTAGTCGTCTGCCAGGCTGGCAAGAGTCCCGGCGTGATGACACTCACCGTCAAGGACTCCGCCACTGGCATGAAGTCCAGCGTCAACATTACCGTCAAGTGATACACCCGATATAAAACAAGGTGTCAACCAAGCTTATTCTGGTTGCCACCTTGTTTTATATATTTAGCTGTATTATTTCTGTTTCTCAATGAGGTCCATCAAATACATTGGGATTGTATTCTGATCAAAGTTATAGCGCTTGTAGTCCTCATAGGTTGGCATCAGCTCGGGCGTGAACAATTTGGCCCGCGGGTCATCAACCGGCAGGAACAGTTGCAGCGAGTTGGAAATACTGCCTTTCAGTCCGGTGCGAGGCAGTTCATATGGCGTTTGCTCCATGAAGGTGTTAGGCGCTTGACTGCTAGGCACTCCCACAATAGTTGCCCCCATCTTCCACAAGTAGAAGGCATAATGGAATGCTGCGCTGAAGGTGACTTCGTCTGTCAGTACATACACATGTTCGGGAGTATACACTGGTTTGCCCTTTTGTGCCATGAGTTTGTCCTTGACACTGCTCATCATTTGGGAAATTGTCATGTTGCGAATTTCGTCAGTGACTTTTGCGATGGGTTCTCCTGATTCTTCCTCGCATTGATAATCGCCATATTCGAACTTGATTGGACTGTTGGCACTCATCTGATACAGCGTTGGGAATACGATGGGCGTGAAACCGCCGTTATTGCCGCGCAGGTCAATAATCAGGTTCTTGCTGCCGTTTGCCTTCATTTGAAGCAGCATCTTTTCAAATTCACCGCTAAACGATGGAAGCATGGCGATGGCTTCATTGGGGTCGCTAGGCATTTCCTGGTCTCGATAGAATTGCCAAAACATTCCTGCGAGTTCGTTTTGATAATCCCAACCATTGTCGCGCATATACTCGACGCAGTCGCGTGCATAGATACTTCTTATTCTAAAGTACATTGTATTCTTGCCCTTGCCTACAAAATCAAATTGGAGTTGCTTGGAAGGGAAGATGTCGGTCCAGGGAATCCCACATTCTTTTTCCCACGAAATGGAATCAAATTTCATTTTGAAAGGTAGTGTCAACGCCACTGGCTTGCCTTCGGGGGTCTCAAGGTGATAGGTAATAGAGTCTTCGGGAATGTTGGGAATCACTTTATCCAGGCTCACGCAGTCCCAACACAAATTTGTCATGCGGCCAATTTCATTTTCTGCAGGAAAACACTTAGCCATACTGTTCAGGACATCTTGAACAGGCATATTCTCGATTGCCACTAACTTGCTACCTAGCAAATCCTTGTATTGTTCGGGTAGGCCACTGACATAGATGATGCCTTGGTTCATCGAGAGGAAATGAATTTGAGCATGTCTCCACCATTCATTGTCTCCCCAAAGGTTTGTATGGCGGTCGGCAAGGGGAGCTGTGAATTCCCTGATGCGGGAGGCCAATTCGTCAGCATTGGTTACAGAGTCTCGGACGAGGCCATATCTGGTTTCCATGGCGGCACGGCGGAAGAAGGGCTTGCCACCGTAGTTGGAATACGGGTCGGGGTGTGTTTCTTCCAATAGTCTGACAAATTCGTTGAAGTCAGCGACTATGGAATCGTTGGGAACTTGAGCCAGTGCTCCGTTAGTCGCCAGCATTACCATGAGTGCGATGGTTGTCATGGCCTTGGTAATAAGAGATGATGTTTTCATAATCGTTAGGTTTTTACTGTTGCTTTTTGTTGATTTGCTACAAAATTACCTGTTTCATTTTCTCTGTCAAGTGATAATTAGGGGGAATAACCTGATTGTCTAAATTTTTTACACAATAGTGTCTATTTTTTTTACACTTTTCAGCCCAAAGATTGCTACCTTTGCACGATAATGAAAGAAGTCTATCTTTTCAACCCTGAACATGATCTGGCACTGGCCCACGGTGGGCATAACTATACCGCGCCACCGTTTGCCCGGCAGTTTCGTCACGACCTGCACCTGCTGCCCGCATGGCTTGCACCTGCTGGAGCATTTATCGCTATACCTGATGGCGCCCCGATTGACGAGGACCGCCGCTGGCTCAAAGAACATGGCATTGACGTCGAGCCCATTCCCATGAGTAAAATAGCCCAACTGGGCGCCTGCAGCATCCGTCCATGGGGATGGGATGCCGCACTGCGCTATCAGCTATTGCAAGCGGGCGTTTCGTCCGATAGTCTCCCAAGCGATACTGAATTGGATTGGATAAGGCGCTTGTCTCACCGACGCATGACCATCGCTGTTCATGAGGCCTTGACGGGAACGATGGATTTGCCAGTGTGCCCTGTGGAACTGAACTCTCACCAAGATGTCATCACATTCATGCATCACCACCCGGGTTGTTACCTCAAGATGCCGTGGTCTGGCAGCGGCAAGGGCATCTACCGCGTCATTGAACCCAATCTAGATAACCATGTGCCACGCTGGATAGATGGAGCATTGAAAAGGCAAGGCTCACTCTTGTGCGAGGTGGGGTTGGATCGGGTGCAGGATTTCGCCGTCGAGTGCGAGTGTCGCGACGGCAAAACCGTCTTGACGGGCTACTCGGTCTTTGACAGCGACTTTCACAGCCAGTTTGGGACGGGTAGGGTAGCGCCGATGGAAGAATTGCATCATTTCCTGCTTAGCCGGTATCCTGACCTTGACAAAGTGGTGAACAATGTGCTAAAAGCAATTGATGGCATCATTGTTCCGCACTACAATGGCCCGCTGGGCATTGACATGATGATTTATCGCGACGATGAAGGTGGCATCGCTTTGTATCCATGTGTTGAAATCAACCTGCGCATGACAATGGGCATGGTTACCGCTGCAATGGGCAGCAGGTACAACTTGCACGGCACGTTCAGCATTAGTAGTGCCGATGGCCGTTACTTATCCTGCATGCCAGGCAGTTGACGTTTTTCATTCTTCTTTTTGTCTTTTCTTTGTGGGGCATATTGCCGTTCAAGAAAAAAGGTGTACCTTTGCGCCCGTTTTTAAAACTTGAGTTATGATTAAGATAGATCCAAAGAGAAAATTATGGCAGGAAGTCTTGGCCTATGCCCTGCTCACTGTGGGTAGTTTGCTGTTCGCCGTTGGTGACGTGATGTTTGTCAATCCTTACTTGATGGCTCCTGGCGGAACCTATGGTCTTTCTAACGTGTTCAACACGCTGTGGCCTTGGAAGATTTCGCTCTACGCCATCTGCATGGATATCCCTTTGCTGCTCATCGGCACATGGATTCTGGGTCCCAAGTTCGGTATCAAGACCATCATCTCGACAGCGTTGATTTTTTTGTTCACTTTCATCCTCGAGAGCTGGTGGGGCTACAATCCTGTTATCCTTGATGGCGCGATTACCGCCACCGTCGATCCCTCGATGGCCAAGTCGATGGTCGAGATTCCTCACCACGGCGGCTGGTTCCGTCCCGACTACTTCCTCAACACTGTCGTCGCCGGAATCATCTACGGTGTAGCCATTGGTCTGATTTTCCGTTCGGGCGCTACCAGTGGAGGCTCAGACATTATCTCGATGATTATTCACAAGTATACCAAGATTTCCTTGGGTACGCTTGTGATGATAGTTGATGGCATCATCACCCTGAGCACTCTCGTCGCCTTTGGTGACATTCGCCTGCCCATCTATTCTATCATTATTATATTTATCGAGGGCAAGGTCATTGACCTCGTGGTCGACGGTTTGAAGACCTACAAGACCATGTTCATCGTTACCGATGAGGCCGATGCAGTACGTGACTACATCATAAACGACATCAAGCGTGGTGGCACGCTCATTGCCGGCACAGGTCTCTACAAGGGAACCGAGCGCAACATGCTCTATGTTACTCTTGACCGTTCCGACATGATCAAGCTGCGCTCGGTGCTCTATCACATCGATCCGCACGCATTTGTCAACATCATGGAGAGCTCCGAGATCTTGGGTGAAGGCTTCCGCCGACTCCCTCAGGAGTAATAGTTGAGGACTGATTGTCTCACAGCTGGCGATATTTCTGACCGTGTCAACTTCGTCCAGCTTCCAGAGTTCAAGTTATCAAACTCTGTAGTAAAGTAGTCAAAGTAGGAATCATGATCCTAAAAGTGTAAAAAAATTGGACGCTTTTGTGTCCAATTTTTTTACACTTTTGAAAATAACGTGTTTTTTGTGATGTGGGTTGCTGCGTTTGGGGCTACATTTGACCAAGAGAAAAATTCACTCCCACTAACCTCAAAAAATCGATATTTATGAATAGGATTACTGCTCTTTTATTTCTTGTAATCGCCCTTGCAGCTTGCTCGGGCAGTCGGCAAGAGCAATCAATATTCGGCTCATGGCAGATGTTGGACGGGCAGAGTCATCATTATGGCCCGAGCGCTTCGACGCTCTTGACATGGACATTTAACGAAGATAGCACTTTTGCAGTGACATTCGTTACACATGATGTGGCCAGAATTTCGTCTGGTGTTGACACCATGAGCATGCCGGGTACCTATGCCATGGATGGTGATAAAATGATAATGACTTTTGACACATTAGACCTCTCTAATGACAAAAAGGAAGCTTCGATGATTGAAGGCTACATCGTTACTTTCAAGGTGAACATGAACGGTTCCGACCTTGAACTGATTGAATGCAATGGCGGAACCATGAAGTTAAAACACATATAGGCCAAATCATTGACAGCTAATAGATAGTATGTTTGAGTTTAGCAAAATTTATTATCTTTGCAAAAAATATTCTTTTTGCAAAGATAATTGATAAAGGTAATTCATCACTATGAACGTTAAACTGCATACCCCCACCACCCTAAAGGCCGGCAGTGGAATGTCTTCTGTCAAGCAGTTCTTTTTGTCTCTTATTGCCACCTCAGTGTCTATCATTCTCACCTTTGGAACCGCAGCAATCATTGACCACAACAAGAAAGAATCGGCCAAAAAGGAAATGGTGAAGATGGTTATCAGCGATTTTGATAAGACCATTAATATTTTAATGAAAACCGATACTGCATTTCGTGAGATTAGCCGCATGCAACTTGAAGTGGCAAACCATCCCGAGCGTTTTGACAGTCTGCGATTTATCGTCCCGATAACGATGTCGCGCATCGATATAGAGTATCCCGAAACCACCGAGAAGATTTTCACTTCAAGCATCGAGACATTCAGCACCATTGGCAACGCCAACTTTGTCAATGAGGTTTCATCTTTCTATATTTATCGCAACCATTACAAGAATGATGTGATGGATCACCTCAAGAAAGAACTTGAGGAAAAGGAAGCTATTGCGACGTTAAAGGGGCTGTTAAGCGTCAATTTCTCGGAGTATGTCTACGAGAATTGGGCGATGTTGAAGTCGTTAAAGATGATTCGAGACAAGTGCATGCAAATGATGAACGTGACAGAGCAAGACATGCAGGCTTTCTCAAAACAGCAACAAATCGATGAAGAGATTGGATCTGAGGATTCTGACACTTTGCAACGATTGTATGAAGAATGGCTCAAGTCCATTGACGTGATCGAACAGGCCAATGCAAAGCTCGCTGATTAACAGTGTGTTGGAATTTGTTTGAATGATGATACCGCAGTTGGTGACGATGAGGTGATTTATGAAGAAGATACTTTTATTATTAGTTTCTATTGCATTGACCTTCGTCTTCATTTCATGCGGTGACGATGACGATATCGATAAGGATGAACCCGTTACCTATGTGGAGCATGATTACGTTGACCTGGGGCTGCCCAGCGGCACGCTGTGGGCCACATGCAACGTCGGTGCAAGTGTGCCCGAGGAATATGGCGACTATTTCGCATGGGGCGAGACCAAGCCCAAGAAGGTATACAACTGGAGCACATACAAGTGGTGCACTCCAGGCACGGATAATTGGTTTGATAAACTGAAGAAGTACAACACACTTAGCGAAATCGGTACTGTTGATGACAAGTATGAGCTGGACCCTGGGGATGACGCGGCCTACGTCAATTGGGGACCATCGTGGCGCATGCCGACCAAGGCCCAGTTCGATGAGCTATACTGGAGATGTTCCAAGCATTGGACAACACTAAATGGAGTTGACGGTATGTTGGTTACAGGCCCCAATAATAACACGATATTCTTGCCCGCCACAGGCTACCGTTACGACGATATGCTCAAGGATGATGGCTTTTCAGGCTATTACTGGTCGCGGATGATTTACACCAACGTCCCGTGGTACGGCTGCAGTAAATCCTTTGATATGGAGAAGTGGTCTTGGGAAAACTACACTCGCGATTGCGGTTTTGCCGTTCGGGCCGTCCGCACCTCCCAAAATTAGCGTTTATGGGAAATAACAGTAATGCCGAGAGTGCTAATAGCTACCTTTGCAAAAAATGATTAAATCTTATGGCGATGAGAACAACGTTAATTGGAGTGATTATACTGTTACTGGGACTATTGGTTGGTTGTGATTCAATCAACAGCAACAAGAGCGCATCAGATAAGCCCATTATAATTGATAAATACCTGGCGGCTTCCTTGGGGAAAAAGCATCTTGAGGCACTTGCCCTGGATAGCGCCGATAGGCATTGTGTCGATAACGTTAATGAGTTCGCCTTCACGTTACTGCATCAGATAGCTATAGACAAGGATAGCTCCTTTGTTGTGGCCCCTTTGAGTCTGGCCAGTGCGATTGCAGTGGCAGCCAATGGTGCAGTGGGCGAAGTACGCGACAGTCTTGAGCAGGTGTTCGGGCCGATTATCAACGCCAATGCATTTTATAAGAAGTATATGGCGGCACTGCCTCACAATGACTATACTGATTGTCTAATATTGAATTACTTAGCTGCCAACACAGATGCTCCCATCTTAGACGCTTTCTCCCAAACTGTTTCCGCTAGTTACAGTGTCTGTGTCAAAAATCACGATTTTTCCAAAAAGAAAACCGTTAATAAGATCAATGACTGGTTCCACCAGCAATCACTTGATGACAAGATTAAAGTCATTGAAAAACTGGATCCTGAATCGTCACTTTGCTTGATTAACGCCCTTGAATTTAATGCGTTATGGCCCCCTTTCAAAGAAGAAAACACTCATTTAAAGGCTTTTGAAACCGCATGGGGTGAATATTTGAAGATTCCAATTATGCATAACGAAGAGGCAAATCTTCCATATGTTGACAGAGAAGAATTCCAGGCGGTCTCTATACCGTATTACGGCAGTTGCTATAGAATGCTGATTGTTTTGCCTAAAACTGAAAAACTGGCGACATTCAGTCAATCGATGACTCTTGAATCATTCCACGAAATTCTCGATTCGTTAATTGAGCCTGTTACAGTCATATTAGATCTGCCCCGTTTCAAGTGTGAAAGCAACTTGTCAATGATGAAATTGTTAAAGAAATCGCTCCCAAGTGTTTTCAACCAAGAGGACGTTTATTTTAATGCCATCGTTGATGATCCCATCAATTCTCTCAAACTTAAAGAAATCGACCACAAGACCAGTATAGAAGTCAACGAAAAAGGGACAAAAGCCTTTAGTGTAACGCAAGGTTCGTGGGTATTAATATCGATAATGCCCGAGTTTATAGCCAATCATCCGTTCTTGTACTTTGTGTATGACGAGGCAACCCGTGCCATCCTGCTGATGGGACAATTCTGCGGTGATGGTGCCATCTAAGGGGGACAATAATGCTGATGACTATCCTGAAAAATAGCAATTACACAAAGTATATCGCTTACGGAATATACCGCTCCATTAAGTGATAAAACGAAAAAAGAAGTCCACAAGGGACTTCTTTTTCATTTTGCGGAAAGGGAGGGATTAAATACTTGAAAATCTGAAATATTACCCATCTGATACACAAAAACTTACATTTTCGTAAAAGAGGGAAAATCCATGATTAGTGTCCCTATACTGTCCCTGAAAAATAGCTTATAAGCAACTTATAGACAGTTAATTAATCTTTATTTCGCGTTCGATTGTTATACGACCATTTCTGATTCTGCTTTCTCTTCAAGCGTCTTTCGGATAAAGGCATTGATGGTGAGCCCAGCTTGTTTGGCAAGCATAGCGATTCTGCGGTGGATGGCTGGTGTCAACCTCACATTCAGAGCGCCTGAATAACTCTTATCCGGTTCAATGCCCTGATTGGCGCAATAAGCGAGGTAATCATCCACGGCCTCATGAAATGCCTCGGTAAGTTCCTTGACGCTCTCGCCCTCAAAATTCACCAAACCATTGATGCCCTCCACCTTGCCGTAGAAAACACCGTCCTGCTCGCTAAAAGCGACTGAGCCTAAATAGCCCTTATAATTCATTGTATTCATAGAAATGCAAATGTAACTAAAAAATAGTTACCATCCAAATCACATTACAAAAATCTTGCCAAAAACACTAAAATTGCAGTGAAATTCAGTGTTAAGAACAGATGTTGGCAACGAAAGTGTAAAAATTTTGGACACTTTTTGGAAAAAAGTCGAGGCAAGGTCCCTTTTTATGGATAATGACTTGTTTCTCTTGTTGATACTCCTTAACTTTGCCTCAAACAATAATCAGTTAGAATTATGAAACAAATAGAATTAGAAAATCTCATCAAAGATATCAAAACTGAATTTGCTCGAAAAGTAAAATTAGGTTTTGTAATGGGTATCGTCTACGGTCTATTGTGTTTAGCAGCAATCATTGTGTATTGCTTCCTCACTGAGTGTGATTCCTCTGAAATTTTATTCTTGAGTGGCATCTTTCTGGTGATATCTTTTGAAAAGTTTCTATTCTCTGTAAAGAATAAAAATATAATGAAGGCTGAAAACGCAGAGGAATTATTGAGTAGGTATGATGCCTCCTACCCCAACAAAATTGGCAAATGCCTTCCATTTAATGTCGTTCTCGTCCTGTTCCTAATTGGATATGTGATTTACAAAATGATAACAGATATCAATGGATACGGATTCTTCTGGCTAATAGTAGCATTCCAAGTGGGGCAGACAATGATGGATATTCCAGTGAAAGGAAATGTCATTGGTCGGAATGATGTGCTTATCGAACGTCTGCGTAAACTTGTAGAAAAGGAGAAACAAGACACCTTATAGAGTTCCGATTCAAGCTCAGTAAAAAATGAAACGATTAAGACTTACATCTTAATCGTTCATTGAATTTGTGCGGAAAGGGAGGGATTCTCCACCATGAAATTTGCTTGGTAATGACCCTTGATAATCAGTGAGTTAGCATTTTGGAAAGGTGCCAAATTTTACTATTACCGTCCGAAAATCGTCCGAGTTTAATTGCCACTTAACTGCTTGATATAAACAGAGTTTAACGCTTCAAGAAGCTTAATTCTTTCTTCTTTTTCTCTGATAATTTCGTCTTTGAGGCGGAGAAACTCTTCCTGTTGAGCTACCTCGTGCTTGAGAGCCTGAATGCTTGAAAGCTCTGTGCTGGTGGGTAGAAGATCAGTCATGCTCTCCCTTATAAATAATGTGTCAATGGACACGCCGAAGAAATCCGCCACCTGCTCCAGGCGGTTTGCTGTCGGGTTGCCATTGATGACAGTCTTAAGGGAGTTTTTTTTAGGATCCAGGCCGAGCGCAGAAAGAAGGGCAGAATTATTTTGCCCGCGCTCGTCTAGTAACTCTTTGATTTTTTTGCCGTTATACATAAGTCTTGAATTATAGCCTAAATATTTTGCAAATTTAATGGCAGTTTATTGCCATTTCTTTGAAAATATTTCTTTACCTTTGCACAAAATTACAACTAATTTTTGAACTACCAAAATATTTTGCCACAAAATGAACATCGCAAAGTTTTATTTTGACCTTCCAAGATCTAGGAAGCCGAAGTTCCGCACTAAAGTGAGTGATGCTTGCGGCTGGTCCTACGGTACCTTCTATTATAAACTCAGTCACGGAAACCTTTCCAAACTGGAGAGGAAAGTCGTGTTTGAGATCATCAGCGGCTACCAATCCTCTAATCCGGCGATGTTATGAGTGGCTTGTTCAGTGACCACCACCGCGTCAGCGAGTGGGAAGAAGCCGTCGAGCGTGATGGCCGTGCAGAGCTATATGCCGTATACTATGTACCAGGCAAAAAGGTGCTGGACCATGCCTCGGGAGTGGTGAGAATAGGAATGAACGGTGACCAGCCGATAAACCGCTATGTCACCTGGCATCATGACGGTCTGTGCTACAACGGTAAGAACAGGCTGCCCGAGTATGACCTGTTCTTCGAATGATCACCGAAAGAAGCATAGAAAATGTGCTGAACCGCGTCGACATTGTCGATGTGGTGAGCCGCTATGTGGATCTGAAGCGTAAAGGCGCCAATTATGTCGCCTGCTGCCCGTTCCATAATGAGCGTACGCCGTCATTCATCGTAAATCCGAGCCGCAATACTTGGCACTGCTTCGGTTCGTGCCAAGAAGGCGGCAATGCCATCAAATTCCTCATGCGCCAATGCAACATGTCATTCCCTGAGGCCGTCAGGGAACTAGGCAAGATGTATGGTGTGACCATAGAGGAAACAGACAGCAAAGAACAGACTGCTGAGCAAACCGCCAACGCCCGAAAACGCGAGGCGATGATCTTTGCTTATGAGGCCCTTCAGCCGTTCTTTGTCTCGCAGTTGAGCGAGAGCTCAGAAGAAGGGCGCTACGCGTACAGCTATGCCACAAAGCGTTGGAGCCAGGACTTTGTCAATGAATGTGGTATTGGCTATGCGCCGCGCAATGGGATCCTTCTTGTTCAGTTCGCCCAGGCCAACAACATTCCTCAAGACGTGTTGCTGGACATGGGCGTGCTCCGCACTTCGGAGAGGAACGGCCAGCTGTATTCCTTTTTCCGAGAGAGGGTAATGATACCGATTCGCGACCGTTTCGGACGCATCATCGGCTATACAGCTCGTTACATCGGCGAGAACGAAGAAACCGCCAAATACCTCAATTCAACGTCTTCGTTGCTCTACAGCAAGGAGAACTCGATTTTCGGCATTCATGTAGCGTTACGTTCTGCCGCAAAAGAGAACAAGTTCTATCTTGTCGAAGGAGCGCCAGACGTGCTGCGTCTCCACCTGCTGGGTGTGAACAACACCATCGCTTCACTCGGTTCTGCCTGGACTGAAAAGCAGTTCAGCCAAATCAAGCGTTTCTCGCAAAATCTTTGCTTCCTTCCCGATGCAGACCCGCCCAAACCTGGAGAACCTTACGGAACAGGAATATCGGCCGTCATCAAGAACGCCTTGATGGCTCTTGATATGGGGTTCAATATCACTGTCAAGGAAATCCCTTTGGGCAAGGGAAACACGAAGAATGACCCCGACAGTTTCTGTCGGAGCAAGGCCATTCTTGAAGATCTTGAGGAAGAGGACTTCATCATCTGGTATGCCAAAAAGCTTTCAGTAGAGAATGGTTCGCAGGAACAAAAGAGCCAGATGGTCATGACCATATCCACGCTCGTCGCCAAGATTGAAGACGACGTGAAGCAGTCCATGTTCATCGATATGCTGGTGAAGACGCTGCCGGGGCGGTCGTTGTGGAAGAATGCCATCAGGACCGCCAAAAAGCGTCTCACCGAGCAAAAGCTGAAGGAGAGCAATCTGTCGCTAGACATGATTGAGCAATACGGGTTCCAGGAGCAGAACCATTGCTATTTCTCCGTTGGAGAAGACGGTAAACGACGCCAATGGTCAAACTTCACGATGAAGCCGCTTTTTCATATTAAAGACAACACGATGGCGCTGCGTCTCTACCTGCTCACTAACGTCAACGGCGTTGAGGTCACGGTGGAGATGAAACAGGAGGAACTTGTTTCCCTGACTAAGTTCAGGCAGCGTGTAGAGAGCCAAGGAAATTTCATCTGGAAAGCCAAGGAGGAGCAGCTCACAACGCTGAAGATGTACCTCTACGCCACCACCGAGACCGCCGAGCAGATCGTTCAGCTAGGCTGGCAGCAGCAGGGCTTTTTCGCCTTCGGCAACGGCATCTTCACAAGTGAGTGGCATGAGGTTGACGAGCTGGGCATCGTCAGGCTTGGCGAACAAGGTAACTACTACCTCCCAGCTTTCTCGTCAGTGTATCGTCACGATACCCAATTCTTCCAGTTTGAACGCAGGTTTACTCACTTGGGCCTCAACAAAATCCCGCTGTATGACTACAGCGAGCTACTTGTAGAGGTGTTTGGCGACAACGCCAAAGTGGGCATCGCATTCCTGCTTGCCACCTTGTTCCGAGATGTCGTTGTCTCCTACACCAGGAGTGTCCCGATCCTCAATCTTTTTGGCCCCAAAGGTTCTGGCAAATCAGAATTGGGCCACTCTCTCATGGCGTTTTT
>JAEEGG010017187.1_pt1 | contig 14902 bp, 17 predicted proteins | sample 9134161 | NCBI WGS metagenome assembly JAEEGG01 (sample SAMN16246543, study PRJNA631951) | gut metagenome | biome: gut microbiome; feature: rumen; material: CR-attached | host: Bos | place: Iran: Karaj | collected 2018-10
GTTCTTAAGGGAACTTTGTCATATCCTTACCGAAATATGGCAGCTAATAATTAATATGGTCACAGAATGGGGCTATGTCTGCACCCCAGTCTTGGTGGCTCGGTATTAATTCAGCGGACACTAATTATTTATTAAACTTGCAACTCTTTTTCTCCCCTTCTGTTTCTATTACTAAGACATAAACTCCTTTACGTAAAGCATCAATATTCATTGAGAATACTCCTGTCTCATATCTTTCGTATATTAGTTCTCGTCCGGAAAGGTCATAGATGAAAACATTTGCACCATGTTTGCCTAAGGTTTCCACTTTCAGTTTACTACCGTTCCCCAAGACCACAGATATACCATCTTCAGACAATAATACATTAGATGGCATCTCGTATAGTTTTCTTGCCCCAGAACCTGTAGTAACCACTCTTTGTGTACGATTTCCCACATTATCATACGTATATCTCCACTTTGTCTGTGAATTTATCTTAATGATACTGTCACTAAAAAGGAAAGAATTCCCCATTTCTTAAATGTTTGTTGTTTCATATGTATCTATATTTAGAATTTTGAGGGCAAAGATAGTATTTTAAATGATACGTCACAAGGATTTTGTGTTTCAATAATTTTAGTCGGAAAGTGCTGTATATAAAGGCGTTTTACGGAGTTTGAGAATTCGTTTTTGATAATTTCAGAAACATAGGCAGCGTTTCTATTTTACAGCAAAACTCTTAAAAATCACTAATAACCTATTGCGGATTGGGATTGTTTTTGTATTTTTGCATTCGTTATCGGCCCCTCTTTATAAGGTGGGGTCAGATGACGGAGCATTTAGATAGAAGTTATCCTCTCTGAAAATCGCAATAATTCAAGTCAAGGATAATGGACAGACGAATGCTCACGTTGATGATATGTGGCCTTATGGCAACTATCATATTCGGCGTGAGCTTTTGTCCATTATTTGACAAGGCTTGCGATTGCCGAGAGAGAATAATGGCGGAAGTGAGCGCCTTTTCCTTTCTATCTGCTCGTAAGTAAAAATCTTATAAGAGTAGATGATAGATTCACGGATACTTGGCGAAAGATTGCGACTGATACGGAATCGTTTGGGGATGACCCAAACACAGTTGGCTGCGGCTACCGGACAGACACAGCCAGCCATCTCCCGTCTGGAGAATGGTGAGGAGGTCTATGCCTCAGCCCTGATAGCCGTGCTTATCTACTATCAAGACAAGATCTGTTTTGACAATCTCTTTGCCCAGATTTTTATGACCGAAGACGAGCACCTGCTATACATGAGTCGAGAACGGCTGCAACGCAGTTTTCTCCAACAGCTTGACCTCATGGCAGACATCCTTAACGATGCAAATGAGGCTTGTCTGACTCAGTTAACCCGCCTAAAGAAGAATATACCTTAGCCTTACTCGACAGGCTTTGTCCTCGATTTAAGCGTCCTCATGCCATTATCGGAAATACTTAGAATCTTAATGACCTTGTCCTCATCCTGATCATACATCTCCATCAGTATAAGATAAAGCAGACTATGCTCAGTGAGCGTGCCGCGTCGTTTCACCTTCTTTATTCTGCTGACAGTCCTGTAGTCAATGGCTTTATAGTAATTGATGAACAGCCGCTTTTCCTTGATTGTCCAGTCTTTGATGGGCTTACCATCTTTAATCTGGTCATAGAGCATCCTGCCCTGTTTCAGTTTAGGCGACTCCTCGTCAGTCAACTTCTTAATCTCCTTGTTCAATCTTTCAATCTCTTCTTTCGCATTCTCCCCTGAAGCCTCCAGTTCACGGATATGGCTAATATGGTCGTTAATCTGCATCTGAATCTCATGCATCTTGTTTTGCTCCAGGACCCTCCTGATGATGATATAGGCTGCCAGCAGTATCACGAGGATGACGGCTGCAAGGACTCCTTTCTGCCAATTGGCAGTTAGTTGTTCCTGTTGACGCATAGCCACCTCGTGATCGAAACGCAGTTGTAGGTCTTTGATTGTGTCGTTCCTCAGACTGTTCAGCATACTGTCCTTGATGTGGATGATCTCATTCACCGTCTCGCAGACATGATCGGTTTGCCCATGCTCCATATCATAGTCGAGGATATTGTGCAAGACGTTATCTTTGGGGACTCCATCATTGACAGTAAGAGCCTTCTTCCATAATCGGTAGGCTTCTTCCTTATTACCTTCGTGATTATAGATATCCGCTAGATGCTGCATCGTTACCGACGACTCATCTTGTGATAGAGCTTCCATTAGGTATTTCTTAGCCGTATCTGGTAACGAGTATTTATACACATAGGCAGCATTAACCAAGAATGTAGGCCGATCTTTTCTCTTAATATCATGTGAATACGGCATGGCCTGATTGATAACGGCCACTGCACTATCTTTATGATGTAATTTGGAATATGCAAAAGACATCCTGCATAATGCATAGGCTATCCATTCGTTGTTCTTTGCTGATTTTGCTATTTTAAGAGACTTTTGGGCATAATCAAGTTGCAAAGTGTGGTTCCCGAGGATTCCATTATAGTATGACAGATTCTCAAGTATTTTATAATGAAGTCGGGGTTTGCTGGTTAATATAGCATGTTCTTCTGCTATCTTATATAATTGAATGGCTGTTGGGGTATCCCTTTGTCTTACCATATCGTATGCCTTATAATAATAAGCCTCTGCCAATTTCTCATGATTCTCTTTATAATTATAATAAGGTATAACCAAACTGTCGAGTATGGTCAATGTGGCGGGATGTTGAGTGAGTAGACTTGTCTGAACAAGTAGTAGATAATAGTGGGCCGAATCTTCCCGTTTCGTAAGTTCAGACCTATTGATTCTCAACACACTCGCATACGCAGAATCATACATCTCTTGGACGACCAGTGAGTCAATTACGCTCATCCGTTCAGTCATGCTCCTTTGGTGGCAGTCAGCCATTGCCAGCGAAAGCAGTAAAAAGTAAAATGTCTTCTTCATCGGCTGCAAAGATAATGAATAATATTCATAAAACGACACAATTTTGATTTTTATTGATAAAAAACGTCTATGATATAGCTTTGTGTATAAATTTTTGTTAAAGAAACCGTTTCTGCAATAATTGTTTTTAAAGCGGTTGTCATGATACATCTTTGTAAATCAGACGCTTAACGTCCTTAAACTAGAAACACGCATTATTCTTAAAGTTGAAAAGAACGATATACTTTTGCAGCGTCAATTATAAAAAAGTAACGTATGAAAAAAGTATTATTATCATTACTGATGGGATTATTCCTGTCGCCACTGCAAATCCTGGCAGATTATTATGATTACGATGAGTTACATCCAGATCCCCAACCGCCTCTAAGATCTCCTGTTGCGTATCAGGTTACTTTCGACTTGGACTACAACACCGGTGACATGGCCGTTTATGCCATAAATGACATCACTGGTCTGAACATCACCATTACAAAAAACGGTGTCACCTATCTCAACACTACCGTTGCGCTGAGTGCCGGGCAGAGTTTTACCGACAGTCTGGCTGGCTACGTTGAGGGGACCTATATCCTCACCCTTTCAGCCGTCGACGGTGTGATCGCACAATACGAAATCACTGTCATTGCAGATTAAGCCAAGCCCCAAAAGATAAGCAGCATCAAAAGGTGCTGCTTATCTTCGAGAAAAGTACAAAAGACGTGGGATTGTGAAGGATTATTTATACTTTGCATCCAGATGGACATATAAAAACTTAGAAAGTAGAACATTTCATGCGATATTTCTGAAGACTCTCTGAAGAGTGGAGAGTTCATCTATTATTCATTTATAAAAATTCAAACTTATGAAAAAATTCATGATTTCTTTAGTCCTATTAGTCGGGACAGCAATCTCTGCTAATGCAGATGAGTATGTTTACCTTTACCCATGCTCAAATGGTGATGTTATTATGATGCAAACAGATGTGGAACTCACTGTTGAAGAACTGGAAGCGTGGTATGCATATGCTGAAAAAAGATGCCATCACAATTAAAACGCTTATGTATTGTGTGTCCAGCATATGGACACACAATACAATAAACAGAGATAGTTTATCGTTCATATTATATGAAACTCAAATACTTTACCTTGCTATTGTTAGGAGCTGTGTCAACACTGGAGTCGTTGGCACAGATGACAGTTGACACTATACAATATCGTTTCGTCTATGATGTACAGATGAAAACGATAGAAGGAAGCACCTCTCTGGATAATGATGAACATTGGTTAGACATAGGGAAGAAGGGGATTTCCTCATATTACAGTAACTGGAAAGTCCAAAGGCTGCACCTGATAGACAGCATTATGTCTGTGGGAGGGACATCGGCTGATGTCATCAAGGAAGCACAAAAGCAGGGCTTTGAGACATCCTACTTCAATTATGTCATCTGCAAGAATTACCCTGTCCAAGGGCAACAAACAATTAACTATTATTCCCTACAGCAGCTGCAATATACTGAAGACATGGGTATGAACTGGGAACTGGAAGATGGCGACACTCTTATTCTGGGGCATCAATGTAACAAAGCGATAACCACCTACCACGGAAGAATCTGGACAGCGTGGTACGCCCCAGATATTCCTTTGATGGAAGGCCCTTGGAAATTATACGGTTTGCCTGGGCTGATCCTTCGTGCTACCGATGACAGGAATGAGTATGTTTTTAGCTGTATAGGCATAGAAAAACCTCAAGATATCCCTATCAGATTGAGTGTGGATAAAGTGGTGAAGATGGAACCCCGCAAAGCTCATCAGATCATAGAGGCCATGGCCGATGACCCGGAAGGTTATATGCTTATGAAACGAGGAAAGAAGATTAAGACTATGATGCTCGACAAGAATGGGCGGAGCATTCCCTTAACCCCCATCAAATGGATACATATCGAATCCTATTAAAAAGGTGATTGAAATGAGGCGTTCCTTCTTTTTCTGTTGCTGCTTGATGTTCCATGTAGTTGTCTGTTATGCCCAGACAGAACTGAGCGGGAAGGTGGTGACCAGAGAAGACCGGCAGGGACTGGAATGGGCAAGCGTCGTAGCAGAAAATAACCAGCACAAACCTGTTGCCTTCACAAAAACAGGCAAGGGTGGTCTGTTCGTCATAAATATACCATCGGGGAAGAGTGTTTCGTTCCTGTCTGTTTCAATGCTTGGCTACGAGAAAATAACGGTCAGCACAGACTCTTTTCAAAATGGAAGTGTAATCACTATCGGGGAACAACCTTTTGAACTGAAAGAAGTAAAAGCTGTTTCGAAGCGTATTAAACAACAGAGCGACACCCTTATCTATAGCGTAGCTGGCTTCAGACAGAAACAAGACCGCTCTATTGCCGATGTGATCAGCAAGATGCCAGGATTGGAAGTGGAAGACAATGGGGCTATCAAATATCTTGGACGACCTATAGAGAACTTATATATCGAAGGGATGGACTTGATGGGAGGCAACTATACGATGGCAAGCGAGAACCTGAATGCAGCAAAAGTAAAAGAGGTGCAGGTCCTCACCCACCATCAGCAGGTGCAGGCCCTTCGTAATGTCCAGTTTTCAGACCAGACCTCTCTGAACCTTGTGCTTGAGGAAGATGCCAGGAACACGTGGATAGGTCTTTTGGAAATCGGTGGAGGAACCGCCTTACAGGAAAGCAATTCAGACAAGCTGTTACGCGACGGGAGACTCATGGCGATGATGTTCAATGGCAAGCAACAGAGCCTGTCTGTGTACAAATGGAATAACACAGGTCAGGACATCAAGAAAGAACTTCTTGGGCAGAACGACTTTTTATATGCAATGGATGCAAGTATGAATATGACATCAGAGATTGCCATCGGAGCCCCCAATCTGAAACGTGAGAGATACTTGATGAATGATTCGAGACTGTTAGCAACGAATTGGCTTAACAAAGCAGGAGAGGATGCAACTGTCAGGCTGCAATTCAGCGGATACCTTGATAAGACGGAGGGATACCGTGCCACAGAGACAGCATATTCGAATGCACTTGGTGGCATTGTTATTCAAGAGACAGCCCAAGGAGAAAAGAACAGCAGTGAGTGGAAAGGAGAATTGAAATATGAGAAGAATGGCAAGAATATATTTGTAAAGAACACCTTAGGCGGATATATTGATTTCAATAAAGAATGGGCGCAGACCATGATGAACGGCGATGCCATCAGTCAAAACCTAGTCCCCAGACAGCGATGGATAGGTGATGAATTGGAGATTGTCAAGTCAATGGGAGAAGACCAGATATTGCAGTTCAATGCGTCTGCCATAACCAACTATCAACCGGGGACACTGATGCTTATCGACAGTACCAGTCAGCACATCGACCAGCACACGACAAAAGTGAATGCCTATGCCACTTTCCGACATAAGCTATTCCGTAGATTTTACGTTTCATATCAGGCCGGTGCCAGCTACAAAGATCAACGTTTCTGCATTTATCGTGATGATAATATAAGAAGGAACGACAAATATCAGCAGGCAGATTTGTTCTTCAGACCGTCAGTACAAGTCAAACAAAATGGATGGATATGGTCTCTTTCACTACCAATCAAACTGGCATACCAATACTATAGGCAGGATCATGGGGCACTGTTTGTTTTTGAGCCGAAGTGTTCTTTTGAATATCAGCTCTCATCAGAATTCACAGTCAGGGCAAGCTATCAATACAAATGGGCACCAGCCACATTGGCATCCATGACCGATATCCCTGTCTATCAAAACTATAGAGAAGTGATGATAGGGGTGGGTGAAAGATATGCCACGAAAAGTCATAATTGCATCGCAGGCATTGATTACACGAATCTTCCTGCTGGGTTGTTCATCAATGTGAATACTGCTTGGCTAAGTAATAACCACGTGCCCCTTTATGATACCAAAGTAGACAGCACCACTTACATCAGTTTTTTCAATGGAAGATTTGAGAATAATCATGATTGGATGCTGGGCGGTCGCATCAGCAAGTCTTTAGGGACCATGAAATTTGTCGCATCATTACACGGACAGCTTCGATTCACTTATTATACGTCCATGATGGGCGGCCAAAAGTACCCATTTCGTTTTGACAACCACCAGATGGGCCTGACCCTCTCATTGCGACCATGCAAAGTCTTGTCTCTGGAAGAAGAAAGCCGCTATCGGTATTCCAAGCAGAATGCAAAAGAAGACCATGGATTAGACAGCAGGGCTTTGCAATATTTTTCGCACGAATTGAAACTTTTCCTGTTTTTAGGCAGGTGGCAGGCAGAGTGGGATAATGAGGCCTATCATAGTAATGACCATTCCGTTTCATTCAATTATTTTACGGACATACAAGTATCCTATTTGACCAAAAAGTACGAGATAGGTATAAGGTTAAATAACCTTTTTGGTACTCATACGTACGAACGGCATCACATATTGTCGTTTGCAACAACCTATACCATTAACCATCTTCGTCCTCGCGAAGTCGTATTGAAAGCAAGCATTGATCTTTAGTCTTGTTGGTCCATATGTTTTACATCTATAGAAATTCGCAATGAGTCCATAAATAAATAGCAAAAAGTATCGGAATGTGAAGGAAAATAAGTATCTTTGCAGCCGAAGACATACAAAATGATGAAGCAACCGCAGCTATCCAATAGTTTTCGAACGGCAATTCAATAAACTTTAGCGGGATAAGACGGCTGCCTGCTCACGACTCCTATACAACGGAGGCGTGGGCTTTGGCAGTATCAACACCCGCAAAGGCGAGCCGGCCTGAAAACAACGTTGAGAAACCAATCCCACATACAAAGCCTCCGTTTCTTTCTCTCCCGCCATTGCGGTGTATTTTATGTGTTCAACAATCAAAGAAAAGAAAACGGAAACGAAAAATGAATATCAACAACGGCGAGGATTTCCTCGCATTACTAAACCGCCTGCTTGAGGAGCTGCATCAGGCAGGCTTGACAAACTTCGGCAGCCATCTCAGTATCGTCTACGTCGCCTCCGGCGCACAGCATGTAGGCACCGTCCAGAACCAGTATTTGGGGGATAGGCCCCCAGCAGCAAACCCAGTCCCAGTCTATGCTCATCCCGCCACTCAAAAAGGAGTGGAGTTGGAGGAGCGCATCAAGCAGAGCATCGCCCTGCTGATGGCAGAGCGGTATGGCGACGAGCCGCTATTCAATCTGCAAGGTCACTGGCAGGCGGTCTATCGCATATTGGTGGATAAGGGCTATTGCCGTGACTCGGACTTCGACGGTTTCGATGCATTCATCCGGAGGGTGATGCCCGACGAGGTGAACAAGCCGTATAAGAAGGACTCGGTGAGGAACATCAACAAGACGAGTTTCAACAAGCCTTTCGGCAAGTGGCAGTATGATCCGGATGACTATGGCACTCGCAAACCTTACGATCGGATGGTGGAAATTGCCAGTCGATTCAAAAAGATCTTAGAGGAAAAAGGGGTGTAGCGACATCCCTTTTTTCTCTCATGTTTTCCCATACGCTTTCCTTTTTCCCCGGAGTTTTCCCACGGTGGGCTTTGGCTTGGTTGCTATCATGGTTATTCGTAACTTTGCCAGGTGAATAGTAACCAACAATATGGACAACTTGGAAAAGAAAGAGCATAAGAAACCGTGGCAAGAGGTGTATGCATCGGTCGAGGAGATCAAGCACTTCCTCGGCGGGATGCTGTACCTCAGGCATAATGTGATCACGAGGCGGACGGAGTGCAGGATCCCCGAGGCGGAACTCTTCGACCAGACGGTCATGTCAACCTGCCCTGACGGGTACTCCTCCTGCTCCGGAGCGGGATGGGAGCCGATCTCCGACCGCGTCGTGAATTCCCTGTGGGCAAGGCTGTCGAAGGAGAAGCCGGTGCGGCTGCAGGACATCTACCACGTCATAGAGTCGGACTTCGTGCCCGACTACCACCCGTTCCGCTACTACCTCGACCACCTGCCGCCCTGGGACGGCGAGAGCAACTACATCCTGGAGATGTCGGTCACGGTGCAGGTCAAGGGCGGTGTGGAGGAGCAGATGCGATTCTACGAGTACCTCAGGAAGTGGCTCGTGGCGATGGTCGCCGCGTGGGTCGACGACACGGTCGTCAACAACGTCATCCTCGTGCTGATAGGTGAACAGGGCTCCTACAAGACCACCTGGTTCAACCATCTCCTGCCGCCGGAACTGTCGTCCTACTTCTACACGAAGACCAATGCCAACCGCATGGGGCGCGACGACCTGCTGACGCTGGCACAGTACGGGCTGGTATGCTGCGAGGAGCTCGACACCATGCGGCCCTCGGAGCTGAACCAGCTGAAGGCCGCCGTCACCATGCCCTCGATCGACGAGCGGGCGGCATACGCCCACTTCCATGAGCACCGCAAGCACATTGCTTCCTTCTGCGCCACGGGCAACAACACACAGTTCCTCTCCGACCCGACAGGCAACCGCCGCTGGCTGCCCTTCGAGGTCGAGCGCATCGAGTCGCCGCGCGACAAGCCGTTCGACTACAAGGGCATCTACAGCCAGGCCTACGCCCTCTATCAGCAGGGCTTCCAGTTCTGGTTCTCCAGGGAGGAGATCCTGCGCCTGACCGAGCACAACCGCCAGTTCGAGACACCGCGGCTGGAGTACGAGCTGGCCAACCTCTACTTCTGCCAGCCCTCGGGAGCACGTCCCGGGGTGTTCATGAGTGTGGCACGCGCCATGCAGATCGTGTCGGCCAACATCTCGCAGAAGCTCTCGCCAGTCCATCTCGGCCGTGCACTGGGAGAACTGGGATTCCAGCGCGTGAAGTTCAACGGACAGCGCGGATACATCGTCGTACAGCGGACGGCGGCTGAGATCCAGAGCGCCCAGCTGATGATGGCCAGTGAGGCTGAGACGGTAGACAGTGGACAGTATGGACGGTAGTTTTCCATGGAGTCCTCGCGTACCGCGCAGGCATACGGTACGCATGAGAAGTTTGATAAATCTACTGTCCAGTAGTGTCCACTGTCCAGTGGCATATAGTTACAGTTTATAGTTCAAATTAATAGGTGATTACGTTATGAAATCAATGACAAGAAAAGAATTGGCCGACAGAGCCGGAGTGACAACCGCCACACTGCGAAACTGGATGAAACCGCATATGGAGAAACTCAATGAGCTGGGGTTGAGTCCGAGGGGAATCCTCAGGCCGAATGTCGTGGCGTGGATTGTGCATCAGTTCGATATTGATGTAGATGGCAAATAATGGAAAATGATAGGAAAAGACGGGAAAAAACAGGAAAGGATGTTTAATCATCGAAAAGTGGCCTTTCGGAATGTTGTACCTTTGCATTGTCGGAAGTGACCAGGCGGATGGGCCCAGGAAAGGTGCCACCTTTCTGCCGGAAAGGTACTACCTTTCTCGGAGTTTGCAGCCACCTTTCTGCCGCACTCCTCACCACGACACGAGAGACCTTTTAATTATCAATTATCCATTATCAATTATCAATTCTAAAACATGGCTCGTTCAAACATTCCCATGGTGATTAACCTTCGCCAGAACACCAACGATGATTCCACCGCCTACGGCAAGTACTTCGCCGAGGTGGAGCGTAAGGAACCTATTAACCTCAAAGGCTTCTGCCGCCACATGACCGAACACGGCAAGATCGCCAGCTACCAGATGTGTGAGCTCGTGGTCAAGCAGGTGGTCGAGTGTCTCAAGGAACTCCTCTCACAGGGGCAGCCCGTGAAGATCGACGGTCTCGGCACCTTCACCCCAGCTGTCGATGGTCAGAAACTGGGTAAGGCGAACATCACCGATGCCATCTCCGGCGGTCCTGCTGCCATGATCAACGGCATCAAGATCAACTTCCAGCCCGAGAACACCAAGGGTGAGAAGCTCACCTCGAAGGCCCTAAAGGACGATTGCATCTTCCAGTGGGGCTATGTCATCAAGTCGATGAAAAAGACGATCGGAGGCAAGGAGCGCCGTTATCAGGAAAAGATTCCCATCTCCACCTACGGCATCGCCGTCGCCCAGGGCGATGCTCCCGCCGGTGGCGGTGATTAAGCCTTAACCTTTGAGAGGTCGTGAGCTCTGAGTCCGGGACCGTGCTATGGCACCTCTGGCAGCCGCTGCGCGCTGCAACAAGTCCACATCACCGCCATCAAGCCAGTCTGATCAACTCACACCTCTTTTCTCTCGCTCTCTAATTTTATGTCACACAGAAATTCACAGAAAATTACATCATTATGAAACTCTTTAAGAAAGACATTCCCGTCAAGAAGATCCTTCAGATCATCGTCACCGTCATCACCACGATCCTCGGTACCAACATCATCCAATCCTGCATGAACATTTAATATGTTCTTATGTTCTTCTGTCTAAACTGTAAACAATATGAGAAGAATCGATTTAATTGTCCTCCACTGCACGGCCTCGCGGCCCAACCAGCACATCTCCATGGAGCAACTCGACAAGATGCACAAGGCACGTGGCTGGAAGTGCTGCGGCTACCACTACTACATCACCCGCGACGGACAGTTGCACTTCGGCCGTCCTGAGGAGATGGTCGGTGCCCACGCCAGGCATTATAATGCCCACTCCATCGGCGTCTGCTACGAGGGTGGCCTCGATGAGAAGGGTCGCGCCGCCGACACCCGCACCCCAGCCCAGAAGCTCACCCTCTACACGTTGCTCGTCTCGTTGAAACAGGACTATCCTGATGCCGAGATTGTCGGACATTGTGAGCTCGAGGGTGTCCACAAGGCCTGCCCCTCGTTCCCCGTTAGCACCATCCGAGAGCAAATAAAGCAGCTCGGGTATTAAAAGGGTCAACTCCACAAATTAATCTCAAAAAGAATCCTCCATATCGCAATGGTATGGAGGATTCTTTTAATCACACTTCACAGAAGTGGTGTGATCTTTTGTCTCAATTTGTTTTTTTTTTGAATCAAATATCAATAACCCTTTTGGGGAATTTGATTTATAAGAAAAAAGTATTATCTTTGTAGCAAAAATACTACAAAAGATGAAAAGGCTGTTTATAATTTCATTCGTTCTGTGCGCCACAATGATGGCGGTAACAGCAAGTGCTGAGGACGGACACCTGTTATGGCTGCGCTATCAGCCAGCGAATCAAGCACAAGTGACAACGGGAAAGATGTCGCCTACCATTGAATTGGCTAAACAAGAGTTGGAAACCTACTGGCAGGGCGGTCCGGTGGTACTGAAACGCCAAAAGGGTATGCCCGCCGACGCATACACCATCAAGAGCATGGGCGAAAAGACGCTGATAACCGCGGCGAACGACGCAGGGCTGCTATACGGCGCCTTCCACCTGTTACGCCTGCAGCAGACAGGACTGGCCACCACGGAACTCGACATCAGGGAACAGCCGGCATACGACCTGCGCATACTGAACCACTGGGACAATCCCAATGGCACCATAGAGCGTGGATTTGCGGGTAGGAGCATCTTCCTGAATCCCGACCCGGAGCGGATGAAGCTGTACGCCCGTGCCAATGCCTCTATCGGCATCAACGGCACGGTGCTGAACAACGTGAACGCGAAGCCCGAAGCGTTGACGACCGAAAGCCTGCAGAAGGCCAAGGTGATAGCCGATCTGCTGCGTCCCTACAGCATCCGCGTCTATCTGTCCATTAACTTCGCATCACCCATCAAGGTGGGCGGGCTGAAGACTGCCGACCCACTCGATGCCGAGGTCGTTAGCTGGTGGAAGGACAAGGTGAACGAAATCTATAAGATGATTCCCGACTTCGGCGGATTCCTCGTAAAAGCCAACTCCGAGGGTGAACCAGGGCCGCAGGACTTTGGACGGACACATGCCGACGGTGCCAACATGTTGGGTAAGGTTCTGAAACCGCATAAGGGCATCGTGATGTGGCGCGCCTTCGTATATAAGCCTCAGAGCAGCGACCGTGCGAATCAGGCCTGTGAGGAGTTCGTGCCTCTGGACGGGCAGTTTGTCGACAACGTCATTATCCAGATCAAGAACGGCCCCGTGGACTTCCAGCCTCGCGAGCCCTATAGCCCGCTGTTTACCTCTCTGCAGAAGACGCCGATGATGGTGGAGTTCCAGATTACGCAGGAGTATCTGGGCGCTGCCAACCATCTGGTCTATCTCGCTCCGATGTGGAAGGAATTCTTCGGGAGGGTGAAACCTGCCAGTCTGAAGGCGATGGCCGGTGTGGCCAATATCGGCGACGACACGAACTGGTGCGGTCATCACTTCGCACAGTCCAACTGGTATGCCTTCGGACGACTGGCCTGGAAGCCCGCCCTGACATCTAAACAGATTGCTGAGGAATGGCTGGCTCAAACCTTTGATACAAAAGCGGCAGCCAACTCTCCGCTCTTAAGCGTCATGCTGAACAGCCACGAGGCATGCGTCAGCTATATGATGCCGTTGGGCATCCACCATATCTTTGCCGGCGTACACCACTATGGTCCAGAGCCCTGGTATGCTCCTCATGGTGTGAGAGCCGACTGGACCCCACCCTACTACCATCGTGCCGACAGCATCGGACTTGGCTTCGACCGCACACTCACGGGATCGGCTAACGTCAAGCAGTATCCCGAGGAACTCTGCCGTTTGTATAACGACATCAACACCTGTCCCGAGAACCTCTTGGCGTGGTTCCACCATGTGCCGTGGGATCATCGCATGAAGAGCGGACGCACTTTCTGGGACGAGCTGTGCCATAAATACGATGGCGGTGTTCGCGAGGCCCGTCACTTCCTGACCGTATGGGACGCCATGCAGCCCTACGTGGACCATCAGCGCTTCGACGAGGTGCAGCGTAAGCTTCGCATCCAGGCCCGCGATGCCGAGTGGTGGCGCGACGCCTGCCTGCTCTACTTCCAGACCTTCTCACACCGTCCCATCCCACAGGACGTAGAGCATCCCGTGCATAACCTCGACGAGATGATGGAGTTCGTCATTCCCATCTCCATGTATGAGAATCCTCCCTACGGATATAACAAGTAATCGGTCAGACGCTCGGGGACTACTGGCATCGCACCATTCTGTGTGCAGACAAAGGCACTTACCTGAACGGCGGTCTTGTGAGCCTCCTGCACGGGCTTGCCATTGATGATACAGGCACAGAAGGAGCCTGTGAATGAGTCACCGGCACCGACGGTGTCAGCCACCTCTACCTTCGGCGTTTCCTGGAACGAGGTCAGACCGTCATCAGTGAAGACATACGAGCCATTGGTGCCACAAGTGAGCACGAGCATCTTCAGGTGATAGTCCTGTACGATCTTCTCACAGGTCTGACGCATATCCAGTCCGTCGTAGCCGAACATACGGTTTACGACCACCAGTTCCTCGTCGTTGATCTTCAGGATATTGCAGATGCAGAACGAGTCTTCCAGTATTTCCTTCGAATAGAACTGCTGACGCAGGTTGATGTCACAGATACGCAGACAGTCATCGGGCGTAGCGTCGAGGAACTTACGGATATTTTCCCGGCTGACCACATTGCGCTGGGCCAGTGAGCCGAAGCATACGGCACGGGCGTTCCTGGCTATTTCCTCCATCTCGGGGGTAAAGGGGATGTTATCCCATGCCACGTTCTCTTTGATCTCATACGTCGGGATACCGTCACCCGTCAGCGTCACCTGAACCGTTCCTGTCGGATATGGCACACGTGGCATCAGATAGTTCAGATTGTTCTTCTTCAGAGCCTCGATGGTTTCTTCGGCGAGAGAATCCTCACCAAGTGCGCTGATAGCGATGGTATTATCACAGCCAAGGAACTGTCCTGCGTGATAGGCGAAGTTGGCAGGTGCACCGCCTAATTTCTTTCCTTCGGGAAGTACATCCCACAATGCCTCTCCGAGGCCTACGATATAACGTTTCATGCTTTTGCTTTAAGTTGTTTGATATAAGTGAACAAATAGATAACGCCGAGGGCCATGATCAGCA
>JAEEGG010017188.1_pt1 | contig 14902 bp, 8 predicted proteins | sample 9134161 | NCBI WGS metagenome assembly JAEEGG01 (sample SAMN16246543, study PRJNA631951) | gut metagenome | biome: gut microbiome; feature: rumen; material: CR-attached | host: Bos | place: Iran: Karaj | collected 2018-10
ACGCTTCCACCGTTCGATCCACGACATCGAGAACTCCTATTTCCGCACGAAGTTCAGCGATGAGATGGGCGCGAACAAATTCACAGGCAACCTCGGCATCGGCGTCATCAGCGACACCGACCCGCAACCCATCATCGTCAACTCGCATTTGGGTAAGTTCGCCATCAGTACGGTGGCCAAAATCAACAACATCGACGAGCTGGTCGACCACTGCCTCGCCAACAAGCAGCACTTCGCCGAGCTGAGCATGGGCTTCACCAACCCCACCGAACTGGTGGCCCTCCTCATCACTCAGGGCGAGGACTTCGTGGACGGCATCAAGAACGTATACGAAAAGGTGAAAGGCTCCTGCTCGATGATCATCCTCACCGAAGACGGCATCATCGCCGCTCGCGACTACCTCGGCCGTACCCCCATCGTGGTGGGAAAGGGCGAGGAAGGCTATGTGGTGGCTTCCGAAAGCCACAGCTACATCAACCTCGACTATATGACTTGCTACAATGTCGGCCCAGGCGAAATCGTTAAGGTGACCGTCGACGGCGTGCAGCAGCTGCTGGCGCCCAACCCGAAGAAGCAGGTGTGCTCCTTCCTGTGGATCTACTATGGCTATCCTGCCACCGACTATGAGGGCATCAACGTGGAGGAGGCGCGCTACAACGAAGGCCGCGAGATGGGCAAGCACGACTATGTTGACATCGACTATGTCTCTGCCATCCCCGACTCGGGTATCGGCATGGCCTTGGGCTATTCCAACGTGCGCAAGATCCCGTATCTGCGTGGCGTGGTGAAGTACACCCCCACATGGTCTCGGAGCTTCATGCCTGTCAACCAGAGCCAAAGAGAGCATGTGGCCAAGATGAAGCTCATCCCCAACCGCGCCTTGTTGGAGGGCAAGAAGGTGGCCTTCTGCGATGACAGCATCGTGCGCGGCACCCAGCTGCGCGACAACGTGAAGATGCTCTACGACTATGGCGCCAAGGAGGTGCATGTGCGCATCAGCTGCCCGCCCTTGATGTACGGTTGTCCTTTCCTCAACTTCTCGGCTTCGAAGAACATCCTGGAGCTCATCACCCGTCGTTGTGTGGAGGAGATGGAAGGCGACCAGAACGCCAACATCGAGAAGTATTGCGACCCGACTACACCAGAGTACACCAATTTGATTGAGATGCTCCGCAAGCATGTCGGTGTGGACTCGCTGAAGTTCAACACTTTGGAGAGCGTAGTGAATGCCATCGGTCTGCCCAAGTGCGAGCTTTGCACGCACTGCTTCGACGGCTCGAGCTACGGGCATTGACGTCCAGCTATCACTATTGCAATAACCACTCCAATGCCGACACGATGTGTACGGTCTTCCCGTCTATTTCCACATCGCGCGTCGGTGAAAATGCTATGAGGGTGAGGCGGTTGCATGATAGTGCCTCCGAAGCCTTGACAAGTGATGTGGTCTCACGATGATATGTCCGCTGACTATCAATCTCATAGGCCACTTGTATCAATTCAACAACCTTGCTTTGGTCGCAGACCACGAAGTCAACCTCTTTTGCTCTTGGATTGGGCTTATAATAGTACACGTCCAGAAAATCATGGGCACATCGCCTCAGCAGCTCAATATAGGCAACATTCTCGAGTCGCCAGCCCAGATTCTCGGCAGCCAGTGCATTGTCTCTATGACCTTGCAAACCGGTGTCGACGATATATGCTTTTTGGTTGCGGATGCGTACCGAACTCTTGAAAGAATGTCGTGTCAGCGGTTGGATTAGAAAAGCTTGGCTGAGATAGTCAACGTATTTTTTTGCTGTCTTGTCGGCAATGCCCAGCATTCCCGACAAATCATCATAGTTGACTTCTTGACAAGCGTTGTTGATGAGGTGGTGGGCGAGTTTGCGCAAAGCCTCAATGTTGCGTATCTTGAAACGTTTCTGGATGTCTTTCCTCAGGATGGCCTCTATCAGGCTCTGCACATACGCTCTTTTATTGCGCAATCTCTGCATCTCGGGGAAGCCGCCGTCGTGGATGTAATCCATAAAGGCACGTTTACGCCCGGCATCCGCCTTTGTGGTGATGCTTTGCGTGTCAATCTGATGGTACTGGCAATACTCCGAGAAAGAGAAAGGATAAAGGTGGATCTCATTGTAACGTCCCGTCAGGTGTGTGGCCAGCTCTCCACTGAGCAGTTTGGCGTTGCTTCCAGTTATGAAGATATTCAGACTTGTCCGCAGCAGGCGGTTCACGAAGAGATACCATCCATCCACATCCTGTATCTCGTCAAGCACTAGATAGGGGATGTCTGTCCCATACAGCTGATAGACACAGGAAAGCACCGTGTTCAAATCGCCCACCTGCATCTCGGCCAGACGGTCATCGTCAAAATTGACATAGCCGTATCTGATGCCTCGTTCCAGCAAGACCTTGTGGCAGAGCGTGGACTTTCCGCTCCGTCGCACGCCAATAACCACCTGTGCCATCGAAGTGTCAAACTCAAAGAGTGATTCTTCCTTGCGCTCCACCCATTTCAGTTGCTTGTAACTCTTGATTTCCTCCTGTTGCTCGGCAAGCACCTCCAATATTGTCTTTTCGTCAATCATCGCTTTTCTGTTTTGCCTGCAAAGATAAACAATCATATTTAAATTACGCTAAAATGATAGAATTTCTTTTGTAAAATACGCTAAAATGTAGTTTTTTATTATATAAAATACGCTAAAATGCAAAATTTTGTTTTGTGAAATACGCTAAAATGAAAGCGTGGTGAATGCCATCGGTCTGCCCAAGTGCGAGCTTTGTACGCACTGCTTCGACGGCTCGAGCTACGGGCATTGAATTCTAAGCTGATGTCCTGAAATCAGCGGTAATGCTGCGAAAAAAGTTATCAACACCTGTTGATAACTTAATCCTTTGTTTGAAAAGTTTTCGCCACACCTTATTTAATAAAAGAGTAATTTTGCACCCGAAATGAAGTAGCCTCTTTCGGGGAGAGATTATAGTGTATATATAATAAACAGATAGTTAAACGTAAAGCGTAATGAAACGGTTAAAAACAAACCATGGCAATAAATGAATATAAAAGCGACAACCCGATGACCACAGCTAGTGAACCAGCTGTTGCCTACCGTGAAAACTTGACCATGAACGGGGTAATACAAAGCCCTAACATGACCGTGGATGAGTATTTTGATGAGATTGAAAAAACTTTGGATGAACTTGAAGCCAAAAGCACAACGCCTCCACCTTGCCAATACACGGAGGAAGAAGTCGTACAACGTGTCCTTCAAGCCACAGCCGAAGCTGAAAGTGGAATGGGTTGCCTTACTTTAGATGAATTTGAAGCTCTTGTAGAGAAATGGTAAAGGTAATAGTGACCCCATCGACCATTGGAGATGCAAAAAATATCTTCAGTTATTATGAAGCCAACTTCTCTCATAGTTTTTCCAAAAAGCTATTGAAGGAGTTTGTTGCCTATGTCCGGCGTTTGGAACAAATGCCAGAAATGGGGCCGAAGGAGTCTTTGCTTGAACATCTCAACAGGAATTACCGTTATGTCCTTGTACAACGCAGATACAAACTCGTTTATCTCTATGAGCACCAAACTTGCTTCATTCTTATGATTTGGGACTGCCGACAAGACCCAAAGCTCTTGGAAAATAGCGAAAGGTTCTCTTGAAGTTTTGAAATACACCACATACAAACTACAGATTATACAGATGAAACAGATGTACTCGGAAAGAATTGAATGGCACAAGTGCCCATGGATACAGATGCCTGTCGACGCGACAGCCCATCCGTACCAATCGGGAGCCTGCGACCCCAAAATTGCCGAAGACCAATCCGTAAAAATCCGTAAAATCCGTAGTTAAATACAATCTTTAAATCTTGAATCTTGAATTTTGAATCTTAGATCTTTAAAACTCTAAATGACAACAAAAGCAATAATATGACGACTCAGGCCTCTGGCTTCTGGCTTCTGGCAGCTCCATGAAAAGCTCATGAGCTTACCTCTGCCAAAAAGCTGCCAACAGCCAAGAGCCAGCAGCCAGTAGCCCAGCAAAATCTTTGAATATTAAATCTTAAATAATTAAATAACAAACAATTAAACAACAAAACAAAATGAAAAAATTTACAAAATTGATGGCAGCCCTCGCGATGCTGTTTTTCATGACGCCTGGCTTGACGGTGTGGGGACAAGCCTGGGAAAAAGCCACATCGATTCAAGTTGGTGATGTGGTTGTCCTTGTGACAGAAAATTCAAACAGTTCTACCACAAAGATGGAATTGACCGGTTTTTCAACTACTAGCACGGTTTATGGAATAGGTACTAGTTACTCTTCTACCCCTGCTGGCACATATACTTTTGAAGTTGTAGCTGGAAAATCTGCTGGCACTTTTGCTTTTAAGCATGAAAATAGTTATTTGAATTGGGCCAGTGGTAATTCACTAAATGTGAATTCTACATTATCAAATAACACCTCATGGACTGTTTCCATTGATGAAACAAATTCAAAAGCCACTATAAAAAATGCAGCGGATAATAATCGTCAGATTTGGTGGAATGTTAGCAGCCCTCGCTTTGCTTGTTATACTGGCAAAACTGAAGGTAATAGTTACTATATAACTACTTTGTATAAACAAGCCGCTAATTCACCTTCTATTACCGCTGATCCCGTCGCTATCCAATATGGCGACAACAACGGCCAAATTACCTACACCCTCAATACTCAGGGAACGACCGGTGCTGTATCGGCTTCGGTGCCATCTGGCAGTTGGATTACACTTCCCCAAACCAATAATCTCTCCAGTCCTGTTAGTTTCACTTGCTCAGCTAATCCCAATGCGACATACCGCACTGAAACCGTCACCCTTACCTACAACTATACTGGTGGAGATCCGGTTAGCACTAATGTAACCATCACCCAAGCTAAAGACCCCGATGGTAATGGTTCTGAGGACGATCCCTTCTCTGTGGCAGAGGCCATCGCCGCTACCCCTGCATCGGGCGAAAGCGATTTCATCTATGTGAGCGGTATTGTCTCGGGAATCATCGAAGCTTATAATAGTCAATATGGTAATATTTCCTATAATATCTCTGCTGACGGTGAAACCACTGGAGCCCAATTGGAAGCTTTTCGTGGCAAGGGTTTGAATAATGAGAATTTCACATCCGACCAAGACATTCTTCAAGGCGATGAAGTGACCATTTATGGCAAATTGACTTATTATAATAGCACCACTTATGAATTAGCCTCTGGCAACTATCTCGTTGCCTTCAACCGTCCTGTTGTTCCCACTTGGAATGTCACTTATCACGCCAACGGCGGTAATGGTGATGATGTCATCGTGTCTTACAACGAAGGCGCCAACGTCACTGTGGCTGCCAATACCTTCGCTCGTCCGGGCTATACCTTCGTTAAGTGGAACACCCTGTCCAACGGCACCGGCACCGACTATGAACCCGAGGATGTAATTGAAGACATCGATGATGATATCGATCTCTACGCACAATGGCAAGAAAGAAACGAAACGGTGGATTGTTTGGATCACGATTTTGTAGGCATTACCACTTCCACATACAATGAATGGAGCGGTAAACAAGGAGAATCTGGTGCCGTTTATGCCGGTCAATCTGGTGGCGGCGACAACAATTCCGGAGATTGCATTCAAATCAGAAGTAATAATAGCAATTCGGGTATTGTTACCACCGCTTCTGGTGGAAGGGCCATGAAGGTTACGGTTACTTGGAATAGCACTACGGCAGATGCACATGTGTTGAATATTTATGGAAGCAACGTGGCGTATGAGAATCCGACTCAACTTTATGGCGACAATGTCATCGGCACTTTGATTGGTACCATTGCTAAATCTAACGGTACCGAGTTGAATATCACGGGTGATTACGAATACATTGGTATACGTTCTGCAAATGGTGCTATTTATTTGGATGAAGTCTGCATCACATGGGGCAGTGCTTCGGCATTGGCTGCTCCTGCCATCGAGCCTACTACCTTAACCTTTGTCGACTCTCAGGAAATCAATATCACGGCTCCCGAAGGTGCCTCTATCCGTTACACCTTGGACGGCACAAATCCTACCTCCACTTCAGGCACGCCGTATGACGGACCTTTCACCATTACCAACACTACCACGGTGAAGGCCATCGCTTACAACGAGACGGCCTCCAGTGAGGTTACGACGGCCACCTACACCCGTGTTTACAACATCACCCTCGTGCAGCCTACGGGCGGCGTTATTTCTGCCTCGGTAGAACAAGCCGCTGAGGACGCAGAAGTCACCCTTACCGCCACACCTAATGTGGGCTACAGCTTCAGTTCATGGTCGGTTAACGACGGCGCTGTTTCGGTGAACAACAATACCAATACCTTTACTATGCCTGCCAGTGATGTCACAGTGACTGCCTCCTTCTCGAACAACGTTACGACTTACACCATTTCCTTCTCCATCAACGACAAAGTGGAAATGACCGCCACAGTTAATAATGGCACAAGCATCGACCTTACCAAGTTTGTGGCCGATGTTACTACGGAAGGCTACATCTTTGATGGTTGGAGTGAAACCCTGAATGGAAGTATCATTGCTAACCAAAGCAGTTACATGCCTTTAGGCGACATCACGCTCTATCCTGGCTATAGACAAGCTACCTCTGGCGACTATACATTAGTGACCGATGTCAGTCAACTTGTGGCTGGTAATTTGATTGTGATTGCAGCGAATGGCAGCAATGATATTGCAATGAGTACAACTCAAAATAGCAATAATAGAGGTCAATCTACTAATGTTACAAAATCAGGTACTGGTTATACCACCCTCATAGTAAATGGTGATGATGTATGTGAACTTCAGCTTGGAAATGTTTCAGGCAACTGGACTTTCTATGATCCGAATTACCCTGGTTTTTTGTTTGCGCCCACTGGTAACAGTAACTATTTGAAAACGCAAGAAACTAATGATGTGAAAGGGCAATGGACAATTAGTGTGACAAGTACTGGTGCGGCTACCATCACTTCCCAAGGAGGGGATGGGAATAAGGTTTTGAAGTATAATGCAAGTAGTAAAATATTCTCCTGTTATACAACAGGTCAGCAGTTAGTGTACTTATACACCAAGTCCACCGCCAAATCAAGCAAAGGCACACGCGTCAACGTGGATGCTAAATCGAAAGTGACTGCTATTGCCGCTAATGTATTGGTCACGGTGAAAAACGGTGGTGTTGTCTACCTCACTGGCACCAATGCGGGCAACGCCAGCAACCTTGTCGTTGAAGACGGCGGTCAGCTTGTCAGCTCAAACAATGTGGAAGGTACAATGCTGAAGTCCGTCACGGGTTACGGCAACAACACTAAGGGCGGCTACTATTTCATCTCATCGCCATTCACTAGTGCAACATCTCCGATGAATGTGCGATATATGATTAACACTGCTGGCTACGATCTCTACTATTTCGACCAGACTCGTGAATTGGAATGGATTACTTACAAAGAAGGTGGAGAAGCCTATAATCCTGGGTTCAACCTCGTTTCTGGCAAGGGTTACCTCTACGCTAACAAGGAGAGCAATCCCTTGGAGTTTGCTGGTACACTGCGTAAAGGCATGAACGACAATGTAATGAATACCTATACCAATTACACTCTCGTTTATGATAGCAATGCTGAGTTTGCTGGCTGGAACCTCGTGGGTAACCCCTTCACGAGCAATGTCACGGTCAGCAAGGCCTTCTATAAGATGAACAACACCAGTGACGGCGTCAATACCACAGCTGTAGAAGCTGGTGGTATTATTGCTCCTATGGAAGGTGTGTTTGTGTTGGCCGAAAACGCTGATGACAAGGATGTTGTCTTTACTGTCAACCCAACCACGCCTAACAAGAGCCGCTCAGTCAATGTCAACGTGGCACGTGAGGGCGAGTTCCTCGACAGAGCTATTGTCACCATGGGTGAAGGCAGACTGCTCAACAAGCTCTACTTGAGCGAGAACACCACCACAATCAGCATACCGCAAGACGGCAACGACTATGCCATTGTGCCTTCCAACGGCCAAAATGAGATGCCAGTCAGTTTCAAGGCTTCGCGTAACGCTAACTACACCATCAGCATTGACGCCGAGAACGTGGAGATGAACTACCTGCACCTCATCGACAACATGACCGGTGCCGACGTCGACCTGCTCCAGACCCCGAGCTACAGCTTCGAGGCCAAGACGACGGACTACGAAAGCCGCTTCAAGCTCGTGTTCGCCACTGGCGACAACAGCAACGACGACAACTTCGCCTTCTTCAGCAACGGCAGCTTCGTCATCAACAACGATGGTGAGGCCACCCTGCAGGTGATCGACATCACGGGTCGCATCCTCAGCAGCGAGAGCATCAACGGCTGCACCAACGTCAACGTGAACGCCGCCTCTGGTGTCTACATGCTGCGCCTCATCAACGGCGACAACGTGAAGGTACAGAAAGTGGTTGTGAAGTAACAATGGCTTATGGCCTATGGCTTATGGCTCGCCCCTACGTGAGGGCAAGCCATGAGCCAGAAGGCAACAGGCCAAAAGCCAGCATCGGCGGCGAAGGGAACTTACGCAAGTAAGCACCTTTTGTCGCCGATGTTGTTTCCAGACCTTGGCCATCCAAGACAAGATTCCCTTCGGGAATGGAAAACCTTTCTTTTGTCTTCATTCGGCGGCTTGAGACTGTTTCCATGGGGCTGCAGGCTGAGGCCGCCGCTTTATTACCTTGACCCCAACTCCATTCCCGCAGGGAATCTCTTTTTATATCCCTGTAAATCAGCATCGTGTTCGGCCACAAGGAAAAAATCTCTCTTTTTCGCTTGCCATTCCGATAAAAGTCCGTACTTTTGCATCGGGTAAGTCTTATACGACCAGCTCCCTCTGAAATCCCCCAGGACAGGAATGTAGCAAGGGTAGGAGGTTGTAGCGGTGCGATATGAGTAGCTTACCCTTCTTTGTTTTATGACGCGGGACTACGAGACCATCAGACAATGACTTGTGACAATGACTATGACCGCTTAAATCGACATGAAAGCGGTCATAGTCATTGTCATTGGCCATAGTGGAAAAGTCCCGAAGTCAAAGAATCAATTATTTCCCTATCTTTGCCAAAAAATCTTACATCATGAAAAAAGTTCATTTCATCGCCATAGGCGGCAGTGCCATGCACAACCTCGCCATCGCCCTCCATCGCAAGGGCTATCAAGTCACAGGCTCCGACGACGAGATCTTCGAGCCATCCAAGTCACGCCTCGCCAACGAGGGTATCCTGCCTCCGCAATGGGGTTGGTATCCCGAGAAGCTGGATAAGACCTACGATGCCGTCATCCTCGGCATGCACGCCCGTATCGACAACCCCGAACTGGTGCGCGCCCAAGAGCTGGGCCTCAAGGTGTATTCCTATCCCGAGTACCTCTACGAGCAAAGCAAGGACAAGACCCGCATCGTTGTCGGCGGTAGCCACGGCAAGACGACCATCACCTCCATGATCCTCCACGTGCTCAAGCAGGTCGGCATCGAGACCGACTTTATGGTCGGGGCGCAGTTGGAAGGCTTCGACGTGATGGTGCGCCTCAGCGAGACGGCGAAATACATGGTCATGGAAGGCGACGAATACCTCACTTCGCCCATCGACCGCGTGCCGAAGTTCCACCATTATCATCCCCATATCGCGGTCATCAGCGGCATCGGCTGGGACCATGTCAACGTCTTCCCGACCTTCGACAACTATTTGGAGCAGTTCCGCATCTTTGTCCGCACCATCGAGCCGGGCGGCTGCCTCATCTACGACCAGACCGACGTGGAAGCCGAGAAGATTGCCCAAGGCGCACAGTGCCGCACCTTCGGCTATGGCGTGCATCCCTTTGAGAGCAACGGCATCAGGACGACCCTGCTCTTGCCCGACGGCAGTAGGAGGGAAGTGGGCGTGTTTGGCAGCCACAACATGAAAAACATCAACGCGGCAAGGCTGGTGTGCCAGCAACTCGGCGTGACCGATGCGCAATTCTATGAAGCAATCGCGTCGTTTAAGGGCGCTGCCCGACGTTTGGAGCTGCTGTTCGACAATGGCGACAACTTCGTCTTCCGCGACTTCGCCCACGCACCTTCGAAGGTCAACGCCAGCGTGAAGGCCTTGCGCGAGCAGTTCCCCGAGAAACATCTGATTGCCGTGTTTGAGCTGCACACCTACAGCAGCCTCAGCGAGGTCTTCATCGACCATTACCGTGATGCCTTGAAGTTGGCCGACACCGCCATCGTGTTCTACGACCCACATGCCGTGGCCATCAAGAAACTGGAGCTGATGCCCGACGAGCGTATTGTCGAGGGCTTCGGCCGCAAGGATTTGAAGGTTGTCCACAACAAGGCGGAGCTGGTGGCACTATTAGAAAAAGGCCAACGACGTAATGTCATTGGCGCTTTCATGAGTTCTGGTGACTTCAACGGCCTCACGACCGACGACTTGAAGACTCTCTATTTGTAAAAGCCAAGGTCCCTGAGCTCGCGGTCCCTGAGGCCTATCGAAGGGTCGAAGGGCCGACCTGTATTCGTAAAAGCCAAGGTCCCTGAGCCCGTGGTCCCTGAGGCCACTCGAAGGGTCGAAGGGCCGCTTTATAGCATCAAAACTGAAACGTCTTCTTATCAATCACCACGTCATACTTCACATTCGAGATGACGTAAGAATCTTTGTTGCCGCTATAGTCGTATAGTACAATCTCCTTAAGCAGCAGGTTGTCGGTGTGGTACTTGAACACCACCATCTTGTAGCCCACGCCAAACAGCGGCTTCTTTTTTGCCGTTCCCGTGACAATGTGATATTCCCCCTCAGTCTTCGTCGAGACGGTATAGCCGTTTTCATTGGCCAGGTCTTGGATGCGGCCTTGGAAGCCATAGAGGAAGATGCGACTCAGTCCTTGCATCATGCCGCCCTCCTTCAGCCTGAAGGTGCCGTGAAACATCCCGATGTCCATCTTGATCTTTTTCTCGTTGACGATCATATAGTTGCCCGTAGTGAACTTGGCGGAAAACTCGTATGGCTTCGCGAAATACAGCTTGCCGTTTTGCGAGGTGGTCTTTTTGGGCTTCACCATGGTGTTGGCCAGGTCTGACTCAAACGACTTGACCTTACCATTGACTTCCTTGATGCGATTCAATAGCGTGGCATCTTGCGCCTGCATCTGCAAGGCAAACAAGATGGCGGTGAGTAGAATGATAGTTTTCTTCATAGTTTTCAATTAAACGACTAGTGATGCTGCAAAAACCGTGCCCCCAACCCACCTCCCCCCTTTTAAGGGGGGCCGGGGGGGATTAACTCTAAACTTTAAACTCTAAACCGACTCTCAACTCTCAACTCTAACCTCACCTCACTTATCCAAACTCATCAAAAACTCCTCGTTATTGATGGTCTTGGCCACGCGGTCTTTCAAGAACTCCATGGCCTCGAGCGGCGTCATGTCGGCGAAGTGGTTGCGCAAGGCCCATACACGTGCAAGGGTGCGCTCGTCGACCAGGAGGTCGTCGCGGCGTGTACCCGAAGCCACAATGTCGATGGCGGGGAAGATGCGTTTGTTCGACAGACGGCGGTCGAGTTGCAGTTCCATGTTACCGGTGCCCTTGAACTCCTCGAAGATGACCTCGTCCATCTTGGAGCCTGTGTCGATAAGGGCGGTGGCAAGGATGGTCAGCGAACCGCCATTCTCGATCTTACGTGCGGCACCGAAGAAACGCTTCGGCTTCTGCAAGGCGTTGGCTTCCACGCCACCAGTGAGCACCTTGCCCGAGGCGGGCGATACGGTGTTGTAGGCGCGAGCCAGACGGGTGATGGAGTCCAAAAGGATGACCACGTCGTGACCGCATTCGGTGAGGCGCTTGGCTTTTTCCAACACGATGTTGGCAATCTGCACGTGCTTCGAGGCTGGCTCATCGAAGGTGGAGGCGATAACCTCCGCATTGACGCTGCGCTGCATGTCGGTGACTTCCTCAGGACGCTCGTCGATGAGCAATATAATAAGGTACACCTCGGGGTGGTTGGCGGCGATGGCATTGGCCACCTCCTTCAGCAGGACGGTCTTACCGGTCTTGGGCTGGGCCACGATCAAGCCGCGCTGTCCCTTGCCGATGGGGGCGAAGAGGTCCATGATGCGTGTCGAGATGGTGCAGCCTTTGTGCCCCGTGATGTTGAACTTCTCGTTCGGGAACAGCGGCGTGAGGTAATCGAAGGGGATGCGGTCGCGCACCTCTTCGGGACGGCGCCCGTTGATGAGGTCGGTCTTGACCAGTGGGAAGAACTTCTCGCCAGCCTTGGGCGGACGGATGACACCGAAGATGGTGTCGCCGGTCTTCAGTCCCATCAGCTTGATTTGCGACTGCGACACATAGATGTCGTCAGGCGAAGGCAGGTAGTTGTAGTCCGACGAACGCAGGAAACCGAAGCCCTCGGGCATGATTTCAAGCACGCCCTCGGCACGCACGGTGCTGTCGAACTGGTTCAGCAGTTCGTCGCGGCGCGGACGCTGTTCAAAACGTTCCCTCTCTTGGCGTTCCTGCTTGTGCATGGCAGGTGTCTCTTCCGAAACAGTATTGTTCTCGATAGCCACGGGCTTTTCTTCCATGGCAGGTGTTTCTTTTTGTGCTTCAGGAGCAGGTGCGTCTTCGGCTCCGTTTTCGCGTGTGCGTTTGCGTTTCTGCTTGGGGTTCTCTTTCTTCTCTCGAGCAGGTTTCTGCTCGTTTTCTCCCCCTTTTAAGGGGGTCGGGGGAATTCCCCCTTCTAAGGGGGTGGCCGAAGGCCGGGGGATTCCTTCCCCCTCTGAGAGGGGGTGGCCATAGGCCGGGGGAGTCTTTTCCCCCTCTGAGAGGGGGTGCCCGAAGGGCGGGGGAGTTATTACACCCCTCTCACCACGCTTATTCTCACCCACAGCTTCTTCTCCCTTTTTTTGCTCAGGATTCTGGGCAAATTGTATACCATTGTTTTTCTGCCATTCGTTGACGGCAGCCTCAGCCTCCTTGCTGATGCGCGGGCGTCTGCCACGTTTGGCTTGGGGAGCATTGGCTTCTGCGGGTTCTTTTACAGGTTCTTTAGGTTCTTTTTTCGCTTCGACAGGCTCGGGTTTCTCGACGGCGGGAGCTTCTTTGGGCTTGGACTCGGGCTTGTCGGCTTTTGGCGCTTTTTGTTTCTGTTTTTTAGGTTTTGTGGCTTTCTTGATGTCAGGATGGTCTACCTGATGATCGATGATGTCGTAAATGAGCTGGGTACGGTCACGGTTCTCATCGTCAATACCCATCTCGGTAGCAATGATTTTGAGGTCGTCCAACGACTTCTCATTGAGTTCAAAAATGTTGTACATAAATAATTGGTTGAAAGAATTCCAATAGTGGAATATAGTTGTTGATACAATAAATTCTGGGAACACTTTGGCGAGGGTCAATCCACATTGGTGGCTCGTAAAGTGGTGCAAAGGTAATGCTTTTTTTCGGAATGACAAGTTTTTGTCGAAAAAAATCGTATTTTTGCGCCGCTTTAAAAACGAATTATCATGTCACAAAGATTGCAATCCATTTTCTTTTTCCTTTCGGCGCTGCTGTTTGCGCTGCTGTTCTTCCTTCCGTTGGCTGAATATCATGGCGAGTTGAATATTTTGAGGTTCAATGTTTATGGTGTCGAGTCCATGTTGCCCGATGGTGAAGTGCCTTTTAAGACCGCATTTAGTCTGCCGGTGCTGATCCTCAGCATTACGGTGATGCTGTTGAGCGGCTATTTGGCTATGGGCCTGTTCCGTGCCGTGAAGTTGGCGCAGTTCGTGAAGCTGCACAAGATTGCCCGCATCAACATCATTGTCATCGTGGCATGGATCGCCGTGGTGTTTGCCTATTACATTCGCGTGATTGGCAAACCGATTGGTGCCGACCCGACGTTCAAGGTGGGTGTTTTCTTGCCTTTGGCCGCCCTTTTGCTGTCCATCGCCGCCGCTTCGGGCTTGAGGAAGGACATCAAGAAGGTGCGTTCCACCGACCGCATCCGTTAAGGAAACAGAATAAGCAAAAACAAAGGCCGACTTCCAATGGGAGCCGGCCTTTTTGTTTCCAAAATTCCCTCTATTCATGTCATTCCCTTGGGAATCTATGAATAGAAGGAATGCCTTTAATATGATCTAGAATTCCTGTCGAGTTGGAAGATCTCAGTGTCCTTGAAGGTCTTCCCGTCAATGACCATCCTGATAAAGGTGATTTGCTTATGGAAGCCCGAGTTGCCCGCCGCGCCTGGGTTGATGTGCAGCAAGTTGAGCTTCTTGTCGTAAATGACCTTTAATATATGCGAGTGCCCGCAGATGTACAGGTTGGGTTTCTTTTCCTCCAAGATGTGCTTCACTTCAGGCATGTAGTGGCCGGGATAGCCCCCGATATGGGTCATGTAGACATTGACATCCTCGACATGGAAAAACAGGTCCTCGGGATATTGCATCCGCACGACATGGTCGTCGATGTTGCCATGCACGGCACGCAAAGGCTTGAAGTTGGCCAAGGCATCGGCGGTCTCAATGTTGCCGATGTCGCCCGCATGCCACAGCTCATCAACGTCCTTGAAGAAGTTGAAAAGCTGTGGTATGAGCGTGCAATGCGTGTCTGATAATATCCCTATTCTCTTCATAAGTTCAAGCAACTCCCCCTTTTAAGGGGGTCGGGGGGATTAAAACCCAGTCCTTTTTACTTCAGATTCACCATAAACCCAACCGCCAGCACTTCCTTGAACTGCACCTTCGAGCCTTCAATCTTCAGGCCGGCTTCATCGTAGAACGGGATGTCGCGGTCATAGATGAGGTGTGTGGAAAGGTTGCAGTTGAGCCAGTCGTTGACCTTCAGCACGAGCATGTTCTGCCAGTCGACGTCGATGTAGTGCGGGTTT
>JAEEGG010017190.1_pt1 | contig 14899 bp, 7 predicted proteins | sample 9134161 | NCBI WGS metagenome assembly JAEEGG01 (sample SAMN16246543, study PRJNA631951) | gut metagenome | biome: gut microbiome; feature: rumen; material: CR-attached | host: Bos | place: Iran: Karaj | collected 2018-10
ACCGTATCCCTCCCCGCAACCGAGAGCAGAAGTTTGCGATGGATGCCTGGCTAAACCCCCCACATTCCCCTGGTTTCACTCACCGGCGGCGCAGGCACTGGCAAGACCCTCATCGCCCTGGCCTCCGCCCTGGAGCAGGAGCGGGACTATGACCAGATCATCCTTTCCCGTCCTACCGTAATCCTCGGCAATCAGGACATCGGCTTCCTTCCCGGCGACCAGAAGAGCAAGATGAGCCCTTATCTGCAGCCTCTGATGGACAATCTGAACGTCATCAAGGCGCAATTCCGCCCCGGAAGCAAGGAGGCCCTCAAACTCGAGGCCATGGTGACCAGCGAGAAGCTGATGATCACGCCCTTGGCTTACATCCGCGGCCGCAGTCTGTGCAAATGCTTCTTCATCATCGACGAGGCGCAGAACCTGACGCCGCATGAGATCAAGACCATCATCACGCGCGCCGGCGAAGGGACCAAGATGGTCTTCACGGGCGATATCTTCCAAATTGACCAGCCTTATCTGGACCAGTGGTCCAACGGTCTGAGTCACCTAGGTGAGAAAATGACGGGGCAGAAGCTTTTTGAACACGTTTTCCTCCGCAAGGGTGAGCGAAGCGAACTGAGCGACCTGGCCGCCAAGCTGCTGTAAGGGCGTTGGAGGGCAGTGAGTCAGAGGCCCGCTGTATTTTAAGGAGCGAGAGTTTTATCCCTTCGGGGAATGCTCCTTAAAATACAGCGGGCCTCTGACTTACGCACGACCGTCGCAAAAGCTGCGGGCCCAGCCATTTTTGGAAGCATTCCCCGAAAGGGTTCATTTCTGCTTCCGAAAATGGCTGGGCCTGCAGCTTCTAGGCGAGCCTATGCCTGCTTGATGGCAGCCTGGGCGGCGGCAAGGCGGGCGATCGGCACGCGGAACGGCGAGCAAGACACATAGTCCAGGCCGATCTTGTTGAAGAAGTCGATCGAATCCGGATCTCCACCGTGCTCTCCACAGATACCGCACTTCAGATCGGGACGCTTGCTGCGGCCGGCCTGCACGCCATACTCGACGAGCTTACCGACGCCCTTGGTATCGATCGTCTGGAACGGATCCGCATCGAGAATCTTGTTGCCCAGATAGTCACCCATGAAAGTACCCACATCGTCACGGCTGAAACCGAGCGTCATCTGGGTCAGGTCGTTGGTACCGAAGCTGAAGAATTCAGCCGTACGGGCCATGCGGTCAGCGGTCAGCGTTGCGCGAGGGATCTCGATCATCGTACCGAAATGATAGGTGATGCCGACGCCGTAAGCGCCTTCCACCTCTGCCTTGATACGGTCGCAGATCGCTTTCTGGAAACTCAACTCGCGGGCGGAAATCGTCACAGGGATCATGATCTCCGGCATCGGGGTGAAACCTTCCTGCATCAACTCAGCCGTAGCGGAGAAGATGGCGCGATACTGGGTCTCAGCGATAAGCGGATACGTGACATGCAGACGGACGCCACGGTGACCCATCATCGGGTTGGTCTCGTGCAGTTTCTCTCCTCTCTTTTCGATTTCCCGGACACTGATACCCAGTTCTTTGGCCAGTTCCTGCTCCTTATCGATACCCTTCGGGACGAACTCATGGAGCGGCGGGTCAAGCAGACGGAAGACGACGGGCTTGTGGTCCATGATCTTCATCGTGCTCTTGACGGCGGCCTTGATATAAGGTTCCAGTTCATCGAGGGCGGACTTGCGCTCTTCCTCGGTGTCGCAAAGGATCATCTTGCGGAGCTTGGCGAGCGGCGTCTCAGAATTGCGGCCGTAGAACATATGCTCGATACGGAAGAGACCGATGCCCTCGGCGCCAAAGGAAAGCGCGCGCTGCGCATCCTCCGGGGTGTCCGCATTGGTGCGAATGCCCAGGCGACGATATTTGTCGACGATCGACATGAACTTGATGAAGAGCGGATTCTCGGAAGCATCCTTGGTTTCGATCTTCTCACCATAGACATAGCCCTTGGAGCCATTGAGGCTGAGCCAGTCACCTTCCTTGAGGACGGCCTCGCCGAAACGGACGGTCTTGTCGGCGAAATTGATCTTCATGGACTCACAGCCGACGATGCAGCATTTACCCCAACCACGGGCCACAAGGGCGGCGTGGGAAGTCATGCCACCACGGGTGGTCAGGATACCTGCGGAAGCACGCATGCCCTCGATATCCTCCGGGGAGGTCTCCTCACGGATGAGAATGACGTTCTCACCACGGGCATTGGCAGCCATAGCTGCCTCGGAAGTGAAGACGATCGTGCCGACAGCTCCACCCGGAGAAGCAGGCAGGCCCTTCGCCAGGACGGCAGCCTTCTTCTCGGAAGCCGCGTCGAGGATCGGGTGCAGGATCTCATCCAGCTGGCTCGGGGAAACACGCATCACTGCGGTCTTCTCGTCGATCATGCCCTCGTCAAGCATGTCCATCGCCATCTGAAGGGCAGCCAGTCCCGTGCGCTTGCCGATACGGCACTGCAGCATGTAAAGCTGACCATCCTGGATCGTGAACTCGATATCCTGCATGTCGTGGAAGTGGTTTTCCAGCAGGGTGCGGATGCTGTCAAGCTCCTTATAAACCTTGGGCATCGCGGTCTCGAGGGACTCGAGATGCTTGTTATGCTCGGTCTTGGTGGCCTCATTGAGCGGGTTCGGGGTACGGATACCGGCGACCACATCTTCGCCCTGGGCATTGATCAGCCACTCACCATAGAACTTGTTGTCACCGGACGCAGGATTACGGGAGAAAGCGACACCCGTTGCAGACGTCTCACCCATGTTGCCGAATACCATCGACTGGACATTGACAGCCGTGCCCCAATCATCGGGAATCTTCTCGATGCGACGGTAAGCGATGGCGCGTTTGCCGTTCCAAGACTTGAACACGCCGCCGATGGAACCCCACAACTGCGCTTCCGCAGTGTCAGGGAACTCGACGCCAAGCACTTCCTTGACCTTGGCTTTGAACTGGTCGCACAGGGTCTTGAGTTCATCTGCCGTAATCTCGGTGTCGGACTTGTAGCCGCGCGCCTCCTTGAGCTCGCCCATCATGCGGTCAAGCTGCTGGCGGATACCCTGGCCATCCTCAGGCTCAATGCCTTCGGCTTTCTCCATCACGACGTCGGAATACATCATGATGAGACGACGGTAAGCGTCATATACGAAACGGGGATTACCCGTCTTCTTGATCATGCCAGGCAGGGTCGCAGAGCAAAGGCCGATGTTGAGGATGGTGTCCATCATACCGGGCATCGAGCTGCGGGCACCGGAACGGCAGCTGACGAGGAGCGGATCCTCGGCATCGCCGAATTTCTTGCCCATCAGGGCCTCGGTAGCTTTCAGCGCAGCCGCAACCTCTCTCTTCAGGCTGTCGGTATAGCCGCCACCCAGGGAGTAGTACTCCGCACAGCACTCGGTAGTGATGGTGAATCCTGCAGGGACCGGGAGTCCCAGCTTGCTCATCTCGGCGAGGTTGGCACCCTTACCGCCAAGAAGCTCGCGCATCGAGCCATCGCCTTCGGCAGTCTTACCACCGAAACGGTAAACTCTCTTTTTGTTGTCTTCCATTTGATTTACGTTTTAGTTATTTTGACTATTACTAACTGTCTTACAAACAATCGGGTAAATTTACTGAATTTTCGCAACAAAACAAAAAATGGCCGCCTTAACAGGGCGGCCATTGTCTAAGTCAGAAGGAATACTAGCGGGTGACGCAGATGGAGACACGGTTTTCTTCAGGAATCTCGGAAACCTGCTTGGTGTCACCGTAGTAGTTGGTGGTGATGCGATCCTGGGAGATGCCGGCGTCGAGGAGGCACTGGCAGACCACGGCGGCACGCTGCTCGGAGAGGAACAGGTTGCGCTTGGCGGTACCCGTAGCCTTATCAGCATAACCGGTGATGGAAACAACAGCCTCAGGATACTGCTTCATGACAGCAATGATGTGGTCAATCTTCTCAACCTCGGAAGGATTGATATTGTACTTGTTGATCGTGAAGTACACATTCTCGACAGCAGCGCGGGCCTTCGCACGGGCAGCCTCAGCAGCAGCCTTCTCAGCGGCAAGACGGTCAGCGGCAGCCTTCTCGGCAGCGGCCTTCTCAGCGGCAGCACGCTCCAGGGCAGCCTTCTCGGCAGCAGCCTTCTCAGCGGCAGCCTTAGCAGCAGCGGCAGCGGCAGCCTCAGCGGCGGCAGCCTCAGCAGCGGCGAGAGCGGCGGCACGACGCTTGGCAGCACCGAAGGAGAACTTCAGGCCGGCCAGGGCGGTAAGCTGGTAGTCGAAATCAACGACACCGCCGAAGAGCGTCCAGGCGTCACCCACCTTCGAATTGAAGTGGTCGGTCAGGACATTGTCGGTCAACTCGAGGGAAAGGGCGAGACCATCCGTCAGACGGAAGTCGGCGCCGAGACCGAAGCGACCGCAGAAGGAGAGGACGGGATTGTCCCACAGCCAGTTCTTCTCAGGGAAGTCAGCCTTGATAGCCTGAGCCTCCTTGTTGTTGAACCGGGTGTTGAAACCGATACCGGCGAAGAGATAAGGATTGACAACACGGTTGTATTTATACTTCCCGAAAAGGTTGCACAAGTCAAACATGGCGTCCAGGTTCAGCTGGCCGAAGTTGAACTTATACTTCTCATCATAGAGAGGCAGGGCACCCTTACCTTCCCAAGCGGAGAGCTGGCCACGGAGACCGAACACAGGAGTGAACTGGTAACCAAGATCCAGCACAGCACGGGGAGAAAGGAGGTTATTGGCGTGGGTCTCACCGGCGGTCAGGGAGATACCACCCTTGGCACCGAGATACCAGCCCGGGAAGAACTCATCTGCACTCTGGGCGAAAGCGCCCAGGCAAAGCAGAGCAAGCGAAAGAGTCAAGAATACTTTCTTCATAATATTAGAATTGTTTAAACTGATTTACACATTATCGGTGCAATTATAAGCAATTATTTTCACTAAAACAAGCAAATCAGTACAATACAACGCAGCCATACACATAAAAAAGGACCGGCCCCCGAAGGAACCGGTCCAATCATAAGTATCTCAGTTGTGATTACTCACCAACAGGCTTGTTGTAGAAGGTGACAACGACATCCTTCGACTTGGTGCCCCAAGGATACTCGATCTTAATCGTAAGCTTAATATCGATATCCTTAGCAAGCTGGGTCTGCAGCGTGTTGTCGTAGGTCAGCTTACCAGTCTCAGCATCGAAGCTGATACGAGCCTTGGTCTCATCGGAGATCTCAGTGAGATATTCCATCTCATTGGTGAAGGTGAGGCTGTAGACATCGTCAGCGTAAATGTCGGTCTCGAAGCCGTTCTTGTTATTACCCTTGACCCATCCATAGTGACCTTCGTCCGTCTGCTTGTAGTCAATGAGGTTCTTATCCCTCTTGTCCTTCAGCTGGATGAACTGGTAGATGGAAGTCTCGGTGATGATGGAGTTGTTGACATTGATCCGGGCGGAAACGTCACCCTTAGGCTCGATATCACGGAGAGGATCGAAGAGCTTGATCACGTAGTTCTCGTAGTTCTCGACTACGACACCAGCTTCCTCAAGACGAGGGCTCGGAGCGGCATCGCCACGGTTGAAGTTGGTGGTCATCAGAACCTTGGAACCGTTCTTGTTGACGGCGTAGAGGTTACCGATCGCATCCTCTTCAGGGCTCTCGCTGTAGTAAGAGACGACATTGTTGGTGTCGATCTTCACACCGGTAGCAGCCTCGACGACGACCTTCTCGATGTTACGAGGATCCGGGATGGAATCAACCTGGATGGTCGGGTGCTTGCTGCCAGGATTGGCATAGTCTTCCTCGAGCTTGAAGACGCGGGCAAGGATATCCTTGTAGTCCTCAGTCAGGTCACCAGCCTCAACCTCATCAGTGGTAGCGATCTCGGTGCAGACAACCTTCTGGCCTTCCTCGATGGACTTCAGGACGTCGACGACGCGGAAGTGCTGGTTGAGGAGAACCTGGTGGGCATCGTAACCGTTAGCAGGCACACTGTAAGGAGTCTGGGTAGCTGCATCCGGCTTCCACCAAGGCTGCAGGGTGGTGTAGAAGTTGTTGTCATCTTCCTTAGCCACATACTCAGGGATGCGCTCGAACTCGAAGATACCGTCGACATCAAGCTTGACAGTCTTGTTGACGATCACGACCTGACCATACCACAGGGTATCGACAGACTTGAAGGTCTGGTAAGGCAGAATGACCTTGTTGGCGGCCCAGCTGACGTTGAAGTCGGAATCGGTGTTGTAATCCAGGACATGTCCGGCATCCTCATGCTGCTCATCAACGGTGGTGATGATGCGGGCCTTCGCAAACTTGGTGATGACCTCATCATCAACAGTCATGGTGAGAGAGTCGGTGCGGCCGTACAGATCCTTCTTGTAAGCGTCGATGAGGGCGCTGTCAGGCAGGCTGTGGGCCTCGTAGGTACCGGCAGGGAACTCAGGAACAAGCTCGGCGTCGGAATTACGGAGGGTGTCAAGGATGTCCTTCTTGTAGTTGACCACGAACGGCTCGAAGGTCTCGGGCAGATCGACGACGATCACCTCACGGTTGCGGTCGGCAACGGTAATCTTACCGAAGACAGTGATCTCAACGGCCGGAGTCACATCGGTAGGCAGGTTGTAGACGGCGACATAGTTGATCTTGGTCACGGAACCGTGATCAGACTCGGTGTAGTCATAGAACGGGAAGTCGGTGACATTGGCGGTCACAGTGCCATCCTCGTTGATGATCGGATAGATATTGAACTTCGGACCCTCGGTCTTGGCGAGGAGATCCTTCAGCATGACGGTATCGACAGCGCCATCAGCATACGTGATGTAGAAGAAGGTAGCGGTGTCGACAGGGACCTTTTCAGCAAGATCCTTGATGGTGATGTTGGCCTTCTTGCAGTCCTCTTCCCACTTGGCGGGATCCTTCAGGACAGCAACAGCGGCGTCACGCTTATAAAGCTTGCTGGTGTCACCGGCCAGGAGGGCGGCGTCAATCTCAGCATCCTTCCAGTAATCCCAAGTGAACGGCTCCAGATCCTTGGTCTCCCACAGGTCAACCTCGACAGGGATCTTGAAAGGAACGACCTTCACGAGAGCGATAGCAGCGGTAGCGGCAGGACCGACGAAGTAGGTCAGCACGACATACTCCTTGGCGCCGACGCCATCCGGATTGGCCTTATCGCCGGTGATCTTAGCATAAGCCTTCTGAGCTTCATCATCAGCACGATTCTCAAGATAATTCTCAGGGAGCGTATCACCCTTGACCTTGACGGCGATGGACTGGCTGTAGTCCTTGATGGCGAAGAAACGGGCCTGAGGATCGCCCAGGTTCATACCGAGAGCGGCGAACTCCTCGACGGTGTAATTCTTATCACCCATCTTGAACATCAGCTGGGCGCCCTCGAGAATCTCATGCTCGGTATTGATGTCGGCATAGCAGATCTCGACGGTATCACCGAAGACCTTACCCGTGATATCCATATCATTGCGCTTGACCCAGAGATTGATCTCATCGGACTTCGCGGCAGGGACAACCTCATAGTAAGAGGAAGTGATCATACGGCTCTGCTCAGGATCGGTCAGCACGAGAGATGCGCTGAAGGCAGGGAACTCAGTGTCAACCTCGACCTCGGCGGAAGCCTCGGCAGTCTCACCATCAGCCTTGCGGCCATTCTGTCCATCCTGGGATGCGCCCTCGAAACCAACGCACTCCATATACTGCTGATACAGCCAGGTGTAAAGCTCGTTGGAAAGTTCAGCCTCCTCGCCAAGAAGCATCTCGAGGAACAGCGGGTGCAGGCTGGGATTCATGAAGTTCTTGACATCCCATGCATAGAGCCAGAAGTCTGCGGGCAGACCCTCGGGCATGACGGTCAGATCGATGACGCTGGCATCAGCGTGCTCGCTGTACATTTCATCAACCTTAGCGTCAACGATGTTGAGCTTGACGCCATCGAGATTGACACGGGTCTTGACGCGGATCACGTCGAAGGCAAGCAGATTCTGGCTATCCTTGACAGCCTGGACGAGACCCTCGACGATTGTGCGGGCATCGTTACCATAGACACGATACTTGACGTGGGACTGCTCAGGGATCGGGGTAGCGGCACCTTCCGGCTCGCCATCATACTCCTCAGGAGTGGGGATATCCCTGGAATACAGGTCACTGATAACCCTCACGAGTTCTTCCTTAAGATTACCGGGAACATCCTCGAACAGATCCTCGAGGAACTCCTCCCAAGCCTCCATGTCGAAGGAAGCGGGCAGTTCACCGGTCTCACGGGTGTCGAAAATGTTCTGGGCATACATCTGGGCCCAACTCAGGGTGATCTTCTTGTCGTCAAACTCAGGGAGATAGACGATGCTCTGGACGCGGTTGATGAGCTTCTGGAGATCGAGATCGTTCTCAGCGAACTTCTTCCAGATGCTGTCGATAGCGGCCTCGTACTCAGCCTTGAAGTCATCGACCTTCTTGTCAAGTTTGGCGATCTTCTCATCAAGGACGGAATCAGCCTCCTGGTAAGCCTCGATGACGTCATCAATGGCGTCGTCGATCTCCTTCATCTTGGCGTTGAAGGCAGCGGTATCAACCTTCGCGGCAAGCATCTTATCGATGGTCTTGGCGGTGTAGTAGTTGTTCTTGAGATAAGACTCGACGCCCTTGGCATAATCCAAGGCACGGGCAGCGTGTGCAACGGCGGTGTCGGCGGTAGCCTGAGCCTTCTTGATGTCGTCCTTGGCCTTGTTCATGTCAGCCTGCAGGGTGTCGACATCATCAGAGATGCCATCAACCTCTTCGGTGAGGTCAGCCAGGTCACCCTTAATCTCGGAGACCGTCTTGTTGAGCTCCATCAGGCTCTTGCGCAGGGCAGCGGCGGTATCGATGAGGGCCTTGGCGTCAGCCTTGTTGGCGAGAGCTTCCTCAACCCAAGTCTTATCAGCCTTCTTGCCGAGCTCCGTGTCGACATAGCTCTTGTCAGCCTTCTTGGCCAGCTCGGTGGCAAGGCTGTCAAGCATGGTCTTATGACCGTTGACGACGTTCTTGAGGGAATCGATCTCGGAACGGAGGCTGTCGGCCTTGGCAGACAGGGCGGTGATCAGGGAATCAACCCTGGCGATATCGCCGTCATGCACATTCTTCAGGGAATCGACCTTCTTGTCGAGATTTCCGACTTGACCCTGGAGGGACTGAATGAGCTTCATAGCGTCAGCGTCGGCCTGCTCCAAAGCCTGCTTGGCCTTGAGGAGGTCGGCAATCTGGTCGCCCTGGCTCTTGATGGTAGCACCTTGCTCCTCTACTTTCTTCTGCAGAGAATTAAGGTCTTCAGAATAGTCTTTTGTACACCCGGTGTACAAAAGCGTAGCACCCGCGAGGGCACATACCAAAGCTACTCTAAAAAATTTTTTCATAAAGAAATAATTTTTAAAAATTGAACAATAACTTTTGTTTCACTTTGTAATAATATATTTCGCTTGCATACGGGCCGTGCCCTACCGTTTGGATACAGTGAGGACACAACACACAACGCACAAAGATATGTGGTTTTTTTTTCTTATGCAACAATTTCCTGAAAAAATCATATCAAATCGGCGTCAGAGGCCAATATCCACCCCTGTCTGCCATCGGCCAGAACGATGTTTTCCCAGTCTCCGACCCGGTCGGTCACCCGGACGCGGGTCCCTTCGTGGAGGAGGAAAAGGTCCTTCGCTCCCTCGGATCCGGGCGAACTCTTGACCGCCGAAACGGGCCGGACGATGATGGCCGCATCGGAGTTCCGGTACGCCGCGCGCTGGCGGGCGGCGAAGGTCAGGCAAGCCAAGGCAACGAGCAGCGTGGGCAGCGCCGTGTAGAATCCTGCCTTGCGCGCGCCCTGCGTGCGGCCCAGCAGGAAGAGCAGGATCGCGGCGAGCGAAAGGGCGAGCAGCAGGAAGAACAGGACGGTCCACGTATCGGACGACAACAGGCGGCCCGCCCGGCGCAGCCAGGAGTTAAGGAAGAACTCCGGGACCTCGTCAATCCTGTCCTGCACGAAACTGCGGGCAAACTCGAGATTAGCCCGCGCGTCAGCGTGGGAAGGATCCAGCTTGAGGGCCCTTTCATAATATAATATTGCGCGCGCGAGCTCACCGGACTTGAAATACGCGTCTCCGATGTTGACACAGAGCGCGGGTGAGGAGGCTCCGCTCTCCTCGATGGCAAGCCAGGGGCCGAGGGCCTCCGACCAGAGACCGGCCGCATACGCGTCGACACCGGCAGTCCAGAGCGAATCGGCCGCAGCGCGGGGAGACGCCGCCCGGGAAACGGGCGCGAAGGCGCCCCAGCAGGAAAGGAGCAGCAGCAGGCTCAGGGCCGCAGTGCGGCCGGAGCCGGAAGGACGGGGTTTCCGTTTCATATCGTTTTCGATCGATGCGATCACATCCAGGGCGGACTGGTAACGGGCGTCCATCGCCCCGTGGTCCGAATCCGGGGAATAGCGGGCGTACTCGCACGCGTCGAGCAGTTCCGTCAGGCCCGCGACATGGTCCCCGCTCACGCCGGAGGCGAGCAAGGCTTCGGAAATGTGTTCCCGGGACATGTCAGACATATCCATGGCCAGTTTGTCCGACACATAGCCGAGCAGGGCCTTGTGGAGCTCTTCGTAGAAGGCGGTATGGAGGTCTTTCTGCAGGAAGTCTCCGGCCTGGGAAAGCCGGCGGCGGGCCATCTTGACGGCCCCGCGGTTCCGGGTGGCCGCCACGTCAGCCTTGCGGGCGGCTGCGCCACGCAAGATGAAATACAGGGCGGAGAAGAGCAGGAGCAGCAAGGCGAGCAGGCCCCAGAACAGGGGCGAGAAGCAGAAGAAGGAGCCGGCTTCCGACCAGGATGGGGTCCGGGTGGCGATGTAGCGGATGTCGCTGCCGAGGTTACGCACATCTTTCCGGACCACGCCGGGCAGGGCGGTGCCTTCGGCGGCTTGGACGGTTTCGGGCGCGTTCCCACGGCCCACCTTGACAGTCAGGGGTTCGCCCGTAAGGGTCACGTATTTGTGGGATCCCACGTCGTAATAGCTGTAAACGACAGGCGGAATGGTGAACTCGCCCGGGCTGCGCGGGATGAAGGGATATTCGAAGGTCTTGGAGCCGCTGGTCTTGCCCGTGGACTTGTCCGTATTCTCCGTGACCTTGACGTCATAGACGTCGAAGTCCGGCGGGAAACTGAGCTTGGGCGCTTCCAGCAGGGATACGTTGCCCTTGCCGGAAACCGTGACCAGGAGTGAAGCCGCGTCGTGGGCCGCCAGGGAGTCCTTTCCCAGGCGGGTGCTGAGGCTGAACTGGCCGACGCCGCCGCCGTAGGAGGCCGGAGCGCCGGCAGGCAGCGCGCTGACGTGGACGGTCTGCCGGGGCGAAAGGATGCGCTTGCGCAGGGTGCGCACGTCATCGTCGAAGAAACTGTCGAAGACGCTGCGCGGGCCGGACTGGGCGCGCACGGTTACCTGGCAGACCAGCTCGGCGGGATCGATCGTGATGTCGCCGGACTGCTGGGGAATCAGCACCCACCTGCGGAGCACGGCCGCGTTGTAGATCTTGTCGTCGATGGTCTCGCGATGGAACTCGATGTTGGTCGGGGCGAACACTTCCTGGCTCCAGAATCCGTTGAAGGTGGGGAATTTCACGTCTTCGAAACCGGAGATGCTGACCCGCTGGTAGAGCTTGAGGGTCGCGGTCACGGGCTCGCCGACCACGACGGAATTGCGGTTAAGACCCAGCCGCAGGAAAAGGTCCGAGCCCGATACCTCGCCCGTGGCGGTCTGGGACTGGGACTGCTGCTGCGAGCCGCCCGAGGATCGGGAAGAGGAGGACTGTCCGCCACCGGAAGAGGTAGCGCCGTTGGAAACCACCTCCAGCCGGCTGCGGCCCGAAGAGATCTTGTTGCCCTTGACGGTCGCCGTGGCCGCGGGCAGGGTGAAAGTGCCCGTCGCCTTGGGCATTAAAATATAGGTATAGGTCGTCTGCGAGGAGCGGGTCCGCTTGCCGTTGACGATGCTGATGCTCGTTGAAGTGCCTTTCTGGGGGCCCCAGACCAGCTTGAAGTCGTCGCCCGGGCTCCATTCGAAGTCCGAAGGCGAATTCTCGCCCTCGATGACGAAAGTGACGTTGAACTGCTCGTCCGCCGCGACGATATTGGGCGCCTGGATCTGGATGGACTCCTGCGCCCGGGCGGCGATGCCTGCAAAAAGCAGGGGTACGACCCACCACAACAATCTCTTCATACGCTTACCAATTCTTTTCGCGCTGCCTGGACTTCAGCAGCGCCGCTTTCTCCTTGTTGACCTTGTCCTGGGTCTCTTTTTCCTTGGCCTGGATCGCCTGGATCATCTGCTGGGCCTGCTGGGGCGAGATCTTGGACTTCTGGGGCTGGCTGCCCTGGTCCTGCTGCTGATCCTGGTCCTGATTCTGTTGGTTCTGATCCTGATTCTGATCCTGATTCTGATCTTGATTCTGGTCCTGGTTCTGCTGGTCCTGATTCTGATCCCGGTTGTTCTCTCCCCCGCCGCCACCGCCGCCGTTCTGCTCCTGGTCTTCGAGCATCTTCTTGGCATAGAGGTAGTTCTCCTTGGCATCGAGGTCATCCGGGCGCAGGAGCAGAGACTGCTTGAAGGCCTCCACCGCCGCCTTGTAGTCCTTCTGCTGCAAGGCGACATCGCCCGCATTGAAGAAATAATCCGCGGCGTGAGGCGTCGCGGGAGCATTCTCCTGAATCGCAGCGAGGGCCTTGGCGGCCGACGCATAGTCTTCCTGGCGGTACAGGGCCGAGGCCAGGTCATACTGGCCGGCCACGGAGGCCGTGTCTTTCAGGACCGCCTTGCGGTAGTCGATCTCCGCCTCCCGGAAGGCGTCCTTGCGGAACTTGCGGTTGCCCGCGCGCACCTCCCTCTTGTCGGCCTGCGCCGAGAGGGTCAGGGGAAGGACGAGCAGCAGGAACGCTGCAGACAAAAACTTTCTCATTCGAACAACCTCCTTTTGGCACGCCGCTCACCGATCAGCAGCTCAAGCACGAACAGGACGAGCGCGGCGGCAAAGAAATACATATATTGCTCATCGAACTCCTCGAACACGACGGAGTTGAACTTCTCGGCTTCCATCTTGCGGATGTCATCGATGATGGGATTGAGGCCGAATTCCTCGTTGCCCGCCCGGACGTAGGCGCCGTTGCCGGCCGATGCGACGTCCCGGAGCGTGCTTTCGTCCAGGCGCGTCACGACGATTTCGCCTTCCTTGTCCCGGAGCAGGCCCCCTTCCACCGGAATGGGCTGGCCCTGGGCGGACCCGACGCCGATCGTATAGACCTTGCATCCGAGTTCCGTGGCCTGGCGGGCGGCGGCCACCGGATCATCCTCGTGGTTCTCGCCGTCCGTGATCACGATGATGGCGCGGCTCTTCTCGCTCTGGGCGCTGAAGCCCTTGGCGGCCGTCAGGATGGCGTCGCCGATCGCCGTGCCTTGGATGGGGACGGAACGCGTGTCGATGGAATTCAGGAACATCTTGGCCGACACGTAGTCGGTCGTGATGGGCAGCTGGACGAAGGAGGTCCCGGCGAAGACGATGAGACCGATGCGGTCCTCCTGCAACTTGTCCACGAGGCGCGAAATCGCCAGTTTGGCGCGTTCCAACCGGTTGGGAGAATAGTCCTGCGCCAGCATCGAGTTGGAGACGTCCAGGCAGATCATGATCTCTGCGCCCTTGGTCTCGTGTTCGCGGAGCTTGGCGCCCACCTGGGGACGCGCGAGACCGATGACGAAGCAGGCGAAGGCCAGGGTCCAGAGGATCACCCGGATCCAGCCCTTGCTGCGGGAGCGCGAGGGCATCAGCTCCTCGACCAGGGCCTCGTCGCCGAACTTGCGGACGCGCAGCGTACGCAGGCGCCGGCTCACTCCGTAAGCGAGCGGAATGATCGGGACGAGCAGCAGAAGCCACAGATACAGACTACGGGCGAAGATGATCATGGCAGGCGTTTCAGGAAAAGTCGGATCAGGAGTTCGAGCAGCAGGCAGATCAGCGCCGCAAGGGCGTATTTGCCATACAGCTCCTTATAGACGGGAAAACTGTCGATGGTCGTGCGGACCTTCTCCATCTTGCCGATCTCGCTGTAGATCTCGGCCAGCTTGGTGTTGTCCGTCGCACGGAAATAACGGCCTCCGGTGGCTTCCGCGATGGTTTGCAGCAGCTTTTCGTCGATCTCCACCTGGATGTTGCGGGTCTCGACGCCCCAGGGGGTGATCACCGGATAGGGGGCCATTCCGTTGGCGCCCACGCCGATCGTGTAGCAGCGCACACCGTAGGTCTTGGCGATCTCGGCCGCCGTTTCCGGGGCGATCTCGCCGCAGTTGTTGACGCCGTCGGTCAGCAGGATGACGACCCGGCTCTTGGCGTCGGAGTCTTTCAGGCGCGCCACGGCGGTCGACAGGCCGTTGCCGATGGCGGTACCGTCCTCGATCAGGTCGGTGGTAACCTCTTTCATCAGGTTGATCAGGGTGGCGCGGTCGGTGGTCAGGGGGCACTGGGTATAGCTTTCGCCCGCGAAAACCACGATGCCGATGCGGTCGGAAGGGCGGTCGGCGATGAATTCGATGGCGATGTCCTTGGCGGCGCTGATGCGGTCGGGCGAGAAGTCGCGGGCCAGCATACTGGTCGAAACGTCCATCGCCAGCATGATGTCGATGCCTTCGGTATCCACCCGCTCCAGCTGGGAAGAGGAACGGGGCCGCGCAATGCAGACGATAATCAGCGAAAGGGCCGCCAGGCGCAGCAGGAAGGGCAGGTGGCGCAGGACGGCGAGGGGGGAAGTCCCCGTCAGGGTCCAGGGCGCCGCGGTCGGGACCCGCAGGTGCGGACGCCGGCCGGACAGTTCCTGCC
>JAEEGG010017191.1_pt1 | contig 14898 bp, 13 predicted proteins | sample 9134161 | NCBI WGS metagenome assembly JAEEGG01 (sample SAMN16246543, study PRJNA631951) | gut metagenome | biome: gut microbiome; feature: rumen; material: CR-attached | host: Bos | place: Iran: Karaj | collected 2018-10
TGAGGCATAGAAGCCTCCTTCTTTTTTCTTGTTGATCATTCTTTGTTACGTTTAGCATAAAACGCAGCAAAGATAATCATTATATATAAGGTACGCAATACGGTCTAAAATGACCGCTTACGATGGAATGCGGAAGAAGGAAAATGAATTTCCCGCCGCCACATACAACTGTGATTCCCTACCACTTGTAATTATTGTTTTAAAAAAGGGAGGAAAGCGTCACATTATTCTTAAGACCCTATCGGGAATAAGCGACCAAGGTCGAGCGGAACCTTTTTGTCTTTATGAGAGACGTGAACATCTCTCCTCCCGTAGAAATCGATTTTATATAGTGCCTTGCAACATTCGAAAAATCTTCACTTACGTAATTTTCTTCCCCCAAATTTGGCTTCTCTTCTACGTTGCCCCCTGCGTCCGTGGTCTAACTTTTCTTCATAATGTTTTTGGCGATATTCTTTCTGAGCATACTTTCGCTGTGCCTCTTCCTTTAATCTACGCTCCTCTGCCAACTCCTGTTCGGTATGATCGATGCTATCAGCCATTGCCTGAACCTCTGGCATCAGTTTATAGTGTTTACGCTGCACTTCTTTTAGGAAGTAGCGGTAATCATTGGCAATCTTCAAACGAACTTCTGATGTTCTATCTGTATCGGGTATCTTATCGTATTCGGCCTTTTGCAAAATATATTTATTCATTTCCTCGCCAAGCTCACGGTCGAGTTTTGAAAGACCTTTGTTGTGCAAATCGATGCCCAGGTTCGATGCTTTCTTGATAGTTTCCCAGTTCTCGTTAATGATATGGGCTAGGAAGGGATTGTCGAAAAGATTAAAGTACTCATCCTTGGCATCATCGAGAAGTCCTATCTCATAGAGAATGTTGATGAGAATCTCTGGCCGTGTAACAAAATGACAATCAAGCCCCATTTCCCTGGCACATCGGATACTTTTCGCTGTGTAGGTTATCAGATAAGTGGTTCCAGTCAGAATATCTCCATTCCGTATCTCTCCAAGGTGTTGGTTCTGTGAAAGCACATAGAGGAATAGTTTTGCATCAGTCTCGGAAATACTGGCGATTTCCTCCTCATCACGATGCTTGCTTTTTGGAGACAAACGGGTGGACTCAGTTATCTTTTTCTCCAGTTCCGCTCTTTTTTGTTCCAGTTCGTCACTAACCTGCAGGTTATCTTTCAACTCCAAAGGAAGATGCAATTCTTTTTTTATGATGTCTTCTATCAGTGGACGCGGTGCATCTCTGTCGTAATAATGATTTTCAAGATAGCGATGGATGTTGTACTTGTATTTCTCTTTGGACAGGTAATAGTCCTTGACAAAGACATTTGTTGCATATTCCTCTATGTCCTTGTTATCAGTAGCATTATATGTGTTCTTGAAATAGACATAGTTACCCTCTGCATTCTGCACATGTTTGACGACCTCACTAACCACCTCATCGGGTACAATCAACGTACAGCCTATTCTACGCAACTTGCTCAGCAGTTTCTTATATTCATTACTCTCCTTGGGGTATTTGACAATACAGTTGAGTAGGAAATCTGTATCAAGGACGAAAGTCTTGTCCTTGAGCTTTTCAACTTGCAACTGGCTCAACTGTGGGTCTACCTGCATGATCTGCGCTCCTATAAGCGTCTTGATGAGTAGACTGAGCGTCGTTCGTTGATCAGGTGTAGGCCTTGCTATCATGTCGGACATGATTTCTATTAATGTAGTGCCTACCTCATCGGTTAAGCCGGACTTGGCTTGGTTAATTATTTCCTCATCGGAAGCCTCGGCGTCTTTCAGTATAATATCTTCTTCCTCATTGCTGAAGAAATCCATGCCATGCAGACGAACATACAAGTTCAGCGTCAGCTTGATATTCTCTGAAACTTGGGCGAGTACATCATTAGACAAGGTACAGTTTAACTCTTTCTGAAGGCGTGTAATAAGACCATCTACTAAACATTGTTTTTGCTGCTCGATGTCTGCCAAGTCATCCTTCATAATTTGGGCTATCTGCGGGTCTGGCTTATAGCCTTCACCCTCCTTCTTCACCCATTTACTGGCCTCCAGATGCAGAACTGCAGCTTCTATGTCTGGTATTTTTATCTCTTTGTGGAACTTCTTGGCGAAAATTTCTGCTATCTTGCCGGTGGTACAAGGCTTGCCCTCACTGGCAATGATGGCAAAGACTGTCTTTAGGAACACTTCGTGACGTTGGATGCCTACAAGTTTGTTCCTATTGTGGACTAACAACAGAGAACTCTCAAGCAACGCCTTAGTCAGGCTGTCTTGAGTGCTGTCGGATAAATTTTCTATTCTTATCATATTGGTATTCTCTGTTTACTATTCAGTTGTCAATGTTCTTGAAATAATTAACGACAGAGACGGCTAGGATGACAATCCAAATGACGATGCCAAGCGTCAAAACGCCAGATATCCAAGTAGCAAGGCAAAGATGCTCTTTGCAGCAGAAGTGGTTAGTTACAATAAAGAAAATGTAAAGCGCAAACGATACTATAATGACTGCCAACAGTTGTGAACAATAACGCTTGAGTTTATTGATGTCCTTCTTAACTTCTAAGGAACGATTCCTTAACACAGCATCGCAAGAACGATAGATGCTGCGATACTCCTCGCGCTTACTGATAATTGTGGCAAATAGTAGTGTAATAACTGACACTAACATCCCCACTAAAGCTAATTGTATAGTAGCAAAATCTGTTAGGTCCATTCTGCTGTCAATTAACTCAAATTCTCGCTGGTCTAAAAGCGAAAAGTTAGTTTTCGCAAATAGTTGGCCAAACGATTTTCATCATCTTGGGATTGTAATGACATATTTCTAAACCTAATTCATAACGAATAGACCATAGACAGTTCTCAGGAGTTTGATTTTCATAATCAATATAATAGTTTTCTTTTTCACTACTTTCACATGGCAATAATGGCAACTCAATCTCGATAATATCTTTTAAACCTATCTCCTGCATCTTCGCCCAATGTTTGGGAAGACATTTAAATAGTTTGACAAGAAATCCATAATTATCACCCAAAATCCCATTTACAATAATCGTAGCATCATTAAAAGTCAATGAAAGTGTTTGAAGATCTATGTAGCCATTCTTTTTGACAAACTTACTAAAAGCATCCCAGACTTTGGTACACCCAAATTTGAGAGCGTCCCATGCTAATCCCGCAACAACGACATTCTGAATAAATTGTGCAAGAGGGCTATTAATCAGTATCTCTACTATAAACTCTGAACCGGAATCTGCAGCAGGATACCACAGTTTGCGTTCTTGAACAACACAAACTTGTCTGAGTTCTTCTATCAACTTGTCTTTACCCTTATAATGTTCTTTACTGTTGAAGGTAATTTGTATCCAGATGTCGTTATTCATCTATTCAATATTATAATCACTCAAGCTGCTCCTGCCAAAGAATACTTTCTTGTGTGTAACCTTGTTGCTATGTCCCGTAAAGGCAATGTGTCATTTTTGGTTGCTAAGCCAATTGTTCATACCTACATTAACAACATTTGCCTGATAAATATCTCGACCAGCATCTTTTGAACATAGTTTTTTATTTGATTCATTCAAATTATCATAAATGACATTTGATAAGAAAACAGGGTCAGGGGGACGGTTCCGTTGACCCACTTTTAACCCCTTTTTTTCCATTCAATTTCCCGTTTGTTCGTTGAATCACTCCGTAGCTGATACCAGTCATACGGCTGAGCTGTCTCAGGGGAATGCCATACTGGATGGCTTCGACAAGTATCTCGTTACGTTCTGCCTTTTCTTGCTTTTGCAGGTCAGTAGGATGCGCTAACTGCCAGCGGTCATGCAGGTACTGACGTATGTCGTCATCTGTCAAGTGTCCGTCTGTAGTGTACTCCACATCTGTTATATCGTCTTCTAACGTTTCGTCAACTAATCCCTTCAAGTCTTCGAGCGAGATGCGCTTTAGCACTGTCCTTGTATAACACAGGGTTGGAAGATGCCCATCGTCGTTGAGAAATTCTTGCCAGCTGCTCCAGTCGTAATCCTCTGCCTTGTCACAAATTTCCGCTTTGACAGGATTCTGATGTATATACCTTAGTAGAGTTACAAAATAGGGCATGTCGTTTACAGGCTCGGACTTGAACCTGTCCTGAAAGAGGTGGCCGACTCGCTGATACCTTTTATTATAATATTATAATAGGCAGCATAGGACACGGCCAGGCGTTTCAGACTGACGCTAATGCTCTCGGTACGCTCGCGAAGCAGCAGGTGTACGTGGTTGGACATGAGGCAATAGGCATAAACATGACAGTAGGACGGTATATGTTCGCCATTGTCGTCTATAGGGTCAATTAGGCTCTGCAGGCGAATAAGGAACTGCTGGTAGTCCTCCTTTTCCTCGAAGATGTCCTGCCTGTTGATGCCGCGCATCATGACATGGAATATCCCGGTGCCTGAGGGCTTACGTGCTTGTCGGGGCATTTTATAATTGTTCAGCTCTCATCTTCACAAGATGTGTCATCATCTCATTAAACAAATCTCGGTCAACCTTCATCTTTTGACTCTGGAGATCTATCAGCATCTGGCTTATCTGATAGGCATAGTTTGTTTCGCGAGGTGTGAGATAACCTCTATTCTGATACACCTGGAAGAGATAATTGTATGCTGCACTCGTCTGCTGCCACATTCTCTCCAACTGCATCTCCTTCCCCACCTTATCTAATATAGACCAGCGAGAATAGGCCTCATCAAACTGCTCAAATATGTTATTTGCCATCAAGAATTAGAGTTTTATATTACGAACACGGATGACACGGATTGACACGAAATACTAGGCGGGTCGCCTGAAGGCGAGATGGTGCGAACACGGATCGGATGGATGGAACGGATTATTGAAAATCGTAGAGGGTCAACTCCTGAAGGAGTGACCAGAAACGTGGTTCGGAAAAGTTAGTGTTTAGTTAAACGAAATCGTTCTATACTTGTACTGTTACTTGTACTATATCAGAATCAATCTTCGTCATTTTCTTCTGGCAGCGACTGCCATCTGTCAGCAGGGGGCAGATAGTCGGAGGCCTTTTCCTTGGATATAACGGAATGACCTACCTGAGCCTCCAATTTGGCACGGGCATCACCGGCAATGGCACCGCCCTTACGGGCTACATCTGCGCTCTGATGGAAGCCTTGGGGATTCTGAGACCTACTAATCTCGGTGGCCGATGCCTCCGCAAGGATATTCAGAGCCAGCTCAATATTAGTCATATTATCGCGGAGACTCTCTTTCTTCAGCCCCTTGTACTGCTTATATTGCTTTGTAGTTTTACCACTCCAAGCACGAGTGATGATATCGGTTAGAGAAGCATACTGGATGCTGTCGGTCACTCCCGCTCGGTTCCACTCGTCGGTGAGTTCCTTGCGTACCTCAATGCTCTTCAGACGTTGGGTAATCCATTTGTCAGAGTAGCCCAAGCGACGATAGTCCTCGTAGGCCTGATCGAAGTTCAACTCCGGGTCTTGCATCTGGTCGATGCGCTGGGATGCAACGCCAGCCATCCATTGCTTGAAAGGCTCGGCCTTGGGCGAGGGTATCGACTGAATGAGACGGAAGAGCTGCTGAGTGTCGGCGACATCGGTAAGACGCATCTTGCCGTCTGCAGCAAGCATTTTCAAAGCGTTACAATTTGTAACGGTTTCATTGCCCTCTTTCTTGAGTCGGTTCTTTAGCACTCGCCAATAGGTCTTCGGATTGGCACTATCTGTTAATATTTCAATCACATCAACGATAGCAAAATACCATTTTTCCTCAACATCGTCCCATAGAGAACGAACCTTTTTGTTTTCAAATAACTGTATCTGATGCTTCTGTCCCATTTGTTCTATGCTTTTATTCTGCAAAGGTACTACTTTTATTTGAAACAAGCAAGAATGTTGAGGATATATTGCATCTCCTCCTCATCATACGTAATCGGTCACTTTAGACCCGTTCTTGCAAAAAGCAAGCGTCCATAGGCCGAGCGAAGGCCTATAACAACCATCTTTTAGTAAACATTAAAATTTCAGTTCGGGTTTAATAGATGGCAGGAGCCCATTGGGGCAGCCACTTATGGGCCACTAAGTTCACCAACTCATCCTTGACGAACACGAATCTACACGAAATGTGGGTCGCCTGAAGGCGAGATATTTACGAACACGGATCGGACGGATCGCACAGATTATTGGTCGCCTGAAGGCGAGATGGTGCGAACACGGATTTGCACGAATCTTCACGAATTATTGGTCGCCTGAAGGCGAGATGGTGCGAACACGGATCGGACGGATGGAACGGATTATTGAAAACCGTAAAGGGTCAACTCCGCGAGGAGTGACCAGAAACGTGGTTCGAAAAGTGTTAGTGTTTAGTCTGGGAGTTTTATAGTAAATTACGGTATTTACGTTTCAGCAGAGAGGCCTTCTTGATGCAGTCCTTCAACTGCTGGAATAGGGAAGAATCTATGATTCCAAGATCTTCAACCTCAGCCTCCATCGCATCAAGGTACTGCTGTTCATATTCGTCAACACCCTCGCCATAGACAAATGTCGGAATAGAGAAGCGGAAAAACTCCGTTACCTGAGTGCTTGGACTGAACACAAAGGCGTTTACCTGTCGCTCTGGTATGTCAACACAACCATCAGTAACGATAACATCGGAGGGAATATGATCCTTACTCGTAGGGAGCGAAGCCATCATCACCTCATCGTCTATGTGTTTCAGCACAACATAGTACTTCGGCTTGGGAGTATTACCGTTCTTGAACTTAAACGGGGAAAACTTCAGCAGTTTACCTTCTTCGTACATAACAACAGCCTACTTCCTTAAGAGATTAGCCATCTGGCGGTTTTCTAATACCTCTTCATAATAGGCTCGATGGTCGGGACAGAGATGCCTGCCCATATCTATCACAATATTGGAACTGTTGGCACGCTTTTCCTCGAAATCTTCCAACAAGCCATATTCCTGAGCAGTATCATACCACAAAGAACCTTTCTTATGGGTCTCGCTGATAAGCTGCTCAGAATTCATCCAACCATATTTCTCCATCACCTGATCCATCATCTGAATCTCGGCATCAGAGAACTCGTCGTCATTGAACTCACGTTTGGGGGTAACCTTTATGCCCTGACCATTAAACTCCAAGGCTATGAATTCCGACAACAAAACAGGACCGTCAGACAGTTCCTCGAACACATCAACAGAAACAGGTCCCAAGCGCCATACTGAATAAGGGATAGCAAGCATCGGCACATGATACTGCTGCACCATGCGTTCTTCCATTAAGAACAGAAGTTTCAGTATCTCTGTCTTATAAGGATACTTGGCATGCTGGGCAATATAAAGTACCGTATTGCCTAATTTCTGTCTGTTGGATTCTGAAAATCTGCACATAGCTCCACGTTTTGACTGCAAAGGTACGAAAAGTTTTTGAAACTTGGTCGGTTTTGCACGGAAATCTTCACGAATCTACACGAAATATTTGTTGTTTACGAACACGAATAACACGGATTGACACGAAATACTAGGCGGGTCGCCTGAAGGCGAGATTGTTCGAACACGGATTTACACGAATTTACACGAATTGACACGAATTATTGATCGCCTGAAGGCGAGTTTTTTCGATCACGAATCGCACTAATCTTCACGAATTATTATGTGGGTCGCCTAAGGCGAGGGAGTTGCAACATCAAAACACACGAATGACACGAAAGACTATGTGAATCGCCCTAAGGAGACGCACGAATCTCCACGAATTATTGTGCAGGATGCCTGAAGGGACGCAAGAATCCACACGAATTATTGTGCAGGATGCCTGAAAGGATGCAAGAATCTTCACTAATAACACGAATTGAAGGTGAGAGGGCCTTTCGCTTGGTTCATTCATGGGCTAAGCCTTGGTTGGTGCGGGAGTTTTTCTATGTCCTTGCCGCGGATGCGGGGGGTGCGGATGGTGATGAGGTTGGTGATGCTCACGAAGAGATGGCTGTAGCCGGATGAGGTGACCATGAGACGGCCGCACAGGCCTTTGTACTTGCCACCGATGACCTTTACACGGGTTCCATTGGCCTCGCGCAGAGGGTCGTATGCGTATGCCTGTAACGCCTCGTCTCCATGAAACGTGGCAAGGATGAAGTGGCGCATCTCCTCGTCGGGGATGACCTGTGGGGCCTGGGATGGGGGTGACGATGCTGATGAGCCGTTGCTATGGAAGACGGTATCAACCTCTGCTGCCGACAGGTAGGCGAACAGGGTGTTGGGCAGGATGTTGCCATACTGTACGACCTCGGTGCCTTCGTTCATCGTCCTCTTGTATTGCAGCGCGACGTAGACGTAGATGCCTCTGTCGGCCAACTGCGTGGCGGTGAGCAGCTCGTGGTGATGGGCGGTGCGCAGGGCGTACCACTGTCTGTGGCCGTCGGGGACAAAGGACACCATACGGCCGGACGTACGGCAGACTACATCGGGGAGCGATGCCTCCTTTGGCTTGTAGTGGAGAGTGGGGCTAAGGATGCTCCTAGCCTGCCGTATCTTGTGCTGACGGAAGAAGCTGGCGTTAAGGCGGGTGACGAGCCCCATCAGCTTGTCGAGGGGGGCGTACACCTCTCTGTGTGACTGCCAGTAGGTCTTGGCCTTCAGCCTGTGGTCTGCCTTCCCGGTGGCTATGTAGAGGGTGGCCTGCATATATGCCGTGAGATACCCGTCGGCTACAGCGCCGGCAGTGAGCAGCGACTCGAGCTCTTCCGCCCGGCTCTTCCTCCCGGCATCGTCGATGCGCAGGACGGCACAGAGAAGCATGACACAGAGGAAGCGGATGTGCGACGGGCTGTTGCTCATCCTGACGTAGCCATAATGGTAGACCTGGCTTAGTACGGACTCGTCGGGCTCTTCATCCTTGCCGGGGGGGGAGCCTTTCAGGCGGTGATAGAGCACCTGAAGGACCTTCTCCTCTGTTTCGGCTATGAAGCTGTCGTTGAGCAGCGCCTCCACGGTCTTGGGCAGGTGCAGGTCATCGGGCTTGACGTCAAAGAGCTTCAGCGTCTTCTCGCCGCAGAAGAAGGGAAGGCCCAGCGTGAGGCTGATGCCCTGGTCGGTCTGCTGCACGTCGAGCACCTTGGCCTCGCTACCTGCGAACGTGCCGTTCTTGATGACCACCGTGTCGTGTACTGCGATGTTGACGAGTGGAGGGCCGAAGGTGAACCGCTGCCTGTTCTCGCAGCAGATGGTGATGAACTGTCCCATGTGCTGTTCGGTCATGGTGATGGTGCGCCCTTCATGGCTTCGGCGGAAGAACAGCCGAAGGCGTGACTGCGTGTTCCACGCTGACTGGAGGAGTCGTTCCAGCTCCTGTAAGGTGCCTTTGATGAAGACATACGACTTGACGGCCTTTCGCAGGTCGTTGTTCTCTTCGGCCATCAGCTGCTGCTCCTTGGCGTTGGCAGCGTAGAGGTCGGGGCTGGCATCGGGCAGGAAGCGATAGGGTATGAAGTATTCGAACAGCGGCAGGCCTCTGCCGGCACGGCTCTCGTTCTCGCCCCTTAGCTGCCTTTCTATCTGCTGCGGTTCGAGGTGGAACATCACATACCAACACTTCCGGTGCCGCCCTCCCCGTCGCTTCGCTGTTGTTAGTTTGCTCTCTTGAGTCATGGGCATACCTTTCTCTTGTCCGCCAGGCCGGCTTTCGCCGTCTGTACGAACCGTTTATACAGTTTCCGCTGGTCATACGCGCTGACGGGACGTCATCCCTGCAGATTCTCGATAAACGTGACGTGTTGTCGCATTCTCGCTCTGTTCAGCTCCATAACCAAAATCACATCAGGCAGTTAGCCTGAATAAGGAATCAGCGAATGCTCAAAATGGAAACTAAGCCGGAGATGGCCTAAGGATACAAAAAGAGCGTGAACCCTCACTCTGCCTGTCCGTTATTTAGGCCGTAGGAAACCTCGCAAATAAACAGACAGAATTTGACGCTCACGCCGTTGGTATTTATATACACCCGTAAAGTGTGCCTTGAGGCTACACGAGCCTCGCCGCACACTGACGGGGCAATATGATACCACGCCACAAACGTCTCCTCTGCGATGTTTTTGATTTGCGGTTTTGAATTTCCTACGTTCAAATAACCAAAAACAAAGCGTTGTAAGACGCTGTCCCTCAATGTAGGCCCACACCTTCACTGCCCCAAGGGCAAGTCGGCGTGAGGTGGCCGTCTCGACGGCCTATTCAGCTTTCACTTCAGCATGGAGTTTACCACCTTGCTTCAGCTATCTCTGAAATTGGGTGCAAAGTTACGACTTTTTTCTCATAACTTTGCATATATATGAGTTTTTTTTCAAAAATCTTCTTTTTCTGATTAAAAAGGTATAAAATTGTTTTTTCTAAACAAGGATGGGCACGGAAGAAAACCGGGCCAAGAACTGCAGCGGAAGAACACGGATGAGCACGGAACATAACCGTGTAAGTCCGTGTACGTCCGGTGCCAAGAACTGCAGCGGAAGAACACGGATGAGCACGGAAGAAAACCGTGCCCTCCGTTGACAAGAGCTGCAGCGGAAGAACACGGATGAGCACGGAAGAAAACTGGGCCCAGCCGTGTACGTCCGTTGCCAAGAACTGCAGCGGAGGAACACGGATAAGCACGGAAGAAAACCGAGCCCGTCCGCGTATGTCCGTTGTCAAGAGCTGCAGCGGAGGAACACGGAAGAGCACGGAAGCGCGGGAGTGATGGTGCACGTAGGCGCAGGGAGCGCAGTCAGGAGCGCAGGGAGCCCGTAGGCACTCCCCGCCCCTCTCAGGGGATCTCAGGGGAGGGGCAGGGGTGGGGTCAGTATCTTCCCAATCCGCTGAGAGAAGTGCAGGGGCAGACAATACATTATGGGCAGTCAACACCCCACCCCTACCCCATTCCCGAGCAAGCTCGCCTACCCGTTGCCTTTCCCCTGAAAAGGGAGGGGAGTGCCTACGGGCACCCTCAGGGCATGACAACTGCTATATGATTGTCTTTTCTTTGGATATTCGCTCGCTTATTCGTAACTTTGGCTGGCGCCGAAGGTACTTTCGCTTCCATATAACAAAAATGCTGTTATTCGGGGCTTCGTTTTAGGTGTTGCCTAATTCATGACTCGGAACAACAAAAGAAAAAGAAGTTTCAACCTGTACGTTTGAGATATGAACGCAGAGGCGCAGAGAAATAGAGAAATGGCGATAGTAACAATAAGAGAGCGCGGAGGATGCCAAGGCATCTGCATGAGGCCGCAGAGACAGCCCCATTGGGAATGCTCTGCGTACTCTGCCACGTGCAGAGCACGCTCTGCGTCCTCTCTTCAGCCAAAGAAAGACTCATTAACTCTGCGTTCAATTTTCAACCGTACAGCTCGAGAAGTTTTTCTTTTGCTTTTCGCTCGCTTATTCGTACCTTTGGCTGGCGCCGAAGGTACTTTCGCTCGGAATTGCAAAAGAAAAACGTCTTTTTCTTTTGCTTTTCGCTCGCTTATTCGTACCTTTGCACCCGGTATTATAAATATGGTATAGAGAAATGAATGCAAAGCCTAAGAAGCGCAGATGGCACTGCCTGCGTGGGCAGGAGCCAACTGAGTTCGACAAACAGATAATGTACTGGGAGAACAAAGGCAAACTCGTTCCCACACGCGAGCTGATAAAAACCCCAGAGCAGGTGGAGGGTATACGCCGTGCTGGCGTGGTAAACACGGGTGTGCTCGATGCGGTGGCAGCAGCCATACACGAGGGCATGAACACGCTAGAGATAGACCAGATATGCCGCCGATACTGCGAGGAGCACAATGCCACGCCCGCCTGCCTCAACTACGAAGGATTCCCCATGAGCGTATGCACCAGCATCAACGAGGTGGTGTGCCACGGCATTCCCAAGGAGACCGACGTGCTGCAGGAGGGCGACATCATCAACGTAGACTTCACTACCATACTCGACGGATACTATGCCGACGCCTCACGTATGTTCATCATCGGAAAGACAACACCCGAGAAAGAACAGCTGGTGAGAGTGGCCAAGGAGTGCCTAGAGATAGGCATGGAGGCCGCCAAGCCTTGGGGATTTGTGGGCGACATTGGCCACGCCATAGAGAAGCACTGCAAGAAATATCACTACGGCGTGGTGCGCGACCTGGCCGGACACGGCGTGGGCCTGAAGTTCCATGAGGAGCCCGACGTGAACCACTACGGCCACCGCGGCACGGGCATGCTCTTGGTGCCAGGCATGGTCTTCACCATCGAGCCAATGATCAACATGGGGTCGTATAAGGTGTTTATCGATGCCGACGACCCCTACGAGTGGGAGGTCATCACCGAAGACGAAATGCCCAGCGCACAGTGGGAGCACACCCTGCTCATGACGGAGCACGGAGTGGAGGTGCTCACATATTAACCATTCAACACTTTAACTCTTCTACTCTTTAATGATATCTGTTGAAGCACTGAAGGTGGAGTTTGGCATCAAGCCGCTCTTCAGCGATGCCAGCTTCGTCATCAACGATCGCGACCGCATAGCACTCGTAGGCAAGAATGGAGCAGGGAAGTCCACTCTGCTGAAGATACTCTGCGGCATGGAGAAACCTACCGCCGGAACAGTAAGCACACCCACTGACACCACCATAGGATATCTGCCACAGGTGATGATTCTGCAAGACGACACCACCGTGCGCCAAGAGGCGCTTAAGGCCTTTGCCAACGTACAGAAGATAAAGGAACGCATAGAGCGCTTGGAGCGGCAGATGAACGAGCGCACCGACTATGACACAGAGAGCTACATGCAGCTGGTGGAGCGATATACCGCCGAGCATGAGCGCTACCTCATGCTGGGACCAGAGGGGCAGGAGGCAGCCATAGAGCGCACCCTGTGCGGACTGGGCTTTCTGCGCACCGACTTCGACCGCCCCACCAGCGAGTTCTCAGGCGGTTGGCGCATGCGCATAGAGCTGGCCAAGATACTGCTGCAGCATCCCGACGTGCTGCTGCTCGACGAGCCTACCAACCACCTCGACATAGAAAGCATACAATGGCTGGAGCAGCTGCTGGCCACCTGGAGTGGCGCCGTGGTACTGGTGAGCCACGACCGTGCCTTCATCAATAATGTGTCGAACCGCACACTGGAGATTTCCTGCGGCCACATCGTCGACTATAAGGTGAAGTATAACGAGTATGTAACGCTGCGACGCGAGCGACGCGAGCAACAACTGCGCGCCTATGAGAACCAGCAGAAGGAGATGGCCGACATGCGCGAGTTCATAGAGCGTTTCCGCTACAAGCCCACGAAGGCCGTGCAGGTGCAGCAGAAGATACGGCAACTGGAAAAGATGGCACCCATAGAGGTGGACGAAGTAGACAACTCAGCCATGCATCTGAAGTTTCCTCCCTGCCTGCGCAGTGGCGACTACCCCGTCATCTGCGACGAGGTGGGCAAGAGCTACGGCGAACACACGGTGTTCACAAGGGTGAACATCACCATCAAGCGTGGCGAGAAGGTGGCATTCGTGGGCAAGAACGGCGAAGGCAAGTCAACGCTGGTGAAATGCATCATGGGCGAGATACCCTTCGACGGCATGCTGAAGATAGGACACAACGTGCAGATAGGCTACTTTGCACAGAACCAGGCACAACTGCTCGACGAGAGCCTCACCGTGTTTCAGACCATCGACAACGTGGCGCGAGGCGACATTCGCCTGCGCATCAACGACATACTCGGCGCCTTTATGTTCGGTGGAGAGAACAGCGAGAAAAGGGTGAAAGTGCTCAGCGGCGGTGAGCGCAGCCGACTGGCCATGATACGCCTGCTGCTCGAACCCGTCAACCTGCTCATCCTCGACGAACCGACGAACCACCTCGACATGCCCTCGAAGGATGTGCTGAAGGAGGCCATACGTGCCTTCGACGGCACTGCCATCATCGTGAGCCACGACCGTGAGTTCCTCGACGGCCTCGTCACTAAAGTATTCGAGTTCGGAGGCGGCAAAGTGAGGGAGCACCTCGGTGGCATATACGACTGGATAGAACAGGCACATGAGAACCAAGAAGCCCACCCCCAGCCCCTCCCTGCAGGGAGGGGGGAAAATACCTCTATAGGCAATAAGGGTGTGCAAGGGAACTGCTCCTCTCCCTCACAGGGAGGAGCCGGGTGTGGGTCTGTTGGGGCTGCTTCCTACGCCCAGCGAAAGGAGCAGCAGAAGCAGCTACGCAAGGCAGAGCGCGCAGTGGAAGAGAGCGAGAAACGCATAGCTGCCATGGAACAGCGCCTGAAAGAGCTCGACCAGCTGCTGTGCGACCCCGCCAAAGCTTCGGACATGACACTCGTGAGCGAGTATACCGACACCAAGCGGCAGCTCGACAATGAGGTGGAGCGATGGGAGCAGCTCTCAGAGGAGTTGGAGGCTCTTTCAGCCCAATGACCTCAGGCGAGGAATAGGACGCAGACAATGGCGGCAGCGTTTGGGAGCGCTAACAGCCAATAAAAAATGTTAAATAGGCTGTCTGGCTACGAAAAATCCTTTTCTCGATGCTTGTTTCTCATTTTTTCTGTGTACCTTTGCACCCGCTTTTCCGCAAATAAAGGAAGGATGGTAGAGTGGTCGATTACAACGGTCTTGAAAACCGTCGTGCTGAGAGGCACCGGGGGTTCGAATCCCTCTCCTTCCGCTAGAGATACCTCTCTCTCCGCAAAATAGCACAAATGGGAACCCGTAAGGTTCCCATTTTTTGTATCTGATTACCAGCACCTTATTAGTTTAACCCGCTGAAAGCGAGGCTAATAAGGGGATGGACACCGCTGAAAATGCATACGGCATCATGGTTGGTCTTACGACATCATAAAGCCTAAATGTATTACAGGATGTATTACAAC
>JAEEGG010017192.1_pt1 | contig 14898 bp, 14 predicted proteins | sample 9134161 | NCBI WGS metagenome assembly JAEEGG01 (sample SAMN16246543, study PRJNA631951) | gut metagenome | biome: gut microbiome; feature: rumen; material: CR-attached | host: Bos | place: Iran: Karaj | collected 2018-10
GCAGCCTTAAATCTATACTCTGCGCGGGAGTGATGGTGCCCGTAGGAGCGGGAGTGATGATGCCCGTAGGCGCGGGGAGTGATGGTGACCGTAGGCGCAGGGATGATGGTGACCGTAGGCACTCCCCTCCCTTGTAGGGGAGGGGCAGGGGTGGGGTCAGTATTATCCCAATCGCTTACTCAAAGGCACCTCTCACCCCTTCGGCTTTGGATGATGACTGCCCTCAATGCGTTGTCTAACCTGCGCTTCTTCAAGCCCTTACAGAGATACTGACCCCACCCCTACCCCGGATTCGCCCCACCGTCGCTTCGCTCCCCAATTGCCCCTCCTCGCAATTGCCTACAAGGGAGGGGAGCGCCTACGGAGTCCCTGCGCTCCCCTGCGCTCCCCTGCGCTCCCTTGCGTTCCTGACTGCGCTTCCCTGCGCTCACTACGCATTCGACTACACACCCTTCCATATAACAAAAATGTTGTTATTCGGGGCCAGTGGTCTAAGAAGACAAGCGGTACTCCTTTGGCGTCATGCCTGTGAGCCGGCGGAAGAACTTGGCGAAGAAGGCGGGGTTGGCAAAATGGAAATCATCGGCTATCTGCGCTGCACTCTTATCGGTGTGGCGCAGTTCTATTTTGATGCGGGTAACGAGGGCGCGGTCTATCCAGTCCTTGGCGGTGGTGCCGCTGGTCTGGCGCACCACGGTGCCCAGATAGCGCTGAGTGAGACACAGGCGGTCGGCATAGTAAGCCAGGTGGTGGTGCTCGCCCGAGTGCTGGTTCACGAGGTGGAGGAAGCGGTCGAAGATGGTCTGTTCGCGTGAGCGTGTGGCCAAGAGCTGGTCGGCCTGCTGCCGGTAGAGCTGACTGTAGTGGTGCATCAGGGCAGCCACGAGGGCAGTGGCCGTAGGGCGGTGATAGTCAGCCTGGTGGACGAGGTGCCACAGACAGTCAAGAATGTGGCGAGCCGTGGCGATGTGGGCATCAGAGGCCGGCAGTTGGAAATCGCGCACCTGACCATTCATGGCCGACGGCATTTGGTCTTGGGCGAAGGGCATGGGGAACTGAGGAAAGAGTGCGAGGCCGTAGATTTCGAGGTCGGGGGAGAAACGAATGGGACTGATGATGGTGCCAGGACCGAGATATACGAGTGTGCCGGCGCTGACATGGCGGTCTTGCAGGTTGAAGTTCACGTCGCCCTCGCCCCGCATGATGATGCCGAAGCGGTGGTCGTTGATGACGAAGGGCGGCGACTGCTGAATGATCAGTTGGAACACACGCGAGTCGCCATGGACGATAGCCAGTTCGCTGTTGAAGAAGATGCTGTCGCGAATCTCGTCGAAGTGTGAGGCGAGGAGTTCCCTCATGCGCCACAGGTCCATTAATTTAGGTTGTTTGTTCATCGTTTCTTTCCATTTTTGGCACTATATGGCGGCAAAGATAATCATTTTTCGTCAATTAGAGCACTCTTGCAGCATAATTCGTACAAAAAGAACATTATTACGTGCCGAGAGATAACGGGAGATTGAGCAAAAGACCTTATCTTTGCAAAAAATTTCAATCTAACAACAGTGAATATGAGAAAGTTTTTGTTGTGTGTTGTTATGCTTCCTATAGCAACAATGGCACAGACATTAGAAGAGTGCCAGCAGGCAGCGGAGCGCAACTACCCGCTGATCAGGCAGTATGACCTCATAGGGAAGACGACGCAACTGACGGTGGCGAACATTCAGAAGGGCTGGCTGCCGCAGGTGTCGGTATCGGTGCAGGCCACGTATCAGAGCGATGTGATGTCGTGGCCCAGTGAGATGAAGACAATGATGACCGGTATGGGCATCGACATGAAAGGACTGAAGAAGGACCAATATCGTGCGGCCATCGATGTGAGTCAGACCATCTACGACGGCGGTGCCATGAGCAGTGAGAAAGCGGTGGCGCGCGAGATGGGGAAGGTGCAGGAGGCTCAGACGGCGGTAAACATATATCAGGTTCGCAAGCGTGTGAACGAGATGTATTTCTCGCTGCTGATGCTCAACGAACAGATTCTGCTGAACCGCGACCTGCAGGAGCTGCTGGCTGGCAACGAGCGTAAGCTGCAAGCCATGGTGAAAGGCGGCACTGCTGCCGAGAGCCACTGGCAGAGCGTGAAGGCGGAGCGCCTGAACGTGATGCAGCAGGCCACCAGCCTGGAGTCGCAGAAGCGGATGCTGACGGCGATGCTCTCTACATTTTGCGGGATAGAGGTGAGAGAGGTGCGCAAGCCAGTGACGACCGTTGCTACAGCACGGCAGCAAACGGGGCTGCGGCCGGAACTGCGGGCACTGGATGCGCAGATGGGGCTGCTAAGTGCGCAGGAGAAAGCTCTCGACGCGGCGCTGATGCCAAAGGTGGGTGTGTTTGCGCAGGGCTACTACGGCTACCCGGGCCTCAACATGTTTGACGACATGACATCGCACGACTGGAGCCTGAACGGAATCATTGGTGCCCGCCTCACCTGGAACATCGGCGCGCTCTACACACGCAAGAACGACAAGGCGAGGCTGCAGCTGCAGCGCGACCTGACAGAGACGAACCGCGAGGTGTTTCTCTTCAACAACCGGCTGGAGCAGATGCAGCAGAACGAGGAAACAGCCCGCTACAGAGAGCTGATGGCTAAGGACGAGGAGATCATAGCGCTGCGCGCTGCCGTACGCAAGGCCGCAGAGTCGAAGCTTGCGCACGGCATCATAGACGTGAACGACCTGGTGAGCGAAATAAACCAGGAGAACGCTGCCCGCGTGCAGCAGTCGATACACGAAATTGAGATGCTGAAACAAATATACGACCTTAAATACACTACAAACAATTAACGATATGCACAATAAGATGATGACACTTGCAGGCGCAGCACTGATGATGGCCGCTTGCGGAGACAAAGAGAAAGCGTATGATGCCACTGGCACGTTTGAGGCCACGGAAACCACCGTCTTTGCTGAGCAGAGCGGCGCCCTGCTGACCTTCGACGTAAGCGAGGGTGACACGCTGACTATGGGGCACGAGGTGGCTCTCATAGACACCACGCAAACCTGGCTGAAGATTCAGCAGCTGGATGCCACGAAGGAGGTGTATCAGAGTCAGAAGCCTGACATGGAACGCCAGATTGCCGCCACCCGTCAGCAGCTGGTCAAGGCGCAGCAGGACGAGCAGCGATACCGCGAGCTGGTGGCCGACGGGGCGGCGCCCTCAAAGATGCTCGACGACGCTGCGAGCATGGTGAAGGTGCTGCAGCGGCAATTAGACGCACAAATAAGTTCGCTCTCAACCAGCGCAAGAGCACTAGACAAGCAGACGGCCGCTGCCGACGTGCAGATAGAACAGCTGCGCGACATGCTGCGCAAATGCCACATCATGGCACCCGCCAAGGGCACGGTTCTGGAGAAGTATGTGGAGCGGGGCGAGTTTGTAACCATAGGCAAACCGCTGTTCAAAATAGCCGACATACAGGACATGTTCTTGCGGGCTTACGTCACCTCGGCTCAGCTGCAGAACATCAAGCTGGGGCAGCAGGTGAAAGTGTTTGCTGACTACGGCAACAATCAGCGGAAGGAGTACAACGGCACCATAGCGTGGATTTCGTCGCGCTCTGAGTTTACGCCCAAGACCATCCTCACCGATGGCGAACGTGCCGACCTGGTGTATGCCGTGAAGGTGGCCATCAGAAACGACGGCTACGTGAAGATAGGCATGTACGGGGAAGTGAAGTTTTAGTATGCAGTTCATCATGCATAGTTATGAATGCAATAGAAGTAAAGAACATAAGTAAAAGCTACGGAAAGGCGGGTAGGCGCGGGAATAGGGTGAAGGCCCTCGACGATGTGTCGTTCACTGTGGGCAGGGGCGAGGTGTTTGGACTCATCGGCCCTGACGGTGCTGGCAAGACATCGCTCTTTCGCATTCTCTGCTCACTGCTGCTGCCAGAGACGGGGACGGCCTCGGTGGATGGCTTCGACGTGGTGAAGCAGCTGCGAGAGGTGCGCTGCCGTGTGGGCTACATGCCTGGCAAGTTCTCGCTCTATCAGGACCTGACCATCGAGGAGAACCTGAAGTTCTTCGCCACGCTCTTCGGCACCACCGTGGAGGAGGGGTACGACAGCATCAAGGCCGTCTACTCGCAGATAGAGCGGTTCAAGCACCGCAAGGCGGGGGCGCTATCGGGCGGCATGAAGCAGAAGCTGGCATTGAGTTGTGCGCTGGTGCACAGTCCGAGCGTGCTCTTCCTCGACGAGCCTACCACGGGAGTCGACCCCGTGAGCCGCAAGGAGTTTTGGGAGATGCTCCTGACGCTGAAGGAGCGTGGCATCACCATCGTGGCCTCGACGCCCTATCTCGACGAGGTGCGCTGCTGTGAGCGTGTGGCTTTCCTCGACCACGGACGCGTGAGGGGCGTTGACACACCCGAGGTCATACTCGACCGCTTTAAGGACATCTTCAATCCGCCGGGCATTGAGCACACTGCTGAGTCGGTTGCTGTAATACAGCAACAAACAGAACCGGAGAATGTGATTGAGGTGCAGCACTTGGTGAAGGCTTTCGGCACGTTCCATGCCGTCGATGACATCAGCTTCAGCGTGAAGCGAGGCGAGATATTCGGCTTTCTCGGTGCCAACGGTGCGGGCAAAACCACCGCCATGCACATGCTGACAGGCCTGAACCAGCCTACCAGCGGCACGGGCACCGTGGTGGGCCACGACATACGCACCGAGCATGAGCAGATAAAGAAGCACATAGGCTATATGTCGCAGAAGTTCTCGCTCTACGAAGACTTGACGGTAAGTGAGAACATATGTCTCTTTGCAGGCATCTACGGCATGAAAGACGATGAAATAAAGCGCAAGACCAACGAGCTGCTGGAACGTCTGCAGTTCAAGGAGCACAAGAACGACCTGGTGGGCTCGCTGCCACTGGGCTGGAAGCAAAAGCTCGCCTTCTCCGTGTCAATCTTTCATGAGCCGGGAGTGGTGTTCCTCGACGAGCCTACGGGCGGCGTCGACCCTGCCACACGCCGCCAATTCTGGCAGCTCATCTACGACGCTGCCGCACGGGGCATCACCGTATTCGTGACCACACACTACATGGACGAGGCAGAGTACTGCGACCGCATCTCGATAATGGTGGACGGCAAAATAAGTGCCCTCGGCACACCCGACGAACTGAAACGACGTTTCCACCAGCCCGACATGGACCACGTGTTTACCTACTTGGCCCGCCAGGCCACCCGTTCAAGCGATTAACGTATGATACAGTTTAAAGCATTTGTAATAAAGGAAGCCCGCCACATTCTGCGCGACCCGCGAACGATGCTCATACTCTTCGGCATGCCTGTAGTGATGATGCTGCTCTTCGGCTTCGCCATCAGCACCGATGTGAAGAATGTGCGCACGGTGGTGGTCACTTCGGAGCTGTCGCCCCGCACACAGCAGGCCGTAGAGCGGCTGGCACAGTCGGAATACTTCGTCATCACTCAGACGGTGAGCACCCCGCATGAGGCTGAACTGCTCATGCGCAGCCAGAAGGCCGACATGGCACTGGTGTTTACACAGCGGGGCGGCGTGCAGATAATGGCTGACGGCTGCGACCCCAACATGGCACAGCAGCGGACGCGCTACGCACAGGGTGTGCTGGCCAATGTGCAGGGCAGCGGCATCAACACCAAACTGCTCTACAACCCCCAGATGAAGTCGGCCTACAACTTCGTGCCCGCCATCATGGGCATGCTGCTGATGCTCGTCTGCGCCATGATGACCTCTATCTCGATAGTACGCGAGAAGGAGCGGGGCACGATGGAGGTGCTGCTCGTTTCGCCCGTACGCCCGCTGATGGTCGTCGCAGCCAAAGCCGTGCCCTATCTGGTGCTTGCCTTCGGCATTCTCATCACCATCCTCCTCATAGCACGCCTTGTGCTGGGCGTGCCGCTGCAGGGGTCGCTGTTATGTATCATCGCCGTCTCCACCCTCTACATATTGCTGGCTCTCTCTTTAGGGCTGCTCATCTCTAACGTGGCACAGACACAGCTCGTGGCACTGCTGCTCTCGGCCATGGTGCTGCTCATGCCCGTGGTGATGCTCTCGGGCATGATGTTTCCCGTAGAGTCGATGCCCACAGTGCTGCAGTGGGTTGCTGCCGTGATGCCGCCACGCTACTACATCGACGCCATGCGCAAGCTGATGATTATGGGCGTGGGCATAGGCGAGGTGGCGAAGGAGGTGACCGTTCTCGCTGTATTCACCATTGCGTTCCTATCCCTCGCCCTGAAGAAGTTTAACGTAAGACTGGAGTAAGCCATGGCACTGAAATATCTCATACAAAAGGAGTTCCTGCAGATGAGGCGTAATGCGTTTCTGCCCAAGCTCATCGTGATGTTCCCCATCGTCATTATGTGCGTGATGCCGTGGGTGATGCAGATGGAGGTGAAGAACATCGTAGTAGATGTGGTTGACAACGACCACTCCACCCGCTCGCTGCAGATGGTACACAGCATCGAGGCCAGCAACTACTTTATCTTCAACGGACAGAAGCCCACCTACCGCGACGCACTCGCCGAGATAGAGCACGGCCAGGCCGACGTGGTGCTGGTCATACCGCAGCACTATGGCAAGGACATGGAAACGGGAAGAGTGCCACAAGTTCTGATAGCCGCCAATGCCGTCAACGGCACCAAGGGCTCGATGGGTGCAGCCTACCTATCGCAAATCGTCACCCAGTGCGCCCCGAATGCTGCTATATCGCAGCAGCCCCCTACCCTACTGCTCTACAACAAAAACCAAAACTACAAGCTCTACATGATTCCTGCCCTGCTGGCCATCGTGATGATGCTGATGACGGGCTTTCTGCCCACGCTCAACATCGTTGGCGAGAAGGAGGCGGGCACCATTGAGCAGATGAACGTCACACCCGTGTCGAAGTGGGCGTTCATCCTCTCCAAGCTCATCCCCTACTGGCTCATCGCCCTGTTTGTCATCACCGTCTGTATGCTGCTGGCCTGGCTCATATACGGCATCACACCCGCCGGGCCACTATGGCTCGTCTATGTGCTCGCCATGCTGCTGGCGCTGTTCTTCTCGTCGTTCGGACTCATCGTTTCTAACTACAGCGACACCATGCAGCAGGCCGTCTTCGTCATGTGGTTCTTCGTGGTGTGCATCATGCTGCTCAGCGGGCTCTTCACCCCTACCCGCTCCATGCCTTCCTGGGCCTACCTCACCACCTACGTCAACCCCATGCACTACTTCATCGACGCCATTCGCACCGTCTTCATCCGCGGCGGCGCTTTTCGCGAGGTGGCCCATCAGCTCCTGGCGCTCCTCACCATAGGCCTCGTCATGGCCGCATGGGCCGTACAGAGCTATAAGAAAAACAGCTGACGTATGAGTTGAGGCCTGAAAAGGAGTCTGTAGGCGCAGACACAGCCTGAGTTAGCGCAGACACAATGGCAAGAAGGAAACTTTATTTCCCCGCCAGAAGCTGCGACGGCCTCGGCTGCAGGCTCTGGCGGTACTCGCTGGGCGAGAGGCCGAGATGCTTGGTGCAGTAGCGGCTGAAATACGAGAGGGTGGCGAAGTTCATGCGGTCGGCTATCTGGGAGAGCGACAAGCGTTCGTCGCCCAGATAGTCTTTCAGTATGGGAACGGTGTGGCGGTCGATGTAGGAGGTGACGCTGTGGCCCGTCATACGGCGCACGGTCTCAGAAAGATACTTGGGCGACACGTTGAGCCGCTCAGCATAGTAGCGTACCTCGCGCTCGGTCTGACTAATGCCGGTGGCGAGCAGGGCCATCAGCTGCTTCACTATATAACCTGCACGGTCGGTATGATTCTCCGTAGCATTACGCTGGGCATGGGCCTCGAAGATGTCGTACATCATCGCCAGGCAGAGGCTACCCATCAGTTCGCGATAGAACTGATGATGGCGGTCGCACATGCGGTCACGCAAGCGATGGAAGTCATCCAGCAGATGTCGAGCCTGCTCGTCGGAGAGCTTGATGACAGGGTCATGATTCAGCGAGATGCTACCCCCGATGCTGTAGTTGTTCGACGGCAGCAGGCTCTGCAGGAACTTATAGTCGGCGGCAAACCACTCCACCTGCATGTCGGCATGGGCAGCCAAGTTCCTCACCCTGTGGGGCATGGGAATCACCACCAGGTCGTTCTTCACAATGTGGTAGCACCGCTCGTTAAACACAAAGCTGCCCTCGCCTGCCGTGCAGAGCAGGTGCATGCAGGTGTGGCCCAACTCACTGGCATTCATCCCTTGGAAGTCTGTGGAATACTGAAAATCAACGTTCATAGCTTTGCCTTTTGGCTGCGAAGGTACACATTTATTTATATATAAACGAATGATTTAGACAAAAAGAAAAGAAAAGGCTCACAATCGACCATTAACAATCTTCAAACACATAGCCAAAACCAGTGCGACTGACGATGTTTTGAGCGTATGGCCCCAACTTCTTGCGCAAGCGAGTGATATTGACATTAATAGTACGGTCTGTGACAATGACACCGCCCCAAATGTCACTCATCAATTGCTGCCGGGAAACCACCTTCCCGCGATTAGCCAGAAGCAGATGAAGCAGCGAAAACTCTGTAGGAGTAAGATTCACGGGATTGCCATCAACGGTCGTCGTCTTTTTGTCAAGGTTCAGTTGAAGTCCATTATACATGAGCTGATGCTTACCCAAGCGGGCTTCAACAACATTAATGACATAGTCGCCTATTTTCTCGCAGTTGGCTACGATATCGTTATAAATAGTGCTGAGCGCATAGGAATACTGATGTGAGTTAACACCCACAATCGTTTCCCCCTTGAGCTGGTTGCGCAGTTCGTTGATATCGTTTTCAATGGAGAGAGAATCTGCCAGAGAAAGGTCTTTGCGCCTTCCGCCCACCACGACAATCATCTGCGCCACAGCCTCATTCACTAGCCGGAGCATATCGTGCAATCTGGCATATTGCTCAGCAGTAAAGTCCTCTTTGTTCTCGCGCATATGTACGACCGTTCGCGCCATTTTGAAACAAGCATCGCCTATGGATTCCAGCTCGCCAATCTGTCGCAGTATTACGCGGGTTTTCTCTTTGGTATCATCAGACAGATGCTCGTTGCCTACTTGTTCAAGATAGTTAGCAATCTCTATTTCCATATTGTCGGCAATGTTCTCGTAGCGCTCAATGCGGGCATACTGACTCTCAAACTCCTTTTTCTCGCGCTCATCGATGAGCGCGCACACCATACCAAACATGCGTTGCATGCGCTCGGCATAGTGCACAATCTCTTTCTGCGCCTGCAGCACAGCTATCTCGGGTGTCTGCATCACGCCACTGTTGATAAAATGCAGTGTGGTGGGCATTTTTTCATCAGTCTTGTTTTCGGGCATCAGCTTGCACACCAGGCGTTCCATCTGTGGTATGAAGCCGATGAGCAAAGCGGTATTGAGCACATTGAAACAGGTGTGAAACATGGCCAGCACCGCCGGAATACGCTCCGTCGGTCCTGCCATAGCCGGATTATAGCCCGCAAGGGCACTCACCATATCAACAAAGGGATAGAACACTGCCAGCACCCAGATGACACCAAACACATTGAACAGCAAATGAGCCAGTGCCGCCCGCCGTGCCTCGGTGCCGGCCCCTAATGCTGCCAGGTTGGCTGTTGCCGTAGTACCGATATTCTCGCCCATCACTAGGGCAATACCCATATAGATGGGCAGCACCCCCGTAGAGCAAAGCAGGATGGTGATGGCCATCACCGCTGCCGATGACTGCACAATACAAGTGATGAGGGTGCCAGCCGCCAGGAATGTCAGGATGGTGAGATAGCTGCCGGTGTCAAACGAGGCAAAGAAGTTGACTACACCTGGATTGTGAGCCAGATCCATGTCGCGCCCCACACTGCTCAGCAATACCAGCGACCAAAACAGGAATCCCAGTCCAAACAGCAGATCGCCCACCACACGGTGTCGTTTCTTGTAGATGAGCACCATGCCAATAAGGAAGGCGGGAAACACCACCACGGTCAAGTCCACATTGTAACCTAACGACATAATCCATGCCGTGAGCGTGGTTCCGATGTTGGCGCCCATGATAACCGAAATGGCTTGCACCAGTGTGAGCAGTCCTGCCGAGACAAACGAAACAGTCATCACCGTTGTGGCCGATGATGACTGCACAGCACAGGTCACCAAGGTACCTGTAAGCATACCGCTGAAACGATTACCGGTCATGCGTGCCAATATATGTCTCAAACTAGGTCCTGCCAATTTCTGTAAGGCGTCGCTCATCGTCTTCATGCCGTAGATAAGCAATGCTAGCGAGCCAAGTAACCTGAAAAACAATTCAATCTTCATATCAATACGTTTTGTCCTTTCGCATCTATATAACTAAAAGCTCTTTGTCCGTTTCATAGTAGCTGGCATAGCTTCTACTTGGACGCTGCAAAGATACGAAAACAAAGTAAAACAGACAAAAAACAAGGGTTACAATTCGGTTACAATTCTATTAGGCGTACTTACTATAACATTTTTCAGTAAAAAGTGAAAAACATGGTGCAATTTATGAAACAAACGTATCAGAAATTATTCATAACTTTGCACCCAGCAAACAAACTACAAACTATTATGAATATCAAAAGTATCATCACAGCCGCTTTGGCATTGCTCGTATCTACAGCATGCAGTGGCGGCTCTAAACAGGAGAAAGTTATGAACAAGGACGGAAAAAGTTTGGTAGTGTTCTTCTCGCATGCGGGAGACAACTACGCAGTAGGAAACATTGAGGTGGGCAACACAAAGATTGTGGCCGATTACATCAGCGAGCTGACAGGAGCAGAGCAGTTTGAGATTGTTACCCATAAGTACGACGGCATGGCGTATAACCCGCTCATCAAACTGGCTCAGGAAGAGGCCAAGAACGGCGAACTGCCTGAGTATGAGGGCGACGTGGACCTGAGCAAGTACGACACCGTGTTCATTGGTGGCCCCGTGTGGTGGGGCACCTATCCGCAGGTGATGTTCACCTTCTTCAAGAAGCACGCTAACGACCTGGAGGGCAAGACCATCATCCCCTTCACCACCCACGAAGGCTCCGGCTTGGCCAACTGTGTGGTGGACGTGAAGGAGGCCTTCCCTGGTGCCAAAGTGCAGAAGGGTTTCAGCATCTATGGCCACGAAGTGCGTACAGAGAAAGCCAAGGTAGAGAAATGGCTAAAGGGGCTGGGATATTAACATTTGCAATATAGCCTCACGAGGCAGACTAATATGCGGGCAAAACGACGAATGAAGCAAGAGCAGAGCGATGCTGACATCAGCTCTGCCTTGCAAGGAGGGGGAAGAGCATAGGTCAAGGTGGCAAGAACGAGACACTTTTGCGCGCTTTTTGTATCTTTAACGGGGAAAATGGCGAATAAATGAAAGAAAATGCCTATATTTGCACCAAAGAAAACCAAGCATTATGTCTCGACAGCAGATAATTGACATGGCACAGTTCCGACGCGAGTACGACCTTTCGGAAGCACCCGCTCAAGACAAAAGCGATAACTATATAAAGAAAATCATCCTGACCATCGTCCTCGCCATCGCAGCCCTAACTACCACGGCACAGACCAAAGTAGAGGTCTCAGAAACCGTCGAGCTCATGAGCATCCTCGCCCGCACGGCTGGATATGAAGAATACTCCAACGACCTCGCAGGGCTGTACACCAAGGATACCGAGGCATGGTTCTCCCCCTATAAGGAGCATACCGCCGTAGCCCTCGCCCGCGATGTCCGTGCCAAGTACGGCATCGGCCACGAGCGAGTGATGAACATGGCCATCCACCTTGCCATTAACAACGGGAAGATCGTCTTCATTGGCTCCGTCCAAGAACTGAACAACGGTTGGCAGAACGTCGACCTTGACGACTTCGTGAAACGGCTCAACAAGTTCTACAAAGACACCCGCTTCCACGAGTTCTTCGAGCAGCACCGCAAGTTCTACGATGACTACACAAAGATGTATGAGGCCAACGTCATGCCCGCGTTCCATCCCGAATGGTTCAGCCAGTTCCACTATGGCACCGCCCCCGCCGACCGCTTCCACGTCATCATCAACTTCACCTGCGGCTACAACAGCTACGGGCCATGGCGCCAACTCGCCGGCCAGCCACGCGACCTGTTCGCCATCATTGGCTACTGGATTGACCCAGCCCTCGGCAGACCACGTTACGACGCCTCCCTGCTCTTCCACGAAGCCAACCACCCATTCGTCAATCCCCTGCTCGATGATGCCAACAATATCAAGCTCATGGAGGACATCGGTCCAAGACTCCTCAGCCTCCACAAATCCTCGGTCGAAAGGACGAACTACACCGACTGGCGCATCGTCGTCAATGAGAGTCTCGTCCGCGCCTCCGTCGTCCTCTACATGCAAGACGCAGGCTACAAGGTGGAGCAATGCCTGAATGTCTTGGGGGCTGAAATGGCGCAAAACGGCTTCCCCTGGATGCTCGACCTCGTAGGCACTATGCGCTACTACACCGTCCACCGCCACCAGTACCCGACGCTCAACGACTTCTATCCCGAAATCTCCCGCTGCCTCTCGAATTATATCGATAGAATGAAATAATGGGAGTTCACGATGGAGCAGGCCCGTTTCCTCGACAGCGAGCCATCAAGCGTTTGCTTCCGAAGTCGAAGAGGAACGTCACGAAGGAATACCCCGGTCTGAACCACCTCTTCCAGCATTGCGCCACCGGCCTCATGAACGAGTACCGCCAGATAGAGGAAAACATCGCCCCCGAAGTGCTCAGCGACATAGCCGGAGTGGATAAATGGGCTGTAATAGTGTCCTTCGGACAGAAATCCTACAAATATTTTCAAATCTAACAAATATGTTTATAAATGGACTTGATAACAAAGTATATATGAGAGATTTGCAAGATTTATATAGATTTGTAAGTTTTCTCGCGAAGCGACTCCTATTGAGTAGTTACAATATATTATTAAAACAATGATACAACTATGTTAGGTAATTTTTCATAGGAAAATAACAACCTAAGAAAAACCCAATAACAAAAGGCAATCCAAGCGGTTGCCTTATTTGTTATTTGTTGTTAATTAGCCATTATTTGGTGCATTTTTGTTACTCGTTTGTTACTCAATATCAATTTTTCTTTGTATCTTTGCACACGGTAACAAATTAATAATAATAACGGCTATGGCAAGAACAAAAAAACAATTAAAGGCAAAAGAGCCTATTGCACTAAGACAAAAACCCCTTTCAAAAGGTGGGTACTCGCTTTATCTGGATATATACCAGAATGGCAAAAGAAATTATGAGTTTTTGAAATTGTATCTTGTGCCAGAGGTTGATGAGGCTACAGCAGCCCAGAACCAGAACACAATCAAGGTTGCAAATGCTATCAAGGCAAAGAGAGTGATTGAGATTGCAAACGGCAAGGCGGGAATTGCTAAAGATACTACCTTTGGCAAAATGTTGCTTGTGGATTGGATAGATGAGTATAAAGCGGGCAAATATGGTAGTCAGAACTCGCTAACTATCGGCAGGCTCAAAAAGCATATTGCTAATTTTAACGATGGCAAGGCGGTAATGATGCAAGATGTTGATGAGGCTTATTGCAAGGGGTTTATTTCCTACCTTGCAAATAAGGCTTGTGGGTTATATGTGGGCAAAGATGGCAAAGAGGTTGAGGGGAGAAGAATTGGTAAGAACACGGCTAATTTATACTTTGTGCATTTTGCAAGTGCTATGAATGAGGCGGTAAGAAGAAAGATTATTGCAAGCAATCCCACAAAGTTTTTGAGCAAAGAGGATAAGAAGCCTATAAAAGCCCCAAAGCCTCAACGTGGATATTTAACAATAGATGAGGTTAAGGCTTTGATTGCAACCGATATTAAGCGATACCAGATAAAGCAAGCATTTCTCTTTGCTGTTTTTTGTGGGTTGAGGATAAGCGATATAAGAGCCTTGAAATGGGGCGATTTGTCAAATGATGGCAACCAATGGAGGGCAAGCGTTTTGATGCAAAAGACTAAAGAGCGTTTGGAGTTGCCTTTGTCTGATGAGGCAATGAAATGGCTACCAGAACGGGGCGGGGCTTCTAATGATACTTTGGTATTTGGAAATTTGCCTAATGCTTTAGGAATAAATAGAGGTATTAAGGAGTGGGCAAAGCAAGCAGGGATAGAGAAAGATATTTGCTTTCACGTTTCCCGCCACACCTTTGCAACAGCCCTGCTTACTATGGGAGCGGATTTATACACTACAAGCAAATTATTGGGGCATACCAATTTGAGCACTACCCAGATTTATGCCGATATAGTAAACCAGAAAAAGGCTGATGCTGTTAATGTGTTGGGAAAGGCTTTTGAATAAGAACTATTAAGCGGGTAAGTTATGACTAAAGAAGAAATGATTAGAGATTATAACTACAGCGATAGCGTTAGTTATAAGGAGGTGTTAGATACTTACAATTCTTTGATAAAGGAGGGTAAGCAGGGCGATGCCAAAAGGCTGATAGGAGAACACGGGGGCAAAATAGCCGTTATTCTAAAATACAATTACCAGATAGGGAAATTCTAAAGGTTGAGGCTATGAAAAAAGAGATTGAAACCCCTTTTTTTGACAATGTAAAAGAATTGTGGATAAAAGGTATAGGGGTGCTTGAATATGAATATAAGAGCAAAGTATTAAAACTTAAAACCCCCGATATGTTAAAGCCACAATGGGAGGTTAGCAACCAAAAAGCCTTTGCAACAAATTTGGTAACCATCCCATTTTCGACGTACCCCTCTAAACCAGTGCTGCACCATCCTGCGTAGGACGGTGCAGCACTGGTTGCGTTTGTCGCGTGTCGCTATTTGCTCTTGAGTTCTTCCGCCAC
>JAEEGG010017195.1_pt1 | contig 14897 bp, 10 predicted proteins | sample 9134161 | NCBI WGS metagenome assembly JAEEGG01 (sample SAMN16246543, study PRJNA631951) | gut metagenome | biome: gut microbiome; feature: rumen; material: CR-attached | host: Bos | place: Iran: Karaj | collected 2018-10
ATGGCCATTACAGAGACCTTCGAAGAGGGCGTGAAACTCACGCTGTTGATGGTGGCGAGGGAATGGCATCCGCCAGTGGCTGTCTCGCCACGGACAGAGAAGAGATGCCCGGTATAGCCATAGTCGATACTGGCGTTCCAGAAGTCATTGCCGGAGGGGTAATAGAAACGGTAGCGCTGGCTGGTGTCGGGGTAATGGTCTTTGCCGTAGGTGGTGAAAGTGCCGGTGGCACCAAGGGAGAACCCATAGCCTTTCCACGACACATTGGCTCCGGCGGTAGTTTCCGATACGTTGTCTTTCTTTGCCATCTCGGTGGCAGTGCGATGGTAGCCCAAGTTGGAGATGCTGCTGATGGCGGAGTCGCCATGGGTGAGCGTGGCATCGACCTTGCGATAGGAAGCGAAAGCACTGAGGTCGAGACCACGGAAGAGGGTTACTGTGGCTCCCGCCCCTTGCAGGTAGTTGCCGGCATGGCGCGAGGCATGGGCACGCAGACCGTAGGTGCGGCTGCCAAGAGCCGAGAGCGAAGCCATCTTGCCCAGGCTCATGTCGTTGTTCATCACCAGACCCATACCCCACGAGGCACGGTAGCGGCCAACGACGAGCGACTTCAGTTTTCCCATGCGGTGTGCCTCGACATAGAACGAGTAGTAGTCGTAGCCCATGTTGTTCTTTCCGGAGAAGAACGGTTCGCCGGCATCTTGGGCTCCCAAGAGTCCGAACCGCAGGCGGTCGGAATATTGGAACTGGTATCTCACGTCGTGGCGATAGCGTGACCCGAGGTACCCCTCTCTGTCGCCATGCCGCTCATACATCGGAACGGAAGCCGACACCAAGAGGGTGTGGTGGCCATATTGCAGCATGCGGCCCAGCGTGGTGGCAGGACGGGGAATCTCGCCGCACTGCACGAAATAGGAGAGCAGGCAGCGGGTGGTGTAGTCGATAGAGGGAATCATGGCCAACTCGCCCAACGACCGCATGGCTCCATATTGGTAGATATAGACGTGGATGTCTTCCACTTGCTGCTCGTTGAGGAAGGGCAGGCTGAGCAGTTGCTCGCGCGTGGCGGTGTTGATGTTCAAGGGTTCTTGTTCCATGTCGCACAACGCCTCATATTGGTCTTCCCAGTCGTCGGCATCGATGTCGTCGGCTGTCATCAGTTCCATCAGCATGCTCTCCCAGGGACGCTCCTGGGGGGAAGTCTGCTGTGCGTTGACGTGCAGCATGGCGAGGATGAGGAAGGCGAAGGCAATCCAGCGCTTGCAATACATATAAATCTTAAATAATGTGGTTTTTTATTGAAGTATGGTGTTAATTCCGAAAAAATGCGTAAGTTTGCCGCCGTATGCAAACAGTCAGACGATTCATCGGTTTGTGGATGGCACTATGCCTTTGGGGGGCGATGGCTTCAGGTCAGGTGGCCGACACGCCTGAAAGTGGCGACCCCGTGATGGTGCCCACGGTGAAATTGGCCAAGGCGTTGGTCGATGGCGACAGTGTGCTTTTCCTTGAGATGAACAACGTCTACGTGTATCCTGTGGTGGAACTCAAGAGCGAGAAACAGCGACAGGCCTACAACCGGTTGGTGAACAACGTGAAGAAGGTGCTGCCTATGGCCAAAGAGGTGAATGTCATCATCCGCGAGACATATGAAACGCTCCAGACCATCCCCGACAAGAAGTCGCGTGATGCCCATATGAAGAAGGTGGAAGACGAGATTTACCAGCGCTACAAGCCGCAGATGAAGAAACTGACCTACTCGCAGGGCAAGTTGCTCATCAAACTGGTGAACCGCGAGTGCAACTCGTCGTCGTATGACATTGTGAAGGCCTTCATGGGACCCATCCGCGCCGGCTTCTGGCAGGCGTTTGCCTGGACTTTCGGCGCCAGCCTGAAGAAGAAATACAAACCCGACAGCACCGACCGCCTCACCGAGCGTGTGGTGCTCATGGTGGAAGCAGGACAACTGTAGGCGCGCGAAACTTATCTCTTACCCCTTTATCCTTATTCTGTGAACAATACCTGAATGACGGTCTGACCCACCGCCTTCAGCGTGTTGGAGTCGATATGGTCCATATCGTCGGCAATGGTGTGCCAGGTGGGACCAAACGAACTCTCCCTGCAGTTGGGGTAGTGGGGGATAATGTCGATGGTTGGGATGCCTGCCTTCTCGTTGATGGGCAAGTGATCGTCGGTTACACCCCCACCTGTAGTGCGTGGGAAATACTGGCTGTAGCCAGCGGCATGGGCGGCATTCCAAACGCGCTGAACCACCTGAGGCGCATATCTTTGTGACATCCCTTCCTGATAAAATTCCGCTCCTTGTCCGCCTACCATGTCGAGGAGGATGCCATAGGCGGTGGTATACGGCTTCGGCTCCTGGTGCTCGGCCCAATATTGGGCGCCCAGTGCCCAGGAGTTCTCGTCGGTGCGGTCGCTCCACTGCGGCACTCCCCAGTCTTCAGCGTCGAAACAGATGACGTCGATGCCCAGGTCGCGGGAGGCGACTTGTTGCAGTACGCGGGCCAGTTCTATCATCACTGCCACGCCACTGGCACCGTCGTTGGCGGCAAGCACCGGGGTGTGCCAGTTGGCTTCGTCGGGGTCGTTGTCGGCCCAGGGCCGGCTGTCCCAGTGAGCGCAGATGAGGATATGCTTGGGCTTGTCGGGCTGATAATGGGCGATGATGTTGGTGGCACGGAGCGGTGTGCCGTCATAACCCTTGAGCGTGGCTTTCTGTGTCTCCACCTCACAGCCATAGCGCTTGAACATATCGATAATCCATTGTTCGCACTCGTCGTGTGCCGTACTGTTCATCGTGCGTGGCCCGAAGGCGCACTGCCCATAGCAGAAGGCCAGGGCGGAGTCGGCGTCAAACTGCGGTCCTTTCGGGTCGACGGTGACTGGTTCGAGGATGTCTTTCTTGCCGTGGTGGCAAGAGGCCGCTCCACAAAGGATGAAGAGCACTGCGGCCATGGTGCAACTGATGATATATCTTTTGGTCATGTTGTGAGAGTCGTGGTAAGGGTGAATGATTATTTGGTCAGTGCCTGAACCTGTGCCATGACGCGCAGCCAGTTGCCACCCCATATTTTTTGTATGTCGCGCTCGTTGTACTTGTTCTTGAGCAGTGCCAACGTGAAGTTGATGAGTTCGGAAGAGTCGGCCAACCCTGTCACGCCACCGTCGCCGTCGAAGTCGGTGCCCAGACCCACATGGTCGATGCCCATGATGCGCACGGCATGGTTGAGGTGCTCTATGGCATCGCGGATGGTGGCCTCTCCCTCCTTGCGCAGGAACCCACCGTAGAGGGTGATGTGGGCTACGCCTCCTTTCTTGGCCAGGGCGCGGAGTTGGTCGTCGGAGAGGTTGCGGGGCACGTCGCAGAGAGCCTTGCAGCAACTGTGGCTGCATACGATGGGAGTCTTGCTGATTTCGAGCGCGTCGAAGAAACTCTGTTCGCTGGCATGGCTCAGGTCTACCATGATGCCCTCGCGGTTCATCTCACGGATGACCTTCTCGCCAAACTTGCTCACGCCGTGGTTGGTGTCGCAGCCTTTGGCGCTGTCGCAGATGTCGTTGTCGCCATTGTGGCACAAGGTGATGTATACTACTCCGCGTTGCGCGAAGTGTTTCACGTTGGCGATGTCGTGATTGAGGGCAATGCCGTTCTCTATGCCAAACATGATGGACTTGCGCCCTTTGCGCTTGTCTTCAAAGAGGTCGGCCGGCGTACGGGCGATGCTGATGTACTTGCGGTTGCTCCTCACGATGGCTTCTATCTTGTCGAAAATGAAATCGGCATACTCCATGGGGGTGTTGACATCGAAATGCACTTTTGACGAGAAACTCTCGCCCATCTTGGGCTGTGGGAGATAGGCAGCCATGATGACGGCATCCTGCCGCCCGTCGGTCATCTTGTGCAGGTCGACGAGGATGCGTGGGTCGCGCTGGTCGAACCTGATGTCCTGATGGAAGAACATCGGGGTATCGCAATGGGTGTCGAGGGTGAGGATGCGGTCGTGCAGACGCTTGGCAAGGTGGAAGTTGTTGGCTTGTGCCACCAGCCACTCAAAAAGGCGCAGTCCCTCGGTCTCCATGCACTCGGGATGCCATTGCACACCGAGGATGGGTTTGAACTCGCTGCTCTCCACTGCCTCTATCACCCCGTCGGGCGACTTCGCGGTCACCTTGAAGCGCTTGCCTGTCTCGGCCACGGCTTGGTGATGGAAGGAGTTGACGTAGAGTTTCTCGCTCTTGTAGAGACGGTAGAGCATGGAGTCTTTCTCCACATTGACGGAATGGGTGGGGAGGTTGCGGTCGCCGTCCTGACTGTGCTTGATGCGGATGGGACGGGACGGTTCTGCCTCGGAAGCCGAGCGTTTCGATTTCTTCTTGTCGGTCGGCTCTTCGGCAGCAGCCTCCTGCATGGTGGTTTCGATGTCTTGTGTCACCTTGCCGCCAAGGGCAGTGACAAGCGTCTGTATACCGCGGCAGATACCGAGGATGGGAATCTGGCGGTTGTAGGCCAGTTGCGTGATGAGCAACTCTGGCAGGTCGCGCTGGGCGTTGATATGGTGGAGTTGTGGCAACGGTTCCTCGCCCGTCCACAGGGGGTTGATATCGGCTCCGCCCGAGAGCAGCAGACCGTCGATGCCCGAGAGGGTACTGACGATGATGTCTTTGTCGTTGACGGGGGGGATGAGTACCGGTGTGCCACCAGCGTCAGCCACCTGTTGGTAGTAGGCTTTGGCCATGGTTGCCTCTCCGTTCCAGAAATTGGCGGTGATACCGATGATGGGTTTGCGCTTGCCTTCTGGGAAAGAGGCGTATATTTCGTCGAGATGTGTGTTGAGGTTAAAGGAGGTCATATAGTGGATGGTTTGTTGTCGGCTATTTTCACGGGAATCTCGCGCTTGATGCTTTGTTCGAGCGAGATGAGCGTCTCTGTGGCTACCACACCGGGGATGCTCTGCAACTGGCTGTTGAGCAGATGCATGAGTTGTTCGTTGTCGCGTGCGTAGAGTTTCACAAGCATGGTGTAGGGTCCGGTGGTGAAGTGGCACTCCACGATTTCGGGAATGTGGATGAGCCGCTCGCAAACGGTCTTGTACATGCTTCCCCTCTCGAGCGTAATGCCTACGTAGGTACAGGTGGAGTAGCCCAGACTCTTGGGGTTGATGTCGAAGCCGCTGCCCGTGATGACACCGTTCTCGATGAGGTGCTGCACCCGCTGATGGATGGCAGCCCTGGAGACATTGCATTCTGCTGCTACATCCTTGAACGGGATGCGTGCGTTTTGTGAGAGGATACCGAGGATTTTCTTGTCCAGGTTGTCGATTTTGTCTATTGCCATATCAATAATCGTTTTTTTTGTGTTTGGAAATCTTGCCTATAATTGACAATTTGAAAGCAAAAATAGGCATTTTCCTTGAATTGGGCAATTATTTTGGCGAAAATTTCTAATTATTGACTATTCTTATTGACGTTTTTCCGTTTTTTTGCTAACTAAGGTTGTTGGTGTCGATATGGATGAGGTGTGTTTCCAATTCTTCTACACTATGGAAGAAAGAGATGAGGCGGTGATAGTCGCCCCGCATGAGTCCTTGTCCTTGCAGGTGGTCGAGCAATGCTTCCAGCGGTTGCCAGAAATGGCACATGTCGTAGACCAGCACTTGTTGGTGGTGATAGCCCAGGGTGGCTTGCGATGCCATGGAGAACACCTCGTCGAGGGTGCCGATGCCACCGGGCAATGCCACTGCCACATCGCTGTTCTGCAACATCAGGCGTTTGCGCTCGTCGAGGGTCTCGCACCTGACCAGTTCGTCGATGAATGTGGAGGCATGCCCGCCTTTCTCGAGGATGGAGGGCACCACGCCCACCACATGTCCGCCTGTCTCATGCACGGCCTTTGCCACGCACTCCATCAGTCCCATGTCGCAACCGCCATACACCAAGGTATGTCCGTTGCTGCCTATCCAATGTCCCAGTTGAGTGGTCTTCTCAAAGAACAGAGGATTAATCTTTTCGTTAGCCGAACAAAAAACACTTATTCTCATTTCCAATCTCCAGTATCAAATGTCGTGCAAGGACGTGTTTTCATGCTAAGGCGCAGTCCACCATCGGGCGAATCTCAAATCACCTCATCTCCTTCCTCCCATGAGGATATAGGTGATGAAAGGCAGTCGGGTGCGCATCAGCCAATAGAAAATCAACCCGAAGAACACAACGACGGCCACGGCAAGCACATACATGAGCAATGCCAGCCACGCACTGTGGGGGATGAACGTATCAGTGCCATACAGCCAGATGATGAAGCCGAGCAGCATATAGTGGAAGGCAAAGATGAAGAAACTGCCGTTGGAGAGTGTCATGTTCACATACCATGTGCCGGCACGCACCATGACGGTGGTGAGGGAGATGATGAATATCAGTCCCACCACATGTTCCAGTCTGTAGATGAACTCGCAGGGGAGCAGTTGCTCGATGCCCACGACGACGGCCAGCACGATGAAGGAGGGAAGGGCATAAGGCAACATGGCAACGATAAACTCTTTCTTCTTGATGCCGAAGTATGCGCCATAGGCAAAGAAGAGCCATTCGTCGGGATTGATTCCAGTAAACTGAGGACAGTAGCCGATGGCGAAGAGGATGACGAGGAAGAAGATGTAACGCACCAATGGCCTGCGCCCGGAGAGGCGGATGAACCACGTCACGGCGAAGTAGATGAGGGGTGAGCACACCATGGCCACCATCAGGTCGCGAACCAACCAGAACGGTATGGCGATAGGTGCCGCAATAGTGGTGTCGCTGCCTGGGATGAGCGTGATGTTCCAGAAGGCTTTCAGCGAACTGGTGAAGGTCAGGTCGTCGAAAGGTATCCCGAGGATGGGCACCTTGCCGATGAAGAGTCCCAAGATGATGGCCAGGAGCAGGTAGAGCAGGTTCCAGAGCAGGTAGGGAACGAAGAGCGACTGCAACCGCCGGATGAGTTTCTTGATGTAGATGTCGAGGGTGAACTGTCCGGTCTTGAAGAACAGGTATCCCGAGATGAAGAATGTGACGGGGATGACGATGGGGGCCACCCGCTGTGAGAAGATGTCGATAAACCTGCTGGCAAAAGGCAATGAAGCCCACTCGCCACCTAGGGCGGTGAAGTTGCAGTGCATGAACAGCAACAGCACCACGAGCGGGAAGCGCATGAACGCAATGACTTTGGATTGTAAGTCGGTGGGCTTCATCAGTGATGTCTCGGTTGTTTAATTGCGGTCGGCGATGAGTCGTTCGGCCATGGCATGTCCCAGAGCCTCGCAAGCCGACAGCGTGTCGGCATTCATGGCCTGTTTCATCTCCACGGGGTTGCCCACGGCTTCGAAATGCAGGGCGTTGTCGTTCCACTCCTGTATCTTGGCCACTGCCTTGCTTGCCCAGCCGAAACTGCCAAACCATCCGAAGAGGTGGTTCTTGATGTCTTTGTGGGCTACCTCGGAGAGGAGCACGTCCATCTCATGGTAGAGGCTGGTGTTGTAGGTGGGTGCGCCTACGATGAGCGCCTTGTAACGGAAGATGTCGCGGATGATGTAGGAGTGATGGGTCTTCGATACATTGTAGACCACGATGTTCTTGATACCTGCCTTGCTCGCGGCGCGTGCGATGGCCTCGGCCATGCGCTCGGTGTTGCCATACATCGTGCCGTAGCAGATGACGATGCCCTCTTCGGTCTCATAGCGGCTCATGTGGTCGTAGAGGCCTACGACGCGCTCGATATAATCGTGCCACACCGGTCCGTGGGTAGAACAGATATAGTCGAGTTTCACGCCAGCGAGTTTCTTCAGCGCATTCTGCACCGGTGTGCCGTATTTGCCTACAATGTTGGAATAGTAGCGCACCATCTCGAGCCAGAATGTATCGCAGCATATCTCACTGTCGATGACACCGCCATTGAGGGCACCGAAGCAGCCGAAGGCATCGCCAGAGAAGAGCACGTTGGCGGTGGTGTCGAGAGTGACCATGGTCTCGGGCCAGTGCACCATAGGAGTGAGCACGAATTGCAACTGGTGTTTTCCCAACGAGAGGGTGTCGCCGTTCTTCACTTCCAGTTCATTGTCGCTGATGCCGTAGAACCCGCTGAGCATGCCGAAGGTTTTCTTGTTGCCGATGACCTGCACCTCGGGGTAGTATTTGCGGATGAGGGCGATGGAACCGCTGTGGTCGGGCTCCATGTGGTTGACGATGAGGTAATCGATGGGACGGTCGCCGATGACTTCCTGGATATTCTCGATGAACTGTGTGAAGAAGTCCACCTCTACGGTGTCGACAAGGCATACTTTCTCGTCGACGATGAGGTAGGAGTTATAGGATACACCGTTGGGCAATGGCCACAGGCCTTCGAAGAGGTTCTTGTTGCGGTCGTTGACGCCCACGTAGAAGATGTTGTCGGTAATGGTTGTCATAATGTGATGTGGTTTTCGTTATAATATTGATTCTTAGTTGTTTACCATTCAAGATAGGTGTCTTTCTCCTCTTTCGCGTCGGCAGCCATCTGAATGCCGAAATCGATGGAAACGGAGTTGTTGATACTCTGGCAGCAGTTGGCGGAGAACATTTGTGCCCAGTGGATGATTTTGTCCCAGATGCGGGCGGGAATGCCCCGCTCGAGTGCCTCACGGGTGATACCATAGCGCATCAGCCCATACACGAAGCCGGCATTGAAGTTGTCGCCGGCACCGATGGTGCTCACTGTGGTGGTCTGGATGATGGGAAAACTCTTCTTGATGCCACGGGTGGCGCGCAGTTCCACATTCTGTGTGCCGTTGGTGCAGATGAAGTTCTTGCAGTAGAACGACACCTCGGCATTGTAAATCTTGTCGGGGTCTTCCTTGTTGTAGAGCACGCGGAAGTCGTCGACACTGCCTCGTACGAAGTCGGCATACTCCAGGTTCTCAAGGAGATTGGGGGTAATCTTCATCACGTCGTTCTTGTGCGACGGACGGAAATTCACGTCGTAGTAAAGGATGGCGCCATGGCTCCGGGCATGGTCGAGGAATCCCAGCACCTGTGGGCGAATCACCGGGTTGACGGCATAATAGGAGCCGAACATCACGATGTCGTCGGGGTTGACCTCGGGATAGATGAAGTCGAGTTGGTCGTGGCCGTGGTCTTTGTAGAACAGGTATTCGGCATCATTGTTCTCGTTGAGGAAGGCCAGGGAGATGGGCGACTTGCTCTCTGGATAGACGTAGATGTCTTTGGTGTCGACATGGTTGTCGTTGAGAAACTTGATGATGTTTTTCCCCACACGGTCGTTTCCTGCCTCGCTGATGAACGAGGCATTGACACCCGAACGGCCAAGTGAGATGATGCCATTGAAGACGGAGCCGCCGGGTACGGCCCCAATGGGCTGCTCGTTTTTGAAGATGATGTCGAGCACGGTTTCACCGATTCCTATTACTTTGCGCATGATTTCCTTTTTTGTTTAGACTGCAAAGTTAGTGCAAGGCGAGCGGAATACCAAGCAAAAGACGAAGTTTTTGCTTGAATTACCGAGCCGTAGCCTAATTTAGCGAGAGCAGAGTTAGTGCAAGGCGAGCGGAATACCAAGCAAAAGACGAAGTTTTTGCTTGAATTACCGAGCCGCAGCCTAATTTAGCGAGAGCAGAGTTAGTGGGAAACCCTTCGAATTTCGTTGCGAAGCGGCAAATAATTGTTTTTTTATTTTGTATTGCTCACAAGATGCAGTAATTTCGCAGCATGAATTACAATACCTGTACATTGTCCAACGGCCTGCGTGTGATACACCGCCATGATGCCTCACCTGTGGTGTTTTGCGGATATGGCATCAACGTAGGTTCGCGTGATGAGGCCTCCGACGAGGAGGGACTGGCACATTTCTGTGAGCATGTGACTTTCAAGGGCACGTCGCGCCGCAAGGCATGGCATGTGCTCAACTCCCTGGAAAGGGTGGGTGGCGACCTGAATGCCTTCACCAACAAGGAAGACACGGTGTATTATGCCGCCATCTTGCGCGACCATCTGCCGAGGGCTGTCGATCTGCTCAGCGACATCGTCTTCCATAGTGTATACCCACAGCAAGAGATAGAGAAAGAGGCAGAGGTGATAGCCGACGAGATAGAGAGTTACAACGACTCGCCTGCCGAACTGATTTTCGACGAGTTTGAGAACATGGTGTTCATGGGCCATCCGCTGGGTCACAACATCCTGGGTAATACACAACGCCTGAGGCAGTTTGGCACTGCCGATGCCCTCCGGTTCACTCGCCGTCATTATGTGCCGCAGAACATGGCGTTTTTCGCCTATGGAGATATCCGTTTCGACCGTCTCGTGAGGTTGCTCGAGAAGGCCACCGCCGATTTCCCGTCGGCAGAGCCGCTCGTCCCTGACCTCGAGGTGAAATCTGCCGGTCTGCCGCCTCTCGTGGGAGGACTGACAGAGATGGTGCGTGGCACCCATCAGGCGCATGTGATGCTGGGCAACCGTGCCTATGGCATCCATAGCGACAAACGCATGGCACTCTATCTGCTCAACAATATCCTCGGTGGACCGGGGATGAATGCCCGCCTCAACCTGTCGCTGCGTGAGCGACGCGGACTGGTTTATACGGTGGAGAGTTCGATGGTGAACTACAGCGATACCGGTGCCTGGTGTGTGTATTTCGGTTGTGACCACCATCATGTGTCGCGTTGCCTGCGGCTGGTGAGGAGCGAACTGGATAAGTTGGCATCGAAGCCGCTCACGCCTTCACAACTTTCTGCCGCCAAGCGCCAGTTGAAGGGACAAATCGGTGTGGCGTGTGATGCCCGTGAGGGATTTGCGCTGAGTTTCGGGAAGAGTTTCCTGCACTATGGATGGGAGCGTGATGTGGAACGGCTTTTCCAGAGCATCGACAACGTGACCTCCGAACAAATCTTATCCGTGGCACAAGAGGTGTTCAACCCCGAACAACTTACCACGCTGGTATTCCGGTGAAAGGTATCTAAAGACTCTTAATACTTAAGCCCCCTAAGAACTTCAATGTCCTTAGGGGGCTTAGAGTATTTGGCTTCTGCATGCTTAATCTTCATTGAGTATGATATCTATGAGCATGGTCACATCATAGATGTCGATTTTGCTGTCTTCGTTCACGTCGGCAGCCACATGGTCGTACTGCGTGAAAGTGTAGGGTTCTTCGGTATCGTCATTAAGAATGATATCGATGAGTGCCGTCACGTCATAGATGTCTACCTTGCCGTCTCTGTTGATGTCGCCTTTACGGACGGGAGGAGTAACCGTGAGCGGAGTCTTGAAGGCAATTTCGTAGAGGTAGCCGCGATAGACGCTGGCCTCCACTTTGTAGATTTTATTTGCTTCGAGGTCATCGATGTCAAGCGTAAAAGTCCTGTTGGTGTCTGTGGATGAACTGGAGGCAAACTTGGAAACAGTATTCGAAGCAGTGACAGTACCATCTGCATTCTTTGTGCACTCATACACTTTTACGGCTGCTGGATAAGAATCACTTGCACCTTTGGCACCAATACCCAGCACCTTGACGGCAGTGGTGTTGGTGACAAAGAAGGTCACGGCTAATTTTGTCGTATTGCTTCTATAGTTATAACCTGTCACTCTGGCTAAGGTAGATTTGAAATAGGCACCGCTACCTTGATAGGGATTAGTGACGGAGGGTGTGTACGACCAGGTTTTTCCTGCATAAGTGTTGTTGTTGGAAGTGATGTTGCTCGTTATCCACTTCTGCGGATTACCGCTTCCAAAAGTCGAACTGTTGGTGGCATATTTGGCTCCTACAAAACCACCAAATACGGGTAAGGTAAGCCAAGCGACATTTTCGTCCTTGTATTCCGTGTATTTGTAGAGATTGTTGACAAAGGTAGTTCTCCATCCCGCCTCGTCGATGGTGGCATACTTGGCGATGTTGAGGTAACTGTCACTTGCTGTGCCTCCATCCGATGCCATGGCGTTGAGGGTGATGGTCACGGGCTCGGCACCTTCGCTCGTGAGGGTGATAGAGCCTGTGAATGAGTTCTCTGTGGCAGCATTGAATGAAACGGTGATGTCAGCACCCTCGTCGACAGCCGTCGCTGCGATGGTAGCAGGACTGACGGAGAAGACGTGGCTGTTGTCATTGAGGGTTACGGTAACATCCTCGTTGAGGAAGCGTCCGGTGACATGGATGGTTTTTGAGTAGGTTTCATTGATGTTGCCATTGAAGGTGAGTTCAGCCACATCGGCCATGATGGTGGGCGTGGCGGCCTCTGCTACACCCGTGAGATTGACGATGACGCTCTCGGCCCCGGCGCTCGACAATGTGAGGGTGGCGGTGGTCTGGCCTGCTGTCAGTGGGCTCCAGGTTACGGTGATGTCGACTCCATTGGTGGCTTCGGCGACGGTGATGTTGCTCTTGTCGATGGCATACACTTGGTTGGCATCGGTAAGCGTGGCGGTGATGTTGTCGTCGAGTTTGACACCTTTCACATTCACGGTCTTCGTATAGGCCATGGTGGCGTATCCCTCGAAGGAGAGGCTCGTAGGCGTGGCTTTGATAGTGGGCTCGCTCGCCACTCCGAGAATATACTTTATGCCGGCGAGGGCATCGATCTTGCCGTTGCCGAAGTGTGAGGCATTGGGACCGCTGGTGGTGTAGTAGTCGTTGATGGCGGTCTCGCGCATCACCTCCTTGATATCGTTCACCGTCATATCCTTGCCCACCTCCTTGGCAGCCTGCATCCAAAGTGCCACGATTCCTGCGGCAACGGGAGTGGCCATCGAGGTGCCCTCCATAGAACCATAGGGGTAGGTGGTATTGCTGTTCACTCTGTACATGCCATACGTGGTGGAGTTGCCGTTTATATAACTGAAAGTTCCATTGGTGTCATAATGATTTACACCTGCTACCACCGTTGCTCCAGGGGCCGAAATCCAAGGATAAGCCAGACCCGTAGGACTCTGGTCGGCAGTAGCATAACTTGAGAAATAGGCAATGTCGTCCATGGTGTAATATGACAGATTGTAGTTATTGTTGTTGTAATCCACCACATTGTTTTTCGACACATAGGCACCTATGGCGATAACATTGGGGTCGGTAGCATCGTCGCTTACCGACATGTCGTCGCTTCCCTTGGTCCAGGTGTGGCCACTGGTCGTCAGATAGTTGGTGAAATAGGCGTAACCGTCGGCCCAGACATCAATCTCTGTACTGCCATCGGTGGGGTAGAATTCCACGGCAAGTGTGTAGTCGCTGTCGTAGTCGGTATGACTTTTTGTCGTCAGCGATGAGGCAGAGAGGTAGATTTCTCTCTTTCCTGTTGCAGACGAGGTATTGAAATAGGCTCTCAATGTGCCAGAGTAGTATTTGCTTACATCTATAGTTCCGGCATTGGTTACTGTTTTTGTGGCTAACACGCTGCCATCTTTGTCATCGAGCACATGCACCTTGCAGGCGATGTTCTTGGCAGAGCGCGACCAGGCGTTGGCGATAACTCCCGAGTAAATATATCCGCAGTCGGTGTCGCTATAATAATAGTATCTTACTATTGTGCCCAATGGGTTGGATTCGGTGGCCGTGCCACAGATATGAAAACCACCTCCCTCGTCGGGGTTGGCGCCTCCTGCGTCGTTGGAGGCGGCGAAAAGGCAGATATGGTTGGGATGGGTGTCACCAAAATATTGCTTCATGATGTTGGGGAACGTGCCGGTGCCGTCGTGAGGGCCGCGTTGCGAACCCCAACTGTTGCTCACCACTACAGGCTGGTTGTTGTTGTCGGCGTATTCACAAATCTTCTGAAACGCATTCGCCAGGTATGTGGAGGAGAGGTCATAGACTCCAGCCAGATAAAGGTCGGCTCCCGGTGCCATGCCACCATATGTGGCGTTGGCGTGGTTGTCGGTTACCGTTACGTTGTTGCCGCTGATGATGACACTCGAGCCGCCTGCCGTGGTGCTTGTGTGCGTGCCGTGATTTTCGCTGCTGTCATCGGTCGTGGGACTATTGCTTGTAATCGATGAGTATTCCTGGGCTGAAGAGCCGTTGTAGACGTATGCCCGCTTGATGCGGCTATTGCCGTTTTTGTCCTTAAAGGCAATGTGTTGGAAGTCGATGCCGGTGTCGATGACACCAAGTAAAACGCCCGTTCCATCATAGCCTTTCGACAAGCCTGCTGCCCTGGCATCGTTGGAGAAGGAGATGACGTCGTCGACATTGGTCTTCTCGCGTGCTGCATTGGTGAAGGGTCTCATCAGTGGTGAGACTTCTACCTGGGTCACCTGGCTGATGGCAGCCACCTCCTCAATCTTGTCGACGGGGATGAGGCAGGTAGTGATGCCCTCATTGAACTTGCATTGTACGATCACGCCAAGCGCTTCCAATGCACTGGTGTTACTATTGTCATCGAGTGTTACGAAGCAGGATATATACACCTTTCCGTCGATGGTGTCGGGGTGGGCGTAGATACGTTCTGGAAGAAGTGTCCTTTCGTCCTTGATTGTTTTTCCTCGTGACGGGGTGGATTTTGTGTCGGGATTGAACTGAATCTCACCATTGAGTTCATCCAAGAACATCTGCGTGGTAATCGACAGTTTCCTGTCGATATCGGTTTGCGCGAATCCCACGAGTGTGAACAGCGTGAGGGCAATAGTAAGTAAAGTCTTTTTCATTTATGTTATGGTAAATGTATTATAATCTGTTGGGATAGAGAAATTTGCAGTAAAGACCATGAAGTCTGTTATCATGCGCTATACCTCAGAAAAAATAAAACGCAAGTCTGCAAAGGTATGAAAAAAAGAGGAAACGAAAGGATTGTTACGCTTAAAATGTCGAAATATCGTCAAAAAGTGGTCATTTGGGGCTTTCGACAGGCTTTTAGAGATAGAAAATGCTTTCGTTGCCC
>JAEEGG010017196.1_pt1 | contig 14896 bp, 10 predicted proteins | sample 9134161 | NCBI WGS metagenome assembly JAEEGG01 (sample SAMN16246543, study PRJNA631951) | gut metagenome | biome: gut microbiome; feature: rumen; material: CR-attached | host: Bos | place: Iran: Karaj | collected 2018-10
GCGAGGCAGGATGGTGGCCGCAGCCACTCCAAGTCCAGCCTTCTTGATGAATTCTCTTCTGGATTGTGCCATATTAGAATATGTAGTTAATTAATTATGCAATGACTTGCTAATTTAATAAAAACCATTGAATATGGCAACAGAAGCCCTTTTTCCCCTCCTTCGGCTGTTTTATGGTGGAGGATAACTCCTTATCTATCAATTAAATCCACAAAAAGATGGTGCCAAAATCGCTACCATCAAAATACTTAATCTGTTAATATATAATTATTTATCCTCCACCACTATTGTATCGTCCTGGAAGGGATTAGAAATTGAATCCCAGGCCAGCTTGGAAAGAATAATCCTTGAGCGAAAGTGTCGAGGCGCCGGCGAGGATCGAGAACCTGCCGATGGAAAAGATAAGTCCAGTCTCGGCCTTGACACCCTTGAGATCCATATCAGCAACTCTTGCCCAGTCGGAGGAAGAGTCCTTCCACAGCACCCCGCTGCGGCCATAACCGCCGCCGAGATAGATGGAAAAAGGATTAGCGACAGAAACCGTTATGCCTGCGGTTAAAGAATATCCGGTATTCCTTTCTTTCCCTGTCGTCCAGATGATACTTCCGTTTTCTGTCGTCCCGTTAGAGAAGCAATCGTAGGAGGCAGACTGGAAACTCGGACTGGCCGTTCCTTTCAGATAGCCACCGATACGACCGCTGGAAAATGCCACCATCAGACCGGCCTGGTTCAGCGGCAGTTCGCCGACAGCAATTACTCCCAGTGCCTTTCTCTTCGCTGAGACTAGAGGTATACGTCCTGTAGAGGATGCTACCATCTGTGACGAAGGAGATAACGTTGATGCTGAGGAGGTTAGGTGCGCATGAACAGATGACGAATGTGGTAGTCCTGGTGTTGTTGGTGTCGCTAAACCAGGACCCGTAAGAGGCACGGCAGGAATAACAACCAGAGGAGCGGGCTGTAAGGCAAACAACTTGGCGCCGGAATTCTGTTTTGATTTAGCTGAAGGGAATGCCTCTTCATAACGCAGACGTATACTTTCAAGCCGCATCTTTTGCGAACGGGTCATCTGATCCTTGGAATTCGAAAGCAGGCTTCGCAGCCCGGACAACTTGCTTAGAAGTTCAGCAAAAGACCCGCTCTGAACAGGCTCGCCGGACTGGGCTTTCTCCCTGAGTATTATGCATTCGTTGCAGATAGACTCGTATAGGGCGATAGCTTCGTCTATCGAGTTTCTCTGTGCACTTGCAGGCAAGGGGAACGCCAGCACCAGAAGAATCGGCAAATATTTGAGGAACCCTTTCAAAACATACAAATTTAAGAAATTATGATGTATCTTTGAGAAGATAAATCACATTATGGACGAGTCTTCCGGGTTTTTCAGAATGCCTTCCATGCCATCCAGTCCTGACTATTCAAAACTTGTCAGGATAGGCGGTGATGGCAACGGCTATTGTGAACTGTACAAGACGGAACGGTCCGGACGATTCCTGGTCCTGAAATGCCTGAAAGAAGAATATCGCGGCGATCTTTTGTATGAAAGCCTGCTCAAGAAGGAATTCGAAATCGGCTATTCATTGAACCACCACAACATCTGCCAGTATTTCGATTTCCGGGATGTAGATGGTCTGGGTCATTGTATCGAAATGGAGTGGGTTGACGGCCGGACACTCGAAGAGGCTCTTGCTTCCGGCAAGATGGAAAAGACGGTCTCCGACAAGATTCTTGATGAACTCTGCGACGCTCTATCCTATATGCACTCCAAGCAGATATTCCATCGCGACCTTAAGCCTTCGAACATCATTCTGACCTATAGCGGAGACACGGTGAAACTCATTGATTTCGGACTCTCAGACTCCGACAGTCATTCCGTCCTGAAGGAGCCGGCCGGGACAGCAGTATTCTCCGCTCCTGAAGTCCTGGAAGGAGGCAAGGCCGATGCAAGGAGCGACATCTATTCACTCGGCCTGGTAATGTACAGCCTTTCAGGACACTACCGCAGAGTGGCGAGGAAGTGCTGCGAAAAGAAACCGGCGAACCGCTACCATAACATTGCCCAAGTCAAGAAAGCTCTCCACAGCAATGCTCCGCTTGTTTCAGGAATATTATTCATTGCCGTGGTGGCTCTGCTGGCGGTCCTGTCACTGCTGCCGGAGTCTTGGCCGGGATGCAAAGCTGAATCGCAGCCGGCCGCGACTGAAGACACCATAATATCGTCAGTACAGCAGCCAACTGCAGAAATCTCAGATACAGTCTCCAGCCTATCATCCGCTACCGTCAAGAAAGATACCGCTACATCAGTAAAAGCATCTGCAAGTAAGCCCAAACCTTCCGGTAAAACCAAAACGACCGTGAAAGAAGATGCGGCAGCTATCGATGAAATATTCAGGCAAGCCACGGAATTGTTCGATGAGTAATCGAATCTCCCCTTTGGTATTTTCAGAATAATCATTAATTTTGTTTCCAGATTTTTGACAAAAGTGTCAAAATATTGGAAAGTATGAGAATCGAAAGACCTGTATACCTGAATGAAATGATCCGGTCCAGAGGGAACGGGTTCATTAAAATCATTACCGGAATTCGCCGCTGTGGCAAGTCATATCTCTTGAAGATACTTTTCAAGGACTTTCTGCTCCAAGAAGGTGTTTCTTCAGACCATATCATACTTATTGACCTTGAAGACAGAAAACAGGCCTCGTTCAAAGATCCGGATTATATTCTGGAATATGTCGATTCTGCAATGCAGGATGACGGCACCTACTATATCCTCATTGATGAGGTTCAAGAGATAAAAGAATTTGTGAGCGTTCTCGCAACACTGAATCTGAAGGATAACGCAGAAGTATATGTTACCGGCAGTAATTCCAAATTCCTCTCGAAAGATATCTCAACTGAATTCCGCGGTCGCGGAGATGAGATACACTTGCTGCCTCTTTCTTTCTGTGAATTCCTGACCGCTTACGATGGCTCGGACAACGATGCATGGCTTGATTATTATACCTTTGGAGGGTTACCTCAGGTTTTGTTGCAAGAAGGAGAGGACAGGAAAATCAGTTATCTGAAGAACCTTTACCAGACCGTTTACCTGAAAGACATATATGACCGGAACAGAATTGAATTCCCAACGGAATTCGAGGAGCTTGTACGAGTGATCGCCTCATCGATTGGATCTCCGCTGAATCCTAACAAACTGGCAAATACGTTCAAGAGCCTGAAGAACACTAAAGATTTGACCAATAAGACAATAACAACTTATATGGGATATCTGGAAGATGCCTTCCTTACTTCCAAGGCTGAACGATACGACATAAAGGGAAAGAATTATATAGGTTCCCTTTCAAAGTATTATTTTCAAGATCTTGGGATTCGCAATTCGATCCTGTCCTTCCGCCAGAATGAAGTAAACCACATAATGGAGAATATAATCTACAATGAGCTTCTTTACCGTGGTTTCAGGGTTGATGTCGGCAATGTAACCATCCGCACGAGGTATAAGGACGGAAAACCTGTCCGGATTACCCTTGAAGTGGATTTTATTGCCAATAAGGGGAGCAAGCGTTACTATATCCAATCAGCATGGAAAATGCCGGATGATGAAAAAGTCCGGCAGGAGACCCGTTCTCTTTGTGAAATAAATGATTCGTTCAAAAAGATTATCGTGACTGGCGAGAATATCCGTCTCAAACGTGACGAGAGCGGCATTGTTACCATCCCTATCATCCAATTCCTCAAAGATCCCGGCAGTTTGGATCTATAAAGCGTTCTTACTTACCTACTTCACCCAACTCGATATAATTGAGTCCTTCTTTCTTGCCGGCAACGAAAGATGGAGTATATTCTTCGCCGCGCTTGATCTTGGAAATCAGGAGAGGCCAGCCGAGCAGGAACTGGGTCGCATGGAATTCATCTCCTTCCATAAGCTTCGAGTTACGGCTGCTCTCAACACGGAAAAGTCCCTCTCCGAGATACTTCAACTCAACGATTCTGTCCGGAGCCCAGCCTATCGTCAAGGCATCGCCTTCCGAGAGACTGTCCGAAGAAACGAACTTGCTGGTAAAGAAGCCCGAGGAGAAGGCCGGGTTATCTCTTAGCGATGCCTTGAAAGTATTGAAGTTCCGGAATCCTATATACCTGCATAGCACATCCAGGGTGTCAATCCGGGGTGTAGGGCGAAGGCTGACATATCCCCATAGTCTCTTCAATGTTGACGAAGAAACGAAGTCTCCGTTTGATTTCTCTATATCGACAGACAACGCTTCAAAATGCGAGGTGGTTGAAAGATTGCGTCCCCATTTGCGGGCGACCTCCTGAAGCAGGAAGGCGAGCTCGGGAATCTGTTTGTCGTTCATTTATTCTTTATTACTATGTTTGTTTCTGCTGGAACATGTTTTTCACTTCGGTTCTCGGTGACAAACGGAATCACCTGTCCTTCAGCGACATATAGAGTTTTCAAAAGGTTCTTTCCAAAATAGTCGGTCGTCTGCACGCAATACAGGCCAGCCTCATCGACGTGGATGGCCTGCCCGAGCAGCAGATTATTGGAAACATCCAACGACGAAAGATTGTTATTGCTGCATTCAATGTACTGCAACCTTGGGCAATTGCTAAGATCCAGCGACGTCAGATTATTCCCCTCACATCTAAGAACCTCCATGTTATGCAGGTTCGAAACGTCAAGAGAGGTTAGTTTATTACCCGCGCTACTGAGATGAACGATGTTCACATTTTCGGAGACATCCAGGGAACCTAATTCATTGCACCAGCAACCCAGCAGTTTCAAATTCGGGTTGTTTGAAACATCCAATGTTTTCAGCTTGTTTAGATAGCAAGACAGCCATTCCAGCTGACTGCACCCAGTTACATCAAGGGAAACGAGTTCATTCTCGAAGCAATCCAGGTGTATCAATTTAGAGCTGGACACACTGAGGGAGGTAAGTTTGTTGTTGTTTATATTGACTGTTTCCAGTTGTGTGTTTGATGATAAATCAATGCTTCTGAGATTGTTCCCGGGAATATGAAGCGTCTTGAGATTAGGGTTTGCAGATACATTTAGAACGCCAAAGCCGCATCCGGTGGCATCAAGGATCTCCAATCTTGGACATCCGGAAAGGTCCATATTCTCAAGCGGAGTATATGATATAGCCAATTCCCGAAGTTTAGGATTGGCAGAGAGATCTGATAATGAACGAACCTTACCCGTTACATATAGTATTTCCAAATCCGGCATCTGCGACAAGTCCAAATCGATTTTCTCAATATACAGATCTTGTGGATTGTCGATCCTCAATTCTCTCACCTTATGCAAGCCTGACAAATCAGGCAATTTGCCTCGGAGATGACCGAGACTGATAAATTCCAGTTCTGTATGCTTGCTTATATCAGGATATTCCAGCCATGTTACAGCCAGACCAATATATTCCAATGCCAGGTTGTGCGAAAGGTCCAGGATTCCAAGTTCCTCACCCAGGCCACTGTTACTACCAAGTTCGAGTTTCTTGAGCTTAGGATTATTTGATACATCCACATACTTCAGCGTACCCAGCGGACCCCAGCAGTTTGGCCAGGTGCCACCGTACGGTCCGATATAGTAATGGCCGTAAATAGGTGTCAAGTCGGTTCCATCCTGTTTGGCCGTACCCCATTCTCCGGCACCGGAACAGATAAGGACCTCCAGGTTAGGCATATATTCGATTCCTTTTAGGGATGTGACGTTCCAGTCGTTCGAACAGAATTGCAACGCTTTGATTTTCAGAGCCTCCTTGTATGTGAACGCGCCGTCTTTATCAAAGTCATAATTGGCAAGGAGGTAATTCCTGAAGCCCGGGTCAGGAATGACAGGAGTCTCATCAATGTACAATTCCTGTGTCTCTGTCCGGACCTCCGAATCTCCGGCCCTTACGAAAGCATACCACTCATAGGTCTCTCCGGGAACGAGCCAGCCGGTCATGGTTTCAAAGACCCCGTCATTCAGTTCGCACATTACCGTGGTCTTCTCCTCTCCACGGATACCATAGGCAAAACCGAAACTCTCGGCCCTTTCGTCCGATACAGTACAAGAAAAGCTGGCCTTCAATCCATCCACGACCACCTCCGCCGACTCGATCTTCGGAGCCTGGAATTCTTCACTCCCCGTCTGCGGTTCGCACGCCAGCAAGGCCGCAGAAAGAATAATCAATATCAGGATATTCTGCTTCATAGGTCAATCATTCCGCAACCATGAAATTTACGCAAAAAAAATTGAATATCTGGCTGCAGGGAGATACAATCTTCATCTTCTTGCGGGTCTCCATCGGCAAAGGTCCATAATTGATGCAGATTGATAAGGGAGAGAGTTCTAGGGACGATGGGGGCGTTGTTTTGACATCAACGTTGAATGGCATCAAACCCGCCTGTCCAGTTTCCCAAGGAAAGTATATTCGATTGAGCGATCTTCCTCAGAATAGTTTATCTCGAATACCAAGTCGGTTCCCGGTGCATCATAATTCGAATTGATAATCCACCGCCTCAAATCGGCATTGGAGATGCCGCCATAACGACGAAATCCTATCAAGCTCCTAAGCGTGATTATACTTCTACCAGGAAGACGGAAAGACACCGACTGTATCTCCTCCGGATGTCCACCACAAATCTCCCTCCAAACGTCAATTGCTGTCATATCACCAACAGCCACGTGTCCCAGAGGCGTAACCCTCCTGACAACCCGTAATACAATGATTCTGTTCATAATTGTATTGTTTTGATGATATCATTCATCCTCGACCCTAACTATTAGGAAATCATGATGAATAAATGCTTTAGTATGTATCTATGTTGTATTCTCTTCAAAACCATAAGAAAGGTCAACCATTATTAATGCCAACCATAGCAGTCAATGAGACGAGCTATAGTATAGCACGAGCTTAACTCTTGTCTATCTCTAGAACGAAGATGTCTCTTTGCCATTCTATCTAACTCCTTCTTGTTGTCTTGATAAAACCTATTGATTGTCAACAAGTTCTCTTCGTTAAATACTCTAGTGAATAATGGTATCTGATCTTTATGCTTATTATTATAATCTTCTGTAATTTCTCTGAATCTTTTCGAAAACCGTGAGTCAAACGCGGGTACGTTACCATATACCGCCATCATTACCTTAGTGACGGCGACTACGGAAGGGGTTCTTTGAGTATTGTATTTCCTGTGATTGATTGCAGATACAGTATTCGCTACATCATTAAATAGCCCTATCAGATTCTCCGTGTCTTTCAGTCTGAAATCATATCCCACTGGATGCTGTGAAACATACATTATCAATGGCATATAATCATTTGGGGACCAACCCACATAAAAAGCCTTCCTGCTGGCCATGCCAAACGCTCTTAAGTATTTATACAAAAGGGTGCAAGCCTCCTGTTTATTATCATACAGTGCTTTCCCTCTGTGCATATTAAAGAACTCAAAGCAGACATCCCACTTATAACCCGTTCTAAAATAGAGGTCACTGTCAAGCTCTACGTTAATAACATTAATATCGTTAACTTGCATAATATAAAGGTTTTATCGTTTGTAATTAATCATTTACGGAATCGCCTGGATTCTATTTTTATAGTACTTCCAATTAGGTGCTAAATAATAATTATATATTGCTTCAGACGGGACATAAAGTGGGCAATCGTTAGTGTTCTCAAAAATATCAAAACCAATTTTGCAAGGAGTAGTTGCCAATAAAGTAATAGAGGTCAATCCGCTACAGTTCCTAAAAGCATCATCGCCAATAGTGGCCACAGAACTCGGAATCTCAATTGTGGTCAATCCGCTACAGTTCCTAAAAGCATTGCTGCCAATAGTGGCCACAGAACTCGGAATCTCAATTGTGGTCAATCCGCTGCACTCATAGAAAGCGCACTCACCAATAGTCGTCACAGAATTCGGGATGTCAATAGAGGTCAATCCGCTACAGTTCCTAAAAGCATCTTCGCCAATAGTGGCTACAGAACTCGGAATCTCAATTGTGGTCAATCCGCTACAATCCTCGAATGCCTTTCTTCCGATACTTGTTACGGTATTCGGAATTACGGTGTTGATACATCCTTTAAAAAGAGTGTTGCTTTCAGTCTCAATAATCGCATTGCAATTATCTCGGGAATCATAGATAGGATTCCTAGGATCTACTGTAATAGTGGATAACTCATGGAAAGGAAAAGCAGTAATAGAAATGCTAGTTAAAGACTTTGGAATCATAATGGATGTCAATCCTGTACCCCAGAAAGCATTACCCTCAATACTTGTCAACGAATCAGGAATCACTACTGATGTCAGATAATGACACCACAGGAACGCATCCACTCCAATACTTTTAACAGAATTGGGTATCTCAATGGTGGTTATTCCGTCGATACCAGTAAATGACCAGCTATCAAGTCTTTCTACAGAGTTTGGAATGATTGTTTCCTTACATCCGGAAATTAAGGTATTACTATTAGTCTCTATAATCGCATTGCAATTATTTCGAGAATCATAATTCGGGTTATTGGAATCTACAATAATTGTGGATAATCCACGACAATACATAAAAACTCCCTTGCCGAGACTTGTTACTGAGCTAGGAATCTTTATCTCTGAAAGAGAAGAACAATTAACGAAAGCCCAATATCCGATACTCGTTACTGAATTAGGAATAGTGATATCTGCCAATCCCGAACAACCATCAAATGCATTGTATTCTATAATTGTTACAGAATTAGGTATTTCTATGGATACTAATCCACTACAAGTTCCAAAAGCCCAATTCCCAATACTCGTCACATCCCCATCAAACAGAATTGTGCCTCTTCCGTTTTTATATTCATTTGAAATGAGGTTGGCACCAAAACCATCTGTTCGATAAGGAATAACAATCTTTCCGTCTTTGCTTGTATACCGAATAATATTGTTTGTGTACTCCTTTGGTGCAATAGAAATATACTCGCTGGTGCGCTCATTGTTGCCGTCTGAAATGACAACCACTGCTTTCATCTGTAGCTTGCCGGTGAAGAACTTCTCTCCAAGTGATCTTCCATCGAGAACGACACTTAGTTTTCCGTTGCCGCCGCTCACTGAGACTACCGGAAGTGAAATGGTCTCCTGTGTCCCGCGGGTGATGAGGCTGACTGCCTCAGCCGTTATCGCTTTATCCCATACCTTTACCAATGAGTCGGCACAGTCTGCCGGACTTACCCTGAACTCCAATGTGTCTCTGGATACTGTTGATCCGTCAGGCTGGATTGTCACCCACATCGTTGAGGCTCCATCGGTATAACGAGGAATGTATGTCAGAGACTGTATCCTTGAGACGAGAGCGGAGACTTGAGTCTCAAGGTTCGCGATCCTCTTCTCCATCGCATCTATCCGCTTGTTGATTGTTGAGACTTCGCTGTCTATTATGGTGTTTAGACCTGATACCGCTTCGGATATCTTGCCATCGATGAGGCCATTATTCTCGTCAATTGCCTTCTTGATAGCGGCTTTGTATCCTTCTGTCAGTTCCGTCTTGGCAGAATCAAGTGAAGTACTAAGCTTGTCAATATCTCCCTTGAGAGACTCATCCTCCTTTTCAAGGCTTCCCTTGAGTGCAGCGAGCTTCCCTTCCGTCTCGGCTATAGTCCAATAGCCTTTCAGCTGGTCATTGACCCAGTTCTTCATTGACGTATCCAAGGTTCCTATAGCCTTCGTGTAGGCTGACTCAATCTCTGCTTTGGTCGATTCGATCTTGCCGTTGAGACGGGATTCCATCTGCTCCATGGTGGTATTGATGGCACTTATGCTGCCTTTGATACCGCCTATCTCAGATACGATTCCGTTGTACTGCTCCAAGGTGGCAAAGGTGGCGCTTACCCAGTCCTTAGCGTTTTTGAGCTGGGTGTCAACATAGTCTTTAAGATCGTCAATCCGTTTCTCTAGGGCACTGTCTTTTGCTTGGAGGGTCTCAATCGCAGTGTTGACAAGTGAGAGGGCTTTCTGAAGATCGTCAATCTTTCCATTGGCAGTGTTAATACTCTTCTGAAGCTCAGATGCCGTGTTCTGCAGGGCCGTAATGTAGCCCTTGATCTCCCGGTCAGCCTCTTGCAAAGAAGAGATGCTGGCATTGATGCTGGAGACCTGACTCTCGATCGAGGCAATACGCCCTGATTTCAACTCATCAATCTGGGACTGAAGGTTTGCGATGTCACTCTGCTGAGCGCAGGAGACGAAGAGCAGTGAAAGACAAAAGACTATAAATCTATAATTCTTCATATTAGGTTATTCTATTAGATACTATGGTATTGCTTTAATTCTGTCTGCAAATAAACTCCACTTGGTTTTATAAGCTCCAACAGATTCCTTTGGAACATAAATCGGACAATTATTCGTGTTTTTAAACATATCGGATTCCCTGACAGACCACATATCACAAACAATATAACTATTAGCCCATTGTCCATATTCATTTGGATTATCCGGTGGTATGGTTGCTAAACAATAAATAGAGTTTAATCCTGAACAGTTTTGAAAAGCTCCCGCACCAAGATATTGTACTGAATTAGGTATAACAATCGTTGATAAACTGGAACAACCATAGAAAAGAAGCCCGCCTAGATAATGTACTGAGTTAGGGATATTAATCGTAGATAATCCACTACATCCAAAGAAAGCAGCATCTGAAATAAACTGTAACGAGTTCGGGAGTTCAACAGAAGTTAATCCTGTACAACCTCGAAATGCTCTTTCTCCAATAAAAATAACGGAGTTAGGAATCTCTATTGAGCTTAATGAAGTACAAGTCTCGAATGCCGAATTCCAAATCTCAATTACTGTGTCTGGAATAATCGTATTCTTGCATCCTATGACTAAACGATTTGTTTGGGTCTCAATAATTGCATTACAATTATTACGGGAATCATAGACAGAATTACCCGGGTCCACAATAATAGAAGACAAATCAGCACAATACCAGAATGCGCTCGACCCAACGCTAGTCACAGAGTTAGGTATCTCTATTGTAGTTAATCCGGGACAAAAACTGAAAGCGCCCCCGTCAATAGTCTCTATCGAGTTTGGAATCCTTGTATTAATACAGCCTTTTATAAGAGTGTTGCTATTCGTCTCAATCAGTGCATTGCAATTATTCCGGGAATCATAGACGGGGTTGCCGGGGTTAACTATAATTGAAATCAAATGCCCGCACCATAAAAAAGCATCATCCTCAATACTGTTCACAGAACTCGGTATATTGACAGATGTTATACGACTATTTTCAAAGGCACATTCCCCTATTGTTGTAACTGTTTCAGGTATTACCGTATTATTACATCCTGTGATTAATCGATTTGTTTTCGTCTCAATAATGGCATTGCAATCATTACGAGAATCATAAACAGGATTATCTGGATCCACTGTTACGGAAACTAAACTTAGGCAGTGAGCAAATGGATTTAGCGACCACTTAATATCCACAACAGATTTAGGAATATGAATCGCTGTTAATTTACTACATCCCCAAAATACTTGGGAACCAATACTTGTTAGAGAACTCGGAAGAATAATTGATGTCAATCCTGAACAATACCAGAAAGCGCTCCCCCCAACGCTAGTCACAGAACTCGGAAGGATAATTGATGTTAATCCTGAACAATTATAAAAGGCAGAATCACCTATGTAAGTCACATCACCATCAAAAAGAATAATTCCTCTTCCGTTCTCATATTTGTTTGAAACTATCGCCGCCCCAAATGCTTCAGCATTGTTTGGCACAACAATCTTTCCATCACTACTAGTATAGAGGATGATATTATTCGGGATCTTCGGATCATCCTTCGCCACCATCGAGACATACTCGCTGGTACGCTCGTTGTTGCCGTCGGAGATAATAACCACGGCCTTTATCTGCTGCTCTCCGGTGAAGAACTTCTCTCCAAGTGATCTTCCATCGAGAACGACACTTAGTTTTCCGTTGCCGCCGCTCACTGAGACTACCGGAAGTGAAATGGTCTCCTGTGTCCCGCGGGTGATGAGGCTGACTGCCTCAGCCGTTATCGCTTTATCCCATACCTTTACCAATGAGTCGGCACAGTCTGCCGGACTTACCCTGAACTCCAATGTGTCTCTGGATACTGTTGATCCGTCAGGCTGGATTGTCACCCACATCGTTGAGGCTCCATCGGTATAACGAGGAATGTATGTCAGAGACTGTATCCTTGAGACGAGAGCGGAGACTTGAGTCTCAAGGTTCGCGATCCTCTTCTCCATCGCATCTATCCGCTTGTTGATTGTTGAGACTTCGCTGTCTATTATGGTGTTTAGACCTGATACCGCTTCGGATATCTTGCCATCGATGAGGCCATTATTCTCGTCAATTGCCTTCTTGATAGCGGCTTTGTATCCTTCTGTCAGTTCCGTCTTGGCAGAATCAAGTGAAGTACTAAGCTTGTCAATATCTCCCTTGAGAGACTCATCCTCCTTTTCAAGGCTTCCCTTGAGTGCAGCGAGCTTCCCTTCCGTCTCGGCTATAGTCCAATAGCCTTTCAGCTGGTCATTGACCCAGTTCTTCATTGACGTATCCAAGGTTCCTATAGCCTTCGTGTAGGCTGACTCAATCTCTGCTTTGGTCGATTCGATCTTGCCGTTGAGACGGGATTCCATCTGCTCCATGGTGGTATTGATGGCACTTATGCTGCCTTTGATACCGCCTATCTCAGATACGATTCCGTTGTACTGCTCCAAGGTGGCAAAGGTGGCGCTTACCCAGTCCTTAGCGTTTTTGAGCTGGGTGTCAACATAGTCTTTAAGATCGTCAATCCGTTTCTCTAGGGCACTGTCTTTTGCTTGGAGGGTCTCAATCGCAGTGTTGACAAGTGAGAGGGCTTTCTGAAGATCGTCAATCTTTCCATTGGCAGTGTTAATACTCTTCTGAAGCTCAGATGCCGTGTTCTGCAGGGCCGTAATGTAGCCCTTGATCTCCCGGTCAGCCTCTTGCAAAGAAGAGATGCTGGCATTGATGCTGGAGACCTGACTCTCGATCGAGGCAATACGCCCTGATTTCAACTCATCAATCTGGGACTGAAGGTTTGCGATGTCACTCTGCTGGGAGCAGGAGGCAAACAATAATGTCAGGCAAGAAAAAACAATTAATAGATGCTTATTCATGTGGTCAATGATTTACTGTATTAAAGATGTGTTCTGCAAAGAAAACCAACTCATAAAAGCCAATCAAGTTCATATTGGTTCATTTAATTGATTTGAACGGGAGTGCAGATTGTTCGTGCACCCAAGGGTGCTAGCGTCTTACTGCTGTACGCGTTTGGAAGGGACATTCACTTCAAAAAAAGAGGGTGACTAGCAGTCTTTCGACTTTTAGTCACCCGTTATTCCAGAGTTGTTGTAAAACCTATTTACTCTTGTATGTCCTTCAGTGCCTTCGTGATTATCTCCTCCGGCACACCCTGCTCTTTCAGCGCCTTGATAATCTTGACTCTTTCCTCTTCCCGACCTTGCTCTAGTCCTTGCTCGAAACCTTTATCCCTGGCGAAGTCGATCTGGTTCTGTATGTCACGTTCCGTAGTCATGTCATTCTGGTATTTGATTCTGTCCTCCTGAGCAATATTATGCAAATCCGCCGAGGAAAACAATAGGTCGAAGATTACTTCATCGAAGCCATCTGGTTTCTCCTCGAGCTCCGGCAGGTGGTACAGGGCATAGCCAACTCTCTCTATCAGAGATGCTTCTGCATCCCCTCGGCATTTCCCGACCTCAAGGAAGATATAGTGCAGGTCGTCCGTCATCAGTTCGCCGCTCTCATCGTCCGTGACCGAGTAACGGAACAGGTATCGTTCGGATTCCGGATGTAATGAGAACCTCATTATTCCGATGAAATAGACAGGCTGGAAGCCGTAGCCCCTCGCTCCCACCTTCAGCTGTCTCTGGATCGAGAATCTCGAATTGAACAGGGCACGGTTGTAGAAGTCGTGTTGCTCGGATCTCTGCACCTCAACCAGGAACCTCTTACCGTCCTCGTCCGTGCATTCAACGTCCACACGGATGTTCTTACTGCCGATGTTCTGGTTGGTGCTTTCTTCCGGTGTGTAGGTCAGGCTGGCGATCTTGCGTTCCGGAATCATGGCCTGAAGGAACAGGAGCATAAGGCGTTTGGCATTGCCGTATTCCTTGAAAGAGCGCTTGAACCAGCGGTCCAGCAGGATGTCGGCGTAGCGTCCAGGGCCGTTGGGCGCCAATATTTCGTTTTTCCTGGTGTTTAGAGTTGTGGCTGAAGGGAGCGGCCGGGCAATCTCCCTTCAGCCGGTTGACATATTTACTTCCCGGCCGGAAGCGAAAATGGGAAACAATCCTCTTCATGGCATTAAGAAACGATAATTCACGACTTAAGAATCAGCAAAGTGTTTTTTATTGATGACTGGGCGCTGCGGGGAGCAACGCACCACAAGGGGGCTCTCCTCGCGCCCTGCCATTGTAAGGCTACATATCTGTTCTGAGGAGGATTGAGCCGGGTGTCATACGGAGGCCAAAGGCCGAAGAATCTAAATTCTTCGCTGCATTAGATTCTTCGCTTCGCTCAGAATGACAGGTAGCTCTTCACTGCGTTCAGAATACCGGAATCGTGGCTAGGGGTGCAGGCGAGTGGACCCTTGGACATGGTTGGAGGCGGGGATGCAGGGGAACTGGACGCTTCTTTGAGATTATTGATTATCTTTGGAAAAAGTAATGATTTGGGGCATGAAAAGATTCTTCAGTTTTTTGGTTTTCCTGCTGGCGGCCGGGGTTGCGGCGAATGCGGGGAAAATAGTGACCGACAGCCTTTACAGCAATATCCTGAAGGCATCCGTCAAGTACAATGTATATCTTCCGGACGGCTTTGAAGAGTCTGTGAAGACTTATCCCGTCGTCT
>JAEEGG010017197.1_pt1 | contig 14894 bp, 6 predicted proteins | sample 9134161 | NCBI WGS metagenome assembly JAEEGG01 (sample SAMN16246543, study PRJNA631951) | gut metagenome | biome: gut microbiome; feature: rumen; material: CR-attached | host: Bos | place: Iran: Karaj | collected 2018-10
AGCCTATTTCGCACAAGACCTTGAAGCTATCAAAGAGGCCATGGACCAGAAGCTGAACAATAGTTGCGACAACTCACCCGAAGAGGTCGCCACCCTCATTGACAACCGCAATGCCGACTGGTTGACGAAGATGCCCGCTCTCATGGCTCAGAAACCCACCCTCTTCGCCGTCGGTGCTGGCCATCTGCCCGGTACGAAGGGCGTGCTCCACCTGCTGCGCCAAGCAGGATACAAGGTGGAGGGCGTAGGTAGTAACCGTCAGAAAACAACTTGGTAAAAACTGATGCGAACACACCCGCTTGGCCGTAGGGGCAGACCTTGTGTCTGCCCCTACGGCCAAGCGGGTAAACGTACCAAGTTGATTATTTGTGTGGAATGTAAAAAAAGTGGCCGATTTCTGCGAGAATTTTGTAATATTTTCGTACCTTTGCCAACGAATTGTGCAACGGCCTATATCAATTAAGTCATTAATAATAATATGAAAAGAATTCAACACCACTTGGCGCTGACGGCCCATGGCCGCCACGGCGCAGCGGGCAGACTCCTGCTCACCACCCTGTTTCTGCTCGCCTTCGCAGGAGGGGCAAGGGCGGATGAAGTAGAGATTGGAACCGACGACGGTACGACGAACAACACGTACCTGCCGGGCTATAACTTCTACAAATACAGCTACACGCAGCAGATTTACACTGCCAGCGAGATTGGCATGGCTGGAACCATCAACAGCATCGCCTTCAAGAACACAGGTGCGGAAAAGACCCGCACCTACAACATCTACATGGCGCTCACCGACAAGGATACATTCACGAGCGGCACCGACTGGGTGGCCATGACCGCCGACGACTTGGTGTTTTCGGGAGAGCTTACCTTTACTGTAGACGAGTGGACCACGATAGAACTTAACAAGCCTTTTGCCTACGATGGCTCCTCGAACCTGTTGGTCTCAGTGGCAGATAATAGTAATGACTGGACTTCTTCACCACACATGGCCTGCTTGGTGTTCGATGCCACGAGCCAGGCCATCCGTGCGTATAGGGATGAAGAGTCCTACGATGTAGCAGCACCTGGTTTCACTGGCACCGTATTGAACGTGAAGAATCAAATCAAGCTCGACATCACACCTTCTGACGTTACGATTTGCGGCAAACCTTCCGTAGCCGTTTCCAATATCACCGAAAGCGGCGCTGTGTTGACGCTGTCGAAAGGCAGTGGCACCTACAATGTGGAATACAAAAAAGCTACTGAAACAGAATGGACAACCTTCGCCACGAACTCGACAGAAACCACTTTCACACTGACGGGCTTAGAAGCCCTTACGGCCTACGATGTTCGTGGGCAGTCGGTATGCGACGACGATGCCACCAGCGACTGGAGGACCACCCGCTTCACCACCACTGCCGTGCCCACTGCCGTTGGCGACTGCTGGAGCGACGACTTTGAGGGCGAGTACTGTGGCTGGGAGCTGATAAACGGTGATCTCACCAACGCCTGGACATGGGGCGAGGCCACTAAAAGTGGCGGCACGCACGCCCTCTACATTTCCAACGACGGCGGCACCACCAACGCCTATACTATCGACAGTCCCACTAAGGTGTTTGCCGCAAAGCTTCTCACCTTTGCTGAAGGCAAGTATGAATTCTCCTACGACTGGATGGCCAACGGTGAAAGCACGTATGACTTCCTGAGAGTTGCTTTGGTGCCCGCATCGCAGACGCTGACCGCAGGAACGGATTACGGCTCTTTGGCCTATTCGTCCCTGCCCAATGGCTGGATAGCCTTGGACGGCGGCAGCAAGCTGAATATGGTTACTACATGGCAAAACAAGAGTGTGGCTATAGATGTGGCAGCCGGCAACTATTATTTAGTCCTGGCTTGGAGAAACGATACCTGGAGTGGCACCAATCCCCCTGCTGCCATCGACAATGTGAGCATCCGTCGCATGACTTGTTCGGCTGACGTGGAAGGCTTGGACGTGAGCGACATCTCCGCTAATGGTGCCACACTCACCTGGACGGCCGGCGAAGACACGCAGTGGCAGGTGGCCTACAGTAGCAGTTCGACCTTCGAAAACGCTACGGAAGTCATCGCACCGGCTGGTTCTTACGAGATAACAGGTTTGCAGCCAGCCACTCACTATTTTGCAAAGGTGCGCGCCTATTGCGGCGACGAGGACTATGGCGCATGGAGCGAAGTGCTGCAGTTTACCACCGACTGCGTGGCCATCGACTTAAGCACCACTGCCTACAGCGAGAACTTCGACAGCTACACAGGCACCACTTCTGGCAGTACCAACAACCTGCCTGAGTGCTGGAACTATATTAACACAAGCATTTACGACAGTGACTATCCCAGAGTTTGCAGTGAAAGCAGCGACTCTCATTCAGCGGACAACTGTCTGGAGTTGTATTCTCATTATTCTTCTTTTTCACCTACTACTTCTTCACCTACTCCTTCAATAATCCCAATCATTCGTTCTGACCCGCAGCCGCAGTATGCCATCCTGCCTGAAATGGAATACCTCGCAGGCAAGCAAATCACCCTGTGGGCAAAAGGATACAACGACGCAAGCACCTTCAAGGTGGGGACGATGACCAACCCGGCTGATGCCTCCACCTTCGTGGAGATTGACGAACAGACACTGACCACCTCATATCAGGTATTCGATTACATTATTCCTGCGGATGCTACAGCCCGCTACATTGCCATTATGATAGATGCGGCTACATGGGAGAGAAACACCAACCACGTCTATATCGATGACATTGTTGTTGAGCTGGCTCCTTCCTGCGTGAGGCCTGCAGGTTTGAAAGTCCCTGCCAGCAGCATTACCGCCCACGGTGCCACCGCTACATGGACTGAAAGGGGCAGCGCCAACACGTGGATTTTGGAATATGCCGACAATGACGATTTCGAAAATTCTTTGTCTGTGACGGTGGAGGACGAGCCCACCTTTACCTTCCAGGGCCTTAATCCTGAAACCACCTATTATGTGCGTGTGAAAGCCCATTGTGGCGAAGGCGAGGAGAGCGAGTATAGCAAGGTCGCCAGCTTCACCACTTGTGCCTCCTACGTGGCTCCCGCCGACCTGAGCGTTACGGCCTATACCGCCAATTCGATAACACTGAGCTGGAAGGAGAAGGGCGATGCCACCAAATGGCAAATATGCGTTAACGACGACGAGGTGAACCTTATCGAAGCAACCACCACTACCCACACACTTGTGGAACTCACTGAAGAAGCGACTTACACTGCCAAGGTGCGCGGCCACGCCAACGAAGGCTATACTGGCTGGAGTGATGCCGTGAGCTTCGAACCTACGGCAAAGCTCGTCATCGGCTCGGGAACAGGAACTACAGATTATTTGCCCACCAATATCAATTGTAATAATTCCTACACCCAGCAAATCTACACCGTTGCCGAATTGGGCGAGGCTGGTGTCATCGAGAGCATCGACTTCTACATGACTTCAGACTCAGACTACGAACGTGATTTGTACATCTACATGGTGAGCACCGACAAAGAAACCTTTACAGACAACACGGATTGGATTGCAGTTACCGAAGCCGACCTCGTCTTCAGCGGCGATGTGAACTTCACGGCCCAAAGCTGGACCACCATCACGCTTGACGAAGGCTTCGTCTACGACGGCATGCATAATGTGGCCATCATTGTGGATGACAAATCGGGAGTCTATAGTTCCAGTAGTTTCCGCTCGTTTCAAGTTGAACTTAACCAGGCCCACTACTATTATGAAGATTACACACACCTCGGCCCAATCAATCCTAAAAAAGATACATACATCGTCCCAATAAATCTGAGGGTAAGCTATAATGAACTCACTAACTCGAAGAACCAGATCCGAATCGTCAAAAGCCCGTTGGGCGACTGCATAAAGCCCACGAACTTCAAAGCCACGGAGGTAGGCCCCGACTTCGCCACGCTGAGTTGGACGGAGAATGGCACTGCCGAGGAATGGGTGATTGACTGTAACGGAAACAACGTTACTGCAAATGGCAATCCATTTACGCTTACTGGCCTTGACAACGAGACGGAGTACACGGTGAAAGTGCGTCCTGCCTGCGACGAGAATCTGTGGAGCAGAGAGATTACCTTCACTACGCTCATCAACAACCCAGTGCCCACCAATTTGGTGGCAACCAACATAACTTCATCCTCCGCTACCGTCAGCTGGACGGGCTATAGCGACAGTTACAAGGTGAATTTAGGCATAATAGGCGAACCCACCAGCCTGCTCGTTGCCAACTTTGAAGGTGAGTCCATCCCTGAAGGCTTTGCTAACGATGAAACCTATCCTTGGACGGTGGAAGAGGGCAACGGTGGCCATTGTATAAAAAGCAGTAATGTGGGCGTAGCCAGCTCAATATCCGCTATCTCTGCTACAGTAACCTTTACCAAAAATGGAACCATCGAGTTTGATGCTGAATGTTGTGGCGAAGGCACCGCCTTTGACAAGTGCGTATTCTCAATCGACGGAGAGGAACAGTTCGCAAACGGTGCCTATGTTTCTGGCTGGAAACACTACTCATACGAGGTAGCTGCCGGTGAGCATACTTTCACCTGGAGCTACAGCAAGGACAGCAGTATTAATCCAACGGGCGACTACTTTGCCATTGACAATGTGGTGATAAGTTTGCTCAACATCATCTGGGCAGATGAGCCCGCAGTTGTATCAAATAAAGAATATACCTTCGAGAATCTGACTCCCAAAACAGACTACTTCGTGATAATCGAGGCCGTAAGCGGCGAGAACATCAGCGAAGCAAGCGAAGGGCTTAGCTTCACCACCCTCGGTTTCTTGGAGCTGGCCGACAACGACTCGGAGAACAGCGAGAAGAACGCTGCCCTGATTAGTGACGATGACGGCACGGCGAAGGACGTGATGCTCGCTGGCCGCACACTCTACAAGAACGGCCATTGGAACACGCTGTGTCTGCCGTACAGCATGACTGCCGCTCAGGTGGAGGCACAGCTGACACCCACGGAGCTGAAGGAACTCGACACCGAAACCAAATGGTTGGAGGACAATGGTCAGTGGACAATCAACGAGAGCGGCCACATGACAGGCCTCGACAACGGCACGCTCTACCTGAACTTCAAGGATGCCAAGGCCATCAGCGCGGGCGTACCTTATATCATCAAATGGGCCAACGGCGACAACATCGTGAACCCAGTGTTCACGGGCGTTACCATCGATGATTCGAATCTAACGGAAGTGGTATTCACCGGCGGTAAGTTCGTGGGCACATATAGCTACAAGCAGTACACAGAGACGGATCAAAGCATCCTCTTCATGGGCAGCAACAGCACGCTGTACTACCCGGAGCCTGACTTGACATCTTCCCCCGCTAAGTATCCCAGCATCGGTGCCTTCCGCGCATTCTTCCAGATAGACAATCCAGATGCCGTGCGTGCCTTCGTGCTGAACTTCGGCGAGGACGAGGCCACGGGAATCAGCCTCACCCCCAACCCCTCTCCAAAGGGCGAGGGGAGTATATACACCCTCAATGGCATGAAGCTGCAAGGCAAACCGACAAAGAAGGGCTTCTACATCCGCGATGGACGCAAGGTCGTCATCCAGTGAAACAACGGATTGAAGTGAGAGGATAGTTTTGAGGGGTGAGAGGATAGTTTTGAGGGGTGAGGGCGAAGAGGTGAGGGGTGAGAGGATACCTCTCCCGCTACATTTTTCATCATTTTCATCTGGGCGTGCAAGCTATTCTCTCACCTCTCACCTCTCACCTCCCACCTCTCACCCCTCACCTCCCACCTCCCACCCCTCTACATTCATCTATAAATTTCGGTTGGCAGCGGCCGCTGCCATTCATGGCGGCGTTCGCTGCCATCATTGGCAGCGGCCGCTGCCAATGATGTCCCCGCCCGCTGCCAACCTAAAAAGCATGCCCTTTTTCCCTCTGCGGTGCCTCCCGCTCCCTGTTTGTCGTGCGCCGCCGCCCCTGAATGCACCCCATTTCGCTCATCATCAACAATGCTCACCTGCATGTCATCACTTTTTTGGCGAATTGTTTGCTAAATGAAATTGTTAGGTAATGATATAGCAGTTGACCCATGATAGGGGACACTCCGCAAGGCACTCCCCTGAAGCCCCTCCGCCCCTCCCCGTAAGGGCTGGGTTCAAGAGGGGATCGGCTTGCATGGTATTTCACTATTACTACCATATTGTGGAATCTTTCAAGTGGACTCAGTCCTTAAAGTCCGTAGTCATTTTTTCCCCAGCGTATTATTCTACGGACACATAGTCCTTTAAGGACTCTTAAAGTTCGCGAATGACGCGCGAATGGTCGTAAATGCTTCATAAAGAAATAATTCACGATTCATTCATGCGTATTTCCTGTTATTCACGTTCTTGGACTATCCAAGCGACCAAAGGTCGAGCGGCGCCGTAGGCGCAATTTCGAAAGCGAGGGGGCTACTTATAAAGTGTACATCGGCCATGTACATTTTCCAAATGGCCTCCTATTTAAATAAACAGAGTGTGTGTTCATTTTTTCTACGTGTTTCTTTTGCCATCACGATTATTTTGCGTAATTTTGCACCCCAATAACGACAATCTATAGCAAAACAATTAATTTGCCTATTTATATGAAAAGAACTGTACTACACAAAATGTCGCCGACGGCCCAAGGCCACCGCAACGCTGCGGGCAGACTCCTGCTCACCACCCTGCTTTTGTTCGCCTTCGTAGGAGGGGCAAGAGCTATTAATACTCTCACCATTGAGGGCTACGGCGAAGAGGAAGGTCGATACTATCTCATCGCATCACCCGTTGTTGGGGAGGTGGATCCCGAGAATATAGGTAGTATGCTCAACGGCGAATATGACCTTTATTCCTTCGACCAAAACGGTGATGAGGGTTTGGAGTGGCGCAACTACAAAAGCGAACAGTTTGAACTTGAACCAGGCAAGGGATACCTTTATGCCAATACTGAAAATGTTACGCTGACTTTCACGGGCAGCCCTTTCGAGGACGATTATTCGATAGAAGTCCACGAAGGCTGGAACCTTCTGGGCAACCCGTTCAATTGCCCCGTTTCCCTAGATGTTGAGGACTTCTATGTAATGAATCAGGATGGAACCGGATTGGTTAAGGGAGAGGGTACCATCGGCCCAATGGAAGGCTTCTTTTACTATTCTTGGGAAGATGCAGATTATGTGACTCTCGTCAAGGTTGAGGAACAGTCTGGAACGGGCGGTGAAGGAGAATTAGAAGATATCGTGCTGCCTCCTCATGGAGAATGGGACAATCAGGATGCTGATCCAGAACAAGATCCAGACCCCGATATGATAGTACAAACTATTGCTCTTTCAGCAGGCTGGAACTGGGTGTCGTTCTACGTCAATATTACTCTTGATGAGCTGAAGGCTGCCCTTTTAGAGGCGTTGCCTAACTCTAATACTCCTAATACTAATATTACCATCAATTCGCAGAGCGGCAGTACCACTTACAGCCGTGGTAGATGGAGAGAGCAGTTGTATAGCCTTGATTTATCCCAGATGTACCAGATAAAGGTAGATGATTATTGTGAGATAACGCTGGAAGGCATGCCCATCGACCCAGCCGAGCACCCCGCCACCATCAAAAACGGTGACAACTGGATAGCTTTCCCACTAAGTCATACAATGTCTGTCACCGACGCCTTTGCTGGTTTCGCCGTTGCTGGTGACATGGTTATATCCCAGACCGCCTTCGCTTTCTATACTGGTAGTGAGTGGAGAGGGACTCTCACCACCCTTGAACCTGGACAAGGTTATATTTACTATTCAAATGTTGAAGAAGATAGAATCTTTGTGTTCCCCGAAGCTCAATCTGAAGCAGAAGGCGATGATAATAATAATTTGTATGAAAAGCATTGGCCTGACTTCTATTTGTATGATTTCCCGTACAACAAGCCATTCGTTGCCGCCATTATGATTGATGGTCAAATCATCACTGCCGAAGATGAAAACTGGGATGCCCTTGAGGTGGCCCCCTTTGTTGGCGACGAATATAGAGGTAATAGTATGTTTTTGACTGATGAGTATGTTAAAGAGTATGGGGATCTGTTCCCGATTCTAGATGGGCTTGCCATCTATTATAATGACCCTGGCGAAGAGGTTTCTTTCAAGATGTATGATCACTCGACTAGAGTATTGTATGAGGATTGTGAAGTCTTATGTCTGGGTGTACAAACAACTATTCTCATAGGTGAAGACTACTTGGAAGAATATTGGGACCCCGAGAATCCCATTATCCTGAGCTTTACCACACCTCCCTTCGACGGTTTGGTGCTCTCGGATTTGGACGATGAGGAGAAGAACACAGATCTTATCAGTGCCCTTATCGAGGAAAATGAAGGTGAAAGTGTTACAACAAATGTGAAATTGGCTGGCCGTACACTTTGGAAGAACGACCAATGGAACACGATTTGCCTGCCCTTCGACGTGACGGTAGAAGACAGCGAATTCCAGAATGCTACGGTGATGGAACTGGACACCGATAACGAATATGAGGGTCATGTGACAGGCTTCGAAGGCGGAAGTCTCTACCTAAACTTCAAGGATGTGACCGACTTGATGGCAGCTGGCAAGCCCTACATCGTCAAGTGGGAAGAGGAGGATGACCTCATCGATGACCCCATCTTCTACGATGTGACCATCCAAAACGTTGACCCAGCCGATGAGGATTATGTTGTGACCAGTGCAGATGAAAAGGTGACCTTCAAAGGAATCTTCAGCGCTATGGAGATTGATGGCGAGGACAAGACGAAGCTGTACCTCAGTAAAGATGAGGAAGATGAGGAAGTCAAGCTCTTCTATCCTAACAATGCGATGACCATCGGAGCCTTCCGCGCCTACTTCCAGCTGAACGGCATCGAGGCTGGCGACGTGAGTGAAGCCCGCCTGTACTTCGGTGGCAGCGAGGCTTCGGGAATCAAAGACGTTCAACGTTCAACGATGAACGTTCAACGTGAGGACGCCTGGTTTACATTGGATGGCTTGAAGCGGCAAGGCAAGCCCACCGGCAAGGGCCTGTATCTCCACGGAAACAGGAAGGTGGTAATCAAGTAAAGCAAGGAGCGCGACTTACAAAAATTTGGCGTTGACTTTTTCCAAAAAGTCAACGCCAAATTTTCAAAAGTCAACGCCAAATTTTTCACATCTGCCGCTTCTAATGTGAAAGATTAAAAAATATTGGGCAGAAACGACGCGAATCGAATATTTTTCAGTAAATTTGCAGCCATAAAGCCATACATACGATGAAAAAAACGGTTCTTATCATTGCTGCGGCCATCCTCTCTGTGATGCCCGGCACGCTAAAAGCACAAGACGACGTGAACATTGGTAGACAGAACATTCAGCTCAGCTCCGACCTGATGACGCCGGAAGCCCTGTGGGCCATGGGGCGCATCGGCAGCTATGCTGCTTCGCCCGACGGCAGCAAGATTGCGTTCCAGGTGGGCTACTACAGCGTGAAGCACAACAAGAGCCACCAGGTGCTCTGTGTGATGAATGCCGATGGCACGGGTCGCCAGCAGCTCACCACCAGCGCCAAGAGCGAGACCGACCCCGCCTGGCTATCCGACGGGCGCATTGCCTTCGTCACCGGTGGCGAGGTATGGGCCATGAACGCCGATGGCACGGGCCGCCAGCAGCTGTCGAAGACTGGCGGCGCGGTGGAGGGCTTCAAGTTCTCGCCCGACGGCTCGAAGGTCATCATCATCAAGAGCCTCCCCTACAACGACATCATCCAGAAGAACCCCGAAGACCTGCCAAAGGCCACCGGGCGCTTGGTCACCGACCTGATGTACCGCCACTGGGACCACTATGTGGAGAGCATCCAGCATCCTTTCGTCTTCTCCGTAAGCGATGGCTTTGCCATCGCCCCCTCCGGCGTCGACCTGCTGAAGGGCCAGCCCTTCGAGTGCCCCATGGAGCCTTTCGGCGGCATTGAGCAGCTCGACTGGAGCACCGACTCGCGCTGCATCGCCTACACCTGCCGTAAGAAGACGGGCCTGGAGTATAGCATCTCCACCGACAGCGACATCTTCGTCTACGACACCACCACGGGCCTCACCCGCAACCTCTGCAAGCCCGACGGCTATGTGGAGCCAAAGATTGACCCCTCGAAGACCATGAAATACCAGAAGGTGAACGCCAAGGAGAACCTGCAGAATAACGTGGGCTACGACCAGAACCCGAAGTTCTCGCCCGACGGCCGCTACATTGCTTGGCTCTCGATGGAGCGCAACGGCTATGAGGCCGACCGCCAGCGCCTGTGCTGCTACGACCTGCAGACAGCAGAGAAATGCTATCTGACCGAGGACTTCGACAGCAATGTCGACGACTTCTGCTGGAGTCAGAACACAAAGGATGCGCTCATCTACTTCATCGGCGTGTGGCACGCCACCGAGAACCTCTATGCCGTCAGCGTGGAGAAATATAACAAGAAATCTCCTTTGGCCAATCTCAAGGCTCAAACCATACGGTTGACCAACGACTGTGCCGACTGGGGGTCGCTGCAGCTGATGAACAACGGTCGCCAGCTGCTGATGGAGCGCCATAGCTACATCGAACCAGCTGACCTCTATGTGGTGACACCCAACGTGAAGAAGCCCGAGCAGACGGCTATCAGTCAGCTGACGCAGGAGAACAAGCACATCCTCGACCGTCTGGCCAAGCCCACGGTGGAGAGTCGCTGGGTGAAGACCACCGACGGCGGGCAGATGCTCTACTGGATTATTCAGCCGCCACACTTCAACCCTGCGAAGAAATATCCCACGCTGCTCTTCTGCGAGGGCGGGCCGCAGAGTCCTGTCAGCCAGTTCTGGAGCTATCGCTGGAACTTCATGATCATGGCCTCGCAGGGCTACGTCATCATTGCCCCCAACCGCCACGGTCTGCCCGGCTTTGGCCAGGAGTGGCTTGAGGAAATCAGTGGCGACTGGACGGGCCAGTGCATGAGCGACTATCTGGTGGCCATCGACGATGCCGCCCAGAACCTGCCCTACGTCGACCGCAACCGCATGGGTGCCGTGGGCGCTTCGTTTGGTGGCTTCAGCGTCTACTACCTGGCCGGACATCACGACAAGCGCTTCAAGTGCTTCATCGCCCACGACGGTGCCTTCAACCTGGAGGCCATGTACACCGAGACCGAGGAGAACTGGTTCTCGAACTGGGAGTACGACGACGCCTATTGGAACCGCGACCGCACGGCCAACGCCAAGAAGACCTACGACAACTCGCCTCACCGCTTTGTAGACAAGTGGGACACCCCCATCCTCTGCATACATGGCGAGATGGACTATCGCATCAATGCCACACAAGGCATGAGTGCTTTCAACGCCGCACGAATGCGCGGCATTGAGGCGCAGTTGCTCATCTTCCCCGACGAGAACCACTGGGTGCTGAAGCCGCAGAACGGCATTCTGTGGCAGCGCACCTACTTCAATTGGCTCGACCGCTGGCTGAAGAAGTGAAGTTTTAGGGAGTGAAAGGGAGTGAAAGTGGAGTGAAAGAGACGATAGTTCTTACGCGAAAGCAATGTATGGAGTGAGAGGAAGTGAAAGGGAAGTGAGCCGACTTTCGTCGGCGGGAGTGAGAGGGACTATAGCTTCTCAGCAGATGGTTGTGGCAAAACTATCGTCACTTTCACTCCCCTTCACTCCCTTTTCACTCCCTCTTTACTCCCCTCATAAAATAACCAACCATACAAAACTATGAAACTGAAGATTGCAGTATTGCCGGGCGACGGTATAGGCCCGGAGATTATGACACAGGGCCTGGCAGTGATGAATGCCATCGCTCGCAGGTTCGGCCACGAGTTCAGCTACGAGGAGGCTCTCGTAGGTGCCCATGCCATGGACGTGGTGGGCGACCCCTATCCCGATGCCACCCACGAGGTGTGCATGCAAGCCGATGCGGTGCTCTTTGCCGCCGTCGGTTCGCTGAAGTACGACAACGATCCCACAGCACCCGTGCGACCCGAGACGGGGCTGCTGGCCATGCGCAAGAAGCTGGGACTTTTTGCCAACATACGGCCCGTGGCCACCTTCCCCTGTCTGCTGCATAAGTCGCCACTGAAGGACGACCTGCTGCGCGGGGCCGACTTTGTGGTCATCCGTGAGCTGACAGGCGGCATGTATTTCGGCGAGAAATACCAGGACAACGACCGCGCCTTCGACACCAACGCCTACACCCGACCTGAGGTGGAGCGTATCCTGCGCGTGGCTTTCGACCTTGCCAGGAAGCGCAAGAAGCACCTCACCGTGGTCGACAAGGCCAATGTGCTGGCCAGCTCGCGTCTGTGGCGGCAGATTGCTAAGGAGATGGAGCCGCAGTGGCCCGACGTGATCACCGACTATATGTTTATCGACAATGCCTCGATGCGCGTGCTCACCGAGCCTCGCTTCTTTGATGTCATCGTCACCGAGAACACCTTTGGCGACATCCTCACCGACGAGACGGCGTGCATCACCGGCAGCATGGGCCTGCAGCCCTCGGCATCGCTGGGACTCCACACACCGCTATTCGAGCCGGTGCATGGCTCATGGCCACAGGCTGCCGGACAGAACCTGGCCAACCCCATGGCCATGATTCTCTCGGCTGCCATGCTGCTCGAGCATTTCGGACTCAACGAGGAGGGCAGTGTCATCCGCAAGGCTGTCGACGACGCCCTCGAGGCCAATGTGCGCACGCCCGAAATACAAGTGGAGGGCGGACCACACTACGGCACGCGCGAGGTGGGACAGTGGATTGCGGACTACGTCCTAAATGATGGGCGGCCTTCGGCCTAAATGATAAATGAAAAATGATAAATGATAAATGTTGCGCCCGCTGGGGTGTCACGACAATGGCTTTGCGACGGATTGGTAGGCTGCTCGGTTTATCACTTCTCATTTGTCATCTATCATTTAGTTCTGCGCTGGCGCAATCGTCCTCTGCATGGCGCGACTCGCTCTCTGTGCTCAACAAGGCCATCACAGCCAATCCGCAGTCAACTGACTTGCGGCTGCGCAAGGCGGCGGTGAACATCGAGTTGCAGCAGTGGGACTATGCCATCGAGGAGTATGGCCGCGTGCTGAGCATCGACGCCAACAGTCTGCCGGCGCTCTACTACCGTGCCTTCGCCCACAACCACCAGCGCCACTACGACATGGCCCGTGCCGACTACGAGCGCTTCCTGCAGCTGTTGCCGCGCCATTTCGAGGCCCGCTTGGGACTGGCCATGACCCTGCGGCGGCAGGGGAAGACGCGCGATGTCGCCGACGAGCTGAATAGGCTGGTGCAGATGTTTCCCGACTCGGCGGTGGCCTATGCCGTCAGGGCCGACTTCGAGCAGGAGCAGGCGCAGTACGACTTGGCCCTCTACGACTGGGACGAGGCTCTGCGCCTGGCCAACGGGCGGCAGGAATACCAGTTGGGCAAGTATGGCGTGCTGTGGGCCATGCGCCGCTACGAAGAGGCACGCCGGCTGGGCGAGCAGTTGCTGGAAGCGGGCGTGCCCAATGCCACGCTGAAGCAGCTGCAGGTGGACGGAAGAAAAAAGAAATGACATATTATGCTGAAAGGAAAGAAAATAGTACTGGGCATCACAGGCTCGATAGCAGCCTATAAGTCGTGCCTCATCATCCGCGAGCTTATCAAGCGCGGAGCCGAGGTGCAGGTGGTCATCACGCCGGCGGGGAAGGAGTTCATCACTCCCATCACGCTGTCGGCACTGACGCAGAAGCCCGTCGTCAGCGAGTTCTTCTCGCAGCGCGACGGCACATGGCACAGCCACGTGAAGCTGGGCCTGTGGGCCGATGCCATGCTCATAGCACCCTGCACAGCCGCCACGATGGGCAAGATGGCCACGGGCGTGGCCGACAACATGCTCGTCACCACCTATCTCTCGATGAAGGCACCCGTGTTCATTGCACCCGCTATGGACCTCGACATGTATGCCCATCCCACCACACAGCAGAACATGGAGCGGCTGCGCTCCTTTGGCAACCATATCATTGAGCCGCAGAGCGGATTCCTGGCCAGCGGACTGGAAGGGAAGGGCCGCATGGAGGAACCCGCGAAGATTGTGGATGTGCTCGATGCCTTTTTCGAGCCAAAGGACTTGCAGGGCAAGCATATCCTCATCACCGCCGGACCCACCTACGAGAAGATTGACCCCGTGCGCTACATTGGAAACTACAGCAGCGGCAAGATGGGCTTCGCCCTGGCCGAGGAGTGTGCGCGCCGTGGTGCCGAGGTGACACTCATCGCTGGTCCCGTCAACGTTCAATGTTCAACGTTGAACGTTCAACGCATCGACGTGGAGAGCTGTCGGCAGATGTACGAGGCCGCCGTCGAGGCGTTCCCGTCGTGCCATGCCGCCATCCTCTGTGCCGCCGTGGCCGACTTCCGTCCGGCCGAGGTGGCAGCGCAGAAAATAAAGCGGGTGGGGGAGGACATGCACATCCATCTGGTGCCCAACCCCGACATTGCCGCACAGTTGGGGCAGATGAAGCGCGAGGACCAGCTGCTCGTGGGCTTTGCCTTGGAGACCAACGACGAGGAGGCCAACGCTCAGAAGAAACTGCAGAAGAAGAACCTCGACTTCATCGTGCTCAACTCGCTGCGCAACGAGGGCACCTGCTTCCGCAGCGACCAAAACCAAATCAGCATCATCGCCGCCACTGGGCGCAAGGACTATGAGAAGAAACCCAAGACGCAGGTGGCCAGCGACATCATCGACGAATTAAGCCAGCGACTATGAAACGACTATTGCCATTATTCTTTTTCCTCTTCGCCCTGCTCACCAGCACGATGGCGCAAGAGCTGCAGGTGAAGGTGACCATCAACTCGTCTCAGGTGCAGGGCACCGACAAGAGCGTGTTTGAAAA
>JAEEGG010017201.1_pt1 | contig 14892 bp, 10 predicted proteins | sample 9134161 | NCBI WGS metagenome assembly JAEEGG01 (sample SAMN16246543, study PRJNA631951) | gut metagenome | biome: gut microbiome; feature: rumen; material: CR-attached | host: Bos | place: Iran: Karaj | collected 2018-10
GACCATGAACGAAGTGAATGGTGGGGCCGAGCGAAGCGAGGCGTTTGCAGATGCACCCCCCGCCTGCGCCTGCGACAGCAGAGCGAGAGTTTCAGGGACGAGGCGGGCCTTCTCATTGGCGCCGAAGACCCGTACGACACCCTCGATGGCGGCGACCTCCTTCCGACGCAACTCCGCGTAGCAGCCAGTCACGATAATCGGCGCATCCGGACGGATGCGGTGCAACTTGCGGATAGCGCTGCGTGACTTGCTGTCAGAGGTCGCCGTGACCGAACAGGTGTTGACGACGAACAGGTCCGCCCCCTTGCTCCAAGGCACAATCTCAAGTCCCGCCGCCTTGAAGGCGCGGGCATAGGTGGCCGATTCGGCGTAATTGAGCTTGCAGCCCAGGGTGACGAACGCGATGGTCATAGGACGGGGAATCTGCCGTAGCGGTAAGCGTAAATCGGATTCTGACTGTATGCCGTAACCTTGGCCCCTTCGCAAGACCCGCCGACGGGCGGGTTACACTTCGTCACCGTCACTTTGAAATAAGGCAAAGCCTGGGAAAACCGGTCCTTGACCGCCAGCACGATGCGATTGGCGACATGCTCCAGCAGGTCCGAACGCTTCCCCATCTCCTCGCGGATCAGCGAATAGATGACGCTATAATCGGCGGCGTCCTTCAAGTCGTCCGTGACCGCCGGTTTCCGGAGATAATAGACGGCCTTGAAATCCACAATGAAACGATTGCCTTCACGTTTTTCGCTTTCAAGACAGCCGTGGTAGGCATGAAATTCCATGCCGGTCAGCTCCATTATGCCAAAATCAGAAATACGCATGGTCTTTTTCCTAGGGTTATGGGGTCCTTGCGCCACTGTGCGACACTGCGGGTGAGGATGGTCTCGTCCGGCATCGTGATATCTGCGGCGATGCAGAGACGTGTCGCCGGGGCACAGATGCGCAGCAGATCCTCCAACATCGCGTCGTTACGGTAGGGCGTTTCGATGAATATCTGGGTTTGATGGTGGGCTGCCGATTGTTTCTCGATGGACTTGATGGCTGCGCGACGCTCATCTGTCTTGGCCGGCAGGTAACCCTGGAAGGCGAATGACTGGCCGTTGAGTCCGGAAGCCATCAACGCCATCATCAGTGAGGAGGGACCGACAAAAGGGACGACCCGGATACCGCGCCGGTGACAAAGGGCCACAAGGGCTGCACCGGGATCCGCCACGGCGGGTAGACCGGCCTCGGTAATCAGTCCGACGTCGCGACCATCTTCGAAAAGGGCGGCCATCGCTTCGACCTCGGATTCCGGTGTATGTTCATTGAGCACGTGGAACTCCAGGGCGTCGATGTGTCCTTTCAGGCCGGAACGGGACAGGTATCTGCGGGCGGTTCGCAACTCCTCGACGACGAAAGTGCCGAGCGTCCGGAGTTTATCCAAGACCGGAGCCGGGATCACTTCCGCGGGTTCGTTCTCTCCCAGCGGGGAGGGAATCAGGTACAATGTGCCTTTCTCACTCATTATTCTCAATCTTCAGACTTGTCTTCTTTTCTTCCGGACGGGGCTGGGACAGTAATTCCTGCCTCTTTTTCTTGCTGGTGAAAATGCTCTTCAGCAGGCCGCCCAAGGTGTTGAACTCCCGTTGGTAGACAACACCGACGCCGTTCCTCTGGCTGTAGTCCAGATAGTTGGAATACTTGTCGGCCGAGTGGGAGAAGAGGTTCAGCCGGACTTGTCCGGCATTATCCAGTTTGATTTCCACATCCAGGTCACCCACGACATTCTGGTTACCGCCGTCCGCTGCGTACTGGCGGTTGCCGATGACGCCGTTGACGGAGACGCGGTCATTGAACAGTTTGGTCGATACTGCGACGTCAAAGAGATCGTTGCCTCCTTCTCCCGCCGCATATTTCAGGCCGAGATCCAGAGGGATCTGCAGGCGCTGGAGGATGTTGCTGAGCTGCCCGGACATGACTTCCATCATGTTGGACATCAGGATGTTGCTGTTGTTGAAGATACCGGACTGGTCGTTGGGCAGGAACGTGTTGGTGACGAGCAGGGAAACGAACTGCTTCTGGACCTTGTCCACGGTGTTGAGCGCGCTCTCCACCTGGGATTTGGTCGAAGGGTCGAGGTCCGGGATGTCTATGGAGAAGGCCAGCTGCGGGTTCCGCAACTTGTCGTAAACCTTGAGCCCGCATTCCACGTTCCTCCGGTAGGAGGTCGCGGTACTGTCTGCGATCAGGTTCGCCAGAGAGGTCTTGGTCTGATAGCGGGCGTCGATGTCCAGGTCGCTGTCCATGATGTCTCCGTTGAACTTGATGGAACTTCCTCCGTCGATCTGGAAGTTCTTGGAGGCGATGTTCATTACGTTGAGGTGGAAGTCGCCGGTTGTCAGGGTGTAGTCGCCCGTGATGCTGAAAGGCTTTTCAATGCCGATATCCAGATTGATGGTGCCGTTGCCGCGTCCGGAGAGGACGTTTCCGCTTACTTTATCGATCTCGAGGTCACACTGCACCTCGGGGCGGACAGCGATCCGCATTTTCAAGCCTAGCTTGCCCTTGCCCTTGTCTTTTTTCTCAAGGCTTTGGAGCATTTCCTCATAGGGATCCTTCCACTCGTTGCTGACAGGTTTTTTGAAAGTCAGCAGTTCAGTCCCACCGGCGCCGGTTCCGCCACGCAGGGGGATATGGAAGGTGCCGGAGCCGTCGGTCCGCGCATCGATGTCCATCCGCAAAGTGCTGAAGGGACCGGAAAGATTGACGGTGCCGGATGCGGATATATTGCCGTATACGGGCGATTCCCCGTCGTCTTGCGTATTGAAGGCCTCCACACCGTTGACACGGATCGCAGTTGCCATCCGGATATCCTTGAGATGGTCGAAGGTGATGCCTCCGCTGACGGTGCCCGTACCCCGGTAGCGGTCCTTCAGCGCGATGTTATCGAACGTGATGCCGTAATCATCGATGTGGAAGGGACCGTTGAGGTAGTAGGCGACATTGGTGAATGCGACCTGCAGGACGGCATCGTCCAGACGGGCGCCCCGGCTGGACAGGGACAGGTGGTCCAGGGGACCGATGACGGAGAAATCTCCGCTGATGTGGCCCTCCATTTTGCTGAATACCTCTTTCAGGAATCCGCTGGCATAGCCGGCTTGCAGGCTGTCCAGCCGTACCTTCGCCTTGAGTTGCCGGTTGGACGGACGGTAACTGCCATTGGCGAACAGGGTGGTCAGTTCTTCTAACTCATCCTGTAGGGTGAAGGTCATCTCCTTGTTGTCGTTGTCCCAGAATCCCAGCAGGCGAAGGGTTCCGGCATCATAGCCGCTGATCGCTGCCTGCGTGGCCGTGAGGTTTGCAAACAGGTCGATCCGGTCCTTGGAGATCGGAGAGATCAGTCTGGCACGGCCGCTGATCAGACCGCGAAGGTCCGGCAGCGTGGGTAGGAGAGCTTTCAGGGGCTCGAGATCAAAGCGGTTGAGGTCCACTGAAAGCGTGTCCGCCGTCTTTTTGGAGACGCCTCCGCTCACTTCCATACTTTGCTCTCCGTTGCGCAAGGAGAACAGGGGGACATGGACGCCTTCCTGCCGGATACGGATGTCCGTTGAGTCGACGCTCCAGCGCTCACCGCCGACAACGACTTCGGACGGCAGGACGTGGAGGTCGTAAGCCAGGTGCCGGTCTGCATCCCGATCCAGGTCGCAGGCCAGCCGGATTGATCCGTTGCTTTGTTTCTCGCCGGGGTTGTCAAAACCGAAGGTCAGGTTGACCCGGTTGTCATCCGCGCTGATCCGCAAGGCGTTCCCCAGCAGTTTGACAGCCGCGTTCAATTCTTCTCCCGTGAGGTCGCAGACGAACTGTTCACCGTCATCCGTCGCCTTGATGCCCAGGTTTTTGATGTACTTGTCCTTGATGGCGATGCGTTGCGATTTCAGGTCCGTCGAGAGGGTGCCGTCCTCCTTGAGACGGAGGTTCAGCGTGGTCCCGTCGGCGATATAAAGACCCGGCAAAACGAAGGAGAGCAAGTCGCGGGAGTCATAGGTCTTGAGCGTGAGACGTCCGTCTTCGGAAGAAGGAACCTTCTGAACCGGTTTCTTGGGTAAGGCGGGCAGCTCACGTCCGATGGTGGCATCGGACAATGCGCGGATAAACCGTGTGACGGGCAGTGTGCCGGTGTAGCTGGCGTCCGCGAAAGAAGAATTGAAGGTCAGTCTCTGTTTTTCGTTGGAATCAAAGGAACGGATGGAAATGTCTCCGATATCATGGGGGCCTTCCTGATTCTCCAACCGGACGTTCCGGATGTCGACGTCTCCGAGGATATTCTCTTTTCCGGTACGGGTAAAGTTGGCATTGACGGCAAGGGATGCCTTCGAAGGTCCGCGCTTATCGAAGCCCAGGGCGTTGAGGTCGGCATACCCTAGGTTGAAGTAGAATTTGTACAGGGCGTTACGGGTCTTGGGAGAGAGGTTGACCAGGCCTTGGAACAGGAAGTTGAGATTGGGATCGGAGCAGACGATGCGCCCGTTGAAGTTGTCATCCTTATAAGTGCCCGTACCTGCGATGTTGCTGTATTCGTAACCGTGGATGACGGCTTTGTCAATATGGAGAGAGTCGATACCCAGACGGACACCGCCCTTGCCCACGCTTGCATCCATCCACGTCCTCAGCGTGCATTCTTTTACTTCATCCGTCCCCAGTAAACCACCGACATCGAGGTTGTTGACGGCCACCGAACCGCTGAAACGGGATGGTAGGTCGGGTTCCATCAGGTCCCGGGCTTTGACCGCACCGCTGACGCCGCCGGAAGGGGAGGCAAGGTCGCAGGTTAGCGTCAGGTCCCTGGCTGGACCGGAGAGCCTCCCATTCAGTACAAAGGGCTCACCGGGCGCATATCTGCTGACAGAAGATCCCTTTCCGGGGGAAACGGATTCGATAACCTTGCCCAGGGCGTCGGTGGTAAAGTTCAAACCGTCAATCTTGGCGTCTATATAGCTGTCGCGGAGATGTGTAATTCCGCTGACCTTGCCGCTGAGGCTGCCGGAGATGCCGCTCTTCTCACGGAATACGAAGGAGCTGAGGTCGAAGTCGTTGACCGGGCCGCGGAAATGGGCCTTGGAGATATCCATATCCAGTTTGGGCAGCTGGACTCCCGTAAATCCGGTTAGCGTGCCGCTCCCGAGACGGGAATTCTTGATTTGGGCCTCCAGCGTGACTTCGTCGACGAAATGGTCCAAGGAACGGTAATCCTCGAACGACATCGTGAAGCTGGGGATGTTCAGGTGACTTTCAGCGTCGGTCAGTTCAAACTGGGTGATCTGTACCTTGCCCCGGCTGACCTCCGCCCGTCCTTTGGCGTTCCGGAAAGAATAACCGGACTTTTCTGTGGCCCGGGCATCGTCCAGGATACCCCCGACCTTGCCACCGTTGATGTGGAAGTCATGCGCTTTGGCATCCGCTTTCAAATCCATGTCCGCCCAGTTGATCCCCGGTTTGCCTTTCGGCTTTTTCTTGCCTAAAGCGTTGGCGAGCGTGAAGTTGAAATTACGGGCTTCTATCCGTTTGATCCGCAAGACATCTCCCGTGTCTTCGAGAGGATGGGGTTCCGGAAGATGGAAGACGCGTTTGAGATTGGTCAAATGATGGTCTTCCGTGACAAGGTTGAGCTTTCCGTCGCGGACGACGACCTTGTCAAGGGTGATGGGTTTCTTGCCGGTCAGGCCCTTGAGGGAGAAGGAGACGGTCGCGATCCCGATGCGGGCGATCGTGTCCCGGGGCTCGAAGAAGGAAGTGGAAAGCGGATCGTTATCCGTCAGTACCACGTCCCTGAGAATCAGTGTTTTGAAGGGGAGCAACTGCACCCGGCCGATGGTCAGTTCGCCTTCGATCCCCTCATTGAGCCGCGAAGCAAGGTTCCTGGCCAGGGCTGTCTGGATCCGCGGGGACTGTAAGAGCAACCCTCCTGCCAGAAGCAGAAGCAGCAGCGCAGCCAGGATGCGGGGGACGATATGTTTGGATTTTGCGATGGCCGGGACCTATTTATGCATTATACAAAGATAATAAATATTATGCCAATTATTGCTATCTTTGCGCTTGGAAAAGGCTTTTTTCAACTGCGTCATGTCTGACATCATTTTGGGAATAGAATCTTCTTGCGACGACACTTCTGCGGCCGTCATCCGCGACGGATGGCTGCTGTCCAATGTCATCGCCAGCCAGGATGTACACCGCCGTTTCGGCGGCGTCGTCCCGGAACTGGCTTCGCGGGCCCATGAACTCAATATCGTCCCTGTGGTCAGTGAGGCGCTCAAACAAGCCGGCGTGTCGAAGGAAGAACTGACGGCCATCGCTTTCACGCGCGGTCCGGGCCTTCTGGGTTCGCTCCTGGTGGGCACTTCTTTCGCCAAATCCTTGTCTCTGTCCCTGGATATCCCGCTGGTGATGGTCAATCACCTGCAGGGCCACATCTTGGCCGGATTCGTCAAGGAGGAGGGGGCCGAAAACCGGCAGCCATCTTTCCCATATCTCTGCCTGTTGGTTTCCGGCGGCAATTCCCAGATTGTCAAGGTCAGCAGCCCGCTGGACTTCGAGATCCTGGGCCAGACCATCGACGACGCGGTGGGTGAGGCCTTCGACAAATGCTCCAAAATGCTGGGTCTCGGCTATCCCGGGGGCCCGGTCATCGACCGCCTTGCCAAGGAAGGAGATCCGAACCGTTTCAAGTTCGCCAAACCGCATATCCCGGGTTTGGATTACAGTTTCAGCGGGATCAAGACCTCGCTCCTGTATTTCGTGCGGGACGAGATGGCGAAGGATCCGTCTTTCCTGGAGAACAATAAGGAAGACCTTTGCGCTTCATTCCAGAAGACCTTGATCGACATCTTGATGGACAAACTCGTCAAGGCTGCCAAGCTGACCGGTATCAAGGAAATCGCCATCGGTGGCGGTGTTTCGGCTAACAGCGGCCTGCGCAGCCGCATCGTAGCGGAAGGCAGGAAGCGCGGCTGGAACACCTACCTGCCCGCCTTCAAGTTTACGACGGATAACGCGGCGATGATTGCGATTGCCGGCTATTTCCATTACCTGGCAGGGGAGCGTTGCCCCCTGGATGTCGCTCCTGTGTCCCGTATTTCAGATTTCTAGCCGAGTCTTCCGATGAAAGAGATAGAGATTGCCGTACCGGTCGGACGGACGCTGAACGAGGAGCAGATGGCCTCTGAAGCGCGCCGGCAACTGGGTCTTCCGAAAGGGACTCCGGTCCGGTGTGTTGTGACCAAACGCTCGCTGGATGCCCGTAAGGAGGTGGTCTGGCGCTATCGGATCGAGGCTTACGGTCCGTCGGAAGCATATGAGCTTTATCATCCGGAACCTTATAGGGAAGTCGGGGATGCGCCGGCGGTAATCGTCGTGGGTGCCGGCCCTGCCGGCCTGTTTGCTGCGCTGAAACTCCTGACTCTGGGACTGAAACCCGTTATCCTGGAGCGGGGCAAGGATGTCCACCGGCGCAAGACGGATATGGCGACGCTCTCGAAGACGGGTGTCGTGGATCCGGACTCGAACTATTGTTACGGCGAGGGTGGCGCAGGCGCCTTTTCGGACGGGAAATTGTTTACGCGCTCATCCAAGCGCGGAGATATCCGGGAGGTTCTGCACCAGCTGGTCGCTTTCGGCGCATCGGAGGACATCCTGATCGATGCGCATCCGCATATCGGGTCAGACCGTCTGCCGGTCGTGGTGGAGCGGATCCGGGAATGCATCGTCGCACACGGCGGGCAGTACCATTTCGACACCCGTGTGACCGGCATCGACCGGGAGGCGGACGGCACAATCGTCGTCACGGCCCAGTCCGGGGCGCAGTTCCGTGCCGCTGCCGTCATTTTGGCGACCGGCCATTCGGCACGGGACATTTATGAGCTGTTTGACAGTAGAGGCTGGGATCTGCAGCCGAAAGGCTTTGCCCTGGGCGTACGGGTCGAGCATCCCCAGTCGCTGATCAACAACGCCCGCTATCACGGGCGGCAGTGGCCCGGGATGCCGGCGGCGGAATATAGTTTCGTAGAGCAGGTGGAAGGCAGGGGGGTCTTCTCTTTCTGCATGTGCCCCGGAGGCATCCTGGTACCTTCTTCCACGGAGGAAAAGACGGTCGTGCTCAACGGGATGTCCAATTCGGCACGTAACTCCAAATGGGCCAATGCCGGCGTCGTGGTCCAGATCGAGCCGGAAGACATTCCGGCCGGATATGCGGGGGACGGAGCTTTCGCCTCAATGAATTTCCAGCGGGATGTGGAACGGAAGATGTATGCCTGGGCTTCGTCCCACGGGGCTTCGCACCCTCTGGCCGCACCGGCGCAGCGGATGAAAGATTTCTGCCGGGGGGTCGTGTCGCCGAACCTGCCGAAGACCTCTTATTTCCCAGGTGCCCTGTCCGCTCCGTTGCACGAACTGTTGCCGGATTTTGTCTACAAGCGCATGCGGCTCGCCTTCCCGGTGGTAGACCGGAAGATCCACGGCTATTATACCAATGATGCCCTGCTGCTTGGCGTAGAGTCACGCACTTCTTCCCCGATCCGCATTCCGCGGGATCCGGAAACTTTGGAGTGCCTTCAGGTGCCGGGGCTCTATCCTTGCGGGGAAGGCGCCGGCTATGCGGGAGGAATCGTTTCCTCTGCCATTGACGGCATCCGCTGTGCGGCAGCGGCCGCACAGCGGATGAAGGTGTGAATCTCAGATCGATAATCAGATGACTCCGCTTCCAAGGAGTTCGTCGCGGTCGTACCAGGCGGCGAATTGCCCGGGGGTGATTCCGCGCTGTGGTTCCTCAAACAAGATGAACAAACCACGTTCCCGGCATATCAGCAGGGCATCCTGGAGCGGCTGGCGATAGCGGATGCGGACGCGGTATCTGCGGATTTCTCCAATATTCATCTTCAAATCCTCCCGGATCCAATGGACCTCATCCGGCGCGATATGGGCGCAATGGCGGGAAAGGCCCTTGTGCGTATGCCCTTCTCCAACATAGATGATATTCCGTTCCACATCCGTTCCGATGACGAAAATGGGTTGCGCATGGCCGCCGATGTTAAGTCCCTTCCGCTGTCCGACCGTATAGAACTGCGCACCTTCGTGCCGGCCGGCGATAACGCCGTAAGGGTTTGCTTTCCAGCGAGTTTTCTTGATGTGATGCTTCCCGCTGCGGTAGGTTTCCGTCTCGAAGCTCAGATCATAATGCAGGGGCTCAGAGAGCCGGAGCAAATCTTCATCCGTCAATGCCTGCACCTTTCCAAGGTCGTAAGCGGAATCGGCCCGGTCGCAGCCCCGCTCATGCTCCGGTACACCGTGGACGGAACGGATAAGCCCGTTGTCTCCGGTGTAGTCCGTGACCATACGGACCGGGGCGCCGTCTGCCGTCAAGCCTGCCAGGCAGTTACATTTCCAGCGATATTCTTCATTGTCCCCATACCAGGCGTCAAACACTTCGATGACATCTCCTTCCACACTCTGCAGCTTCTGTTTTAAGAAAGTCGGCAGATCCACCTTCCCCACGAAACAGATGCCCTGCGAGTCCTTCTTGGCCGCGGATGGAAGGTCGGCTTCTGCAGCCAGGCGCCGCACCTCCGCCTTGTCCAGATGCCCGATGGGGAAGAGCGTGCAGGCGAGTTGCTCCTGTGTCAGCTGGCAAAGGAAATAACTTTGGTCCTTGTCGGAATCCTCTCCTGCCAGCAGGCGGTATACCGGCCTGCCGTCCGGCCCGGTAATCTCATCCTTCCGGCAGTAATGACCGGTGGCCACGGCATCCGCTCCCAGTTTGCGGGCCGCCTCCAGGAAAGCATCGAACTTGATTTCCCGGTTGCAGAGCACATCCGGGTTGGGTGTGCGCCCGCGGGCGTATTCGTCAAACATATAGTCCACGACCCGCTGTCGGTAGGGCTTGCTCAAGTCGATGAAATAGAAGGGGATGCCGATCTTGCGTGCGACCATTTCGGCCACGAAACGGTCCTCCTCCCATTCGCAATCTCCGTGCAGGGTGGCGTCGGCGTCATGCCAGTTCTGCATGAACATGGCAAAAACGTCATAGCCCTGCTGCTTGAGCAACAGGGCTGCGACGCTGGAATCCACGCCTCCGGAGAGGCCTACGCAAACTTTCATACTTGATATTAACGGCTGCCGCCGCCGAAACCGCCACCGCTGAATCCGCCTCCGCCTCCGATGGAGGTGAAGCCGCCGAATCCGCCGCGGGACGGGCTGAAACTGCCGCCGCTGAAATTCTGGGCACGCGCGTTGGTGATGGAGTTGCCCATGCTGCGGGTCATGCGCACGACGTCGTTCATCGTCGGATAGTCGTAAACCATCATCTGCTCGAAGGCCTGCGGGTTGATATCCTTCAGCTCCTTGGCCACCTTGTCGGCGATGCCGTACAGGGAAGCGAAGACGAGGTAGTCGTTCCAAAGGGCGACTTCCTGGGAAGCACGCTCACCGATGATGGTGAAGTCGTCCAGGTATTTCTTGAATCCCACGACCTTGCGGGCTTCAGCCTGGCCGCTTTCCGTGAACTTGGAGGCGCGCAGATAACCGTTGGCGCCCAGTTCAGCCTTGCCTTCCGACTTGACTTTCGTGACCCAGTCATTGACCCGGGAGGTGTGTTTGGAAGACCATTTCGAGAACTCGTTGTACTGCAGGATGGAGTCGGCGCCGCTGGCTTCCTTCATCATCTGATAGAGTTCCTTCTCACTTTCCGAAAAACGGTCCTGGTTCTTGGAGTCGTTGAAGGAGATCTCGATCCGGTCCTTGGCGTCTTTGCCGACCAGGAGGTTTCCGTTCCAGATCATCCGCAGGATCATGGCGCCGGCGATACTGTTCTTCTGTTTGTCTTCACCGAGTTGCCCGAGGACGTAATCCGCCTCGAGGATATTGCCGCCGAAAGGAATGTCCCGGCACCAGCCGACGTCGGCCATCTTGCATCCGAGGACTTTCTTACGGTTGTGGATGTGGCTTCCGATCAGCGCGAGCAGCGGGAAGAGGATCCATCCGACGGTGGTGACCAGCATCATCAGGATGGAGAGGAAACGTTCCCAGCGGGAAGGCTCTTTCTCATCATCTTCATAGGCAGCGCCTTCCATCGCTTGTTCGAGATGGGTTGCGAATTCCTCGGAGTGATTGACAGAAGGGGAATAGATGCCTTTGTTAAGACGGAGGAGGATGATGACGGAATTCTTCCTGCCCAGGGGTTTGGGAGACTCCATCACCAGTTCCCCGTCCCGGAACTCGGCGGTGCCGGGGAAACCGAATCCCCACAGGCGGGTATTGATCGTGCTGAACGGCGTCGTTTCCGAACGGACGGTCACGTCGACGTGCTGCGGCGAAGAAGACAGCTCGGGCGATACCAGCTGCAGGTGCAGGGCGTCATAATCGCTGTAGCCTTCGACGACATTCGTCATCGTATAAGTTGCGGTGAAACAGTGGTCGCCGTAGCTGCCGACACCCCAGCAAAGCTCGCAGCCGTCGTCCTTCTGTACGATGCCGCACTGGTAAGCTTTCTGTTGGATGCTCCTGTGGATGTCCCAGGCGCCGATATTGGTGAAAGCGCGCCCGTTCTCGTCCGTGACGGCCAGGTCGTAGATGCGGATCTGGCCGAGATTCTCCTTGACGATGTACCATTCGGTGCCGGAAGTCACGGTGACATCCCAGACCTCGGTGACGACGGCGCTGCCGTCGGCTTTGAGGTCCAGGGTGACGGCGATGTTCTTTACCGCCGGACTGGCCGCTGAGGCGGCGACGGCGGCAAAGGCCGACAACAGGAATAAGGCCAGACGTTTCATCTAGATCTTCATTGAAGGCATCTCGGTCTTGGCAGCCTCGACCTTGAGGTATTCCTTCTCGGCGAAGCCCAGCATCTTGGCGATGAGGTTGGTCGGGAACTGGCGAACCTCGCGGTTGAAGATGGTGACCGTGTCGTTGTAGACCATGCGGCTCATGCGGACCTGGTTTTCATAGAGGTTGACGCTGTCCATGGTCTTGGCGTAGTTCTCGTTGGCCTTCAGGTCAGGATATTGCTCGGCGACGGCGATGATTTTGCCGAGAGCCTGGGTGATCATGTTCTCCTGCGCATCTGCATCGGCGGCCGAACTGCCGGAGTTGATGACCGCACGCTGGGCGATGACGTCCTTGATGGTGTTGTACTCGTGTTCGTTGTAGGACTTGACGAGCTCGGCGAGGGCGGTAAGGGCATCCCAGCGGCTGGTCTGCTGTACGCCGATCTGGCTCATGGCGTTCTTACACTTCTCGTCCTGGCTGACGAGCGTGCGCTGTACGGAAATACCCCAGATGATAACAAGCGCCAGGATGGCGACGATAATTAAGGCTGTCATAATCGTGTGTAGGATTGATTGTAAAGACAAAAATAACGATTTATTGGAATAATTATTACATTTGTACAGATACTTTCGAAAAGATGACGCAAAAAGAAATCAAGTGTTCGTTCGAGGAATATGGCTCCATCGATGAGTTGAACGCCGAGGACCGGGAGCTGGCGGGTGAAGCCATCCAAGCCATGCAAGGTGCGTATGCCCCCTATTCCCATTTCCATGTCGGGGCTGCGGTACGGATGTCTAACGGACAGATCGTACGTGGCGCCAACCAGGAGAATGCGGCGTTTCCTTCAGGCCTCTGCGCGGAGCGTACGGCGATGTTCGCTGCGGGTGCGCGTTATCCGGATAAGGATATGCGGAGCATCGCGCTGGCGGGCGGCGTCTACGGTCGCCTGACGGAGCAACCGGCCACGCCCTGCGGCGCTTGCCGGCAGGTGATGGCGCAGTACCAGACCAAGGCGGGGAAGCCGATGTCGGTCATCATGGTCGGTGCGCACAAGGTGTGGAAGTTCGCGCGGGTGGATGACATCCTGCCGCTGATCTTCGACAGCATTTAGTTTGCTTTTCAGAAATAATTGCTAACTTTGCCGATGGGAAAGTCGTACACGACCAGCTCCCTCTGAACCCCCCCAGGACCGGAAGGTAGCAAGGGTAGGAGGTCGTAGCGGTGCGATGTGCTAAGCTTTCCCTTTTTTTATTTTGGGTCGCAGAAGTGTTCCCGGAGGGCGCCGTCAGGCGCGTGCCGGAAGGGAGGAACGAAGTGACGACCGGGAGGCACCGGCCGGTAAGCGAAGCGGCGGCCGCTATCCCCTGGGGGTGCAGGGGGATTATGAAAGAGCTGCGGCAGCAGCTCTCTGCCCGGCTGCAAAGCCGGTGCAGAAAGCGATCTGCAGATTATATCCCCCCGTGTCGCAGTCGACGTCCAGCACCTCACCGCAGAGATACAGGCCCGGACATTTCTTGGATTCCATGGTTTTGGGAGAGACTTCGTCGGTCGCGATCCCGCCGGCCGTCACCACGCAGCGCTCGTAACCCACGTAGCCGGCGATATCGAAACTCCACTCCTTCAGCGCCTTGGCGATGGTCGGGAGGTTGACCCAGACCTTGGTGTCGGTCCGTCCCCGGCGCTCCAGCGTCAGGATCTGGGGATGCCAGGCGAGAAAGGCGGGGACCATTTCCCGCGGCAGCAGTTTCTCCAGCATGACCTTGCATTTCCCCTTCTCATGGAGGCGCCGGCTGCGCGGATCCGTATCCACTTCCTTCCAAAGGGCCTTGACCCGCTCCGTCACTTCGGTCAGGGGGACGCCGGGCTTGAGGTCCAGGACCAGGCGGACGCGGGAACCGTTGAAGAGCGACTTGACGGCCTTGCGGCTCAGCTGGAACCCGACGGGGCCTTCGATGCCGCCGTCGGTGAAATCCAGGTCGCCGAATTCCTCGTCCGCGACCGAGCCCTCGATCTGAAGGGTCACGCCGACGTTCTTGAGCTGGATGCCTTGCAGGAGCCGCCCTGCTTCGCTCAGGGGCGTGGCGCGGTCGATATGCCTGGGACCATCGCCGGAGATAACGTCATCCACCTTGTAGCCGCGCGGGACCAGGGCGGTGAGGGAGGGAAAAAGCGGTCTGATCCCGTGCCCGAGCGCCCGGGCCCAGACGTAACCGTCACCGGTCGAGCCGGTGCCGGGGTAAGAGAGACCGCCGGTCGCCAGGATCAGTTTTTGGCAGAGCCACTTCTGCGGGCCGTCCGGTCCTTCGGCCAGGACCTGGAAGCCGCCGTCCGGCAGGGCGGAGACGTCCGTTACGGCCGTGCCGGTCTGGACCTTGACACCCAGACCCAGGCAGGCGTTCAGGAGCGTGTCGACCACTTCGGAAGACCGGTGGGAGGCCGGGAAAGCCCGGTCGCCGCGCTCGACGACGGTCCGCATCCCGTGGCGCTCGAACCAGTCGACCAGTTTGTCGGGACTCAGGTTGTAGAAGGAGGACTTGACGAAGGCGGATCCGGCCTGCACATGCTGTGAGAATTCATTCCAGGCCTTGACGTTCGTGAAATTGCAGCGGCCCTTGCCGGTGATCATGATCTTGCGGCCGGGGCGCGGCATCTTTTCCAGGATGGTCACCTGGTCCGCCCGCCCGGCGTCCGTCAGCGTCTGGGCCGCCGCGAAAGCCGCCATCAGTCCGGAGGCGCCGCCTCCGATTACGAGAATGTCCGTTTTCATACGCGCTGTCTGCAAAAAGAGGCCGGCCATCGGGCCAGCCTCAACGAAAGAGCCACTTAACAGACTCGGACTGTTGACCTGCGCGTTACGAATGCGCTGCTCTACCGACTGAGCTAAAGTGGCTTGTGGGTGCAAAGATAGGAATTATTTTTTAATTCCCAAATCCGCCCTTCCGAATTCTCTGCCGCTTGCGCCTGCCTTATGGACGACGGAAACCAGCAGGGAACCCAGCAGGCCGGCGCAGACGGAGCCCAGCAGCACGGCGATCTTGCCGGCGTCCCGCAGATGGGCCGTGGCCCCTGGAGCCAGGTGGCCGAAGGAAAGGGTGTCCA
>JAEEGG010017211.1_pt1 | contig 14884 bp, 7 predicted proteins | sample 9134161 | NCBI WGS metagenome assembly JAEEGG01 (sample SAMN16246543, study PRJNA631951) | gut metagenome | biome: gut microbiome; feature: rumen; material: CR-attached | host: Bos | place: Iran: Karaj | collected 2018-10
TGTTCCTCTACAACCAGCAGGCCTACGACGACGGCGACATCCAGGACTACCGCAAGCAGGGCATCGCCGGTCGCCTCTCGGGCACCTACGACGACCGCTACGTGGCCGAGTTCAACTTCGGCTACAACGGTTCTGAGAACTTTGCCAAGGGCAAGCGCTTCGGTTTCTTTCCCTCGTTTGCCTTGGGATGGCTGCTCAGCGAGGAGCCTTTCATGCAGCCCCTGAAGAGCACCTTCGACAAGATTAAGTTCCGCGCCAGCATCGGTCTGGCCGGCGACGACAACATCGGCAGCAACCGCCGCTTCGCCTACCTCACCAAGATTGACACCTACGACAACGCCTACACCTGGGGCACCAACGGACAGCGCACCTACGGCGGCATCAACGAGGGCGAATATGGCGTGGAAGGCCTCACCTGGGAGACGGTACTGAAGAAGAACTTCGGCGTGGAGCTGGGTCTCTTTGGCATGATTGACTTCAACTTCGACATCTTCAAGGAGAACCGCAGCGACATCTTCATGCGCCGCAACAGCATGCCCACACAGAGCGGTATTCCCGCCGAGAAGCTGCCCTTCGCCAACTATGGCAAGATGGAGAACCACGGCGTGGAGTTCACGCTCAACTTCCACAAGCAGTGGAACAAAGACTGGTTCACTTCGGCCTACGCCAACTTCACCTACGCCAAGAACAAGGTGACGGAGTTTGACGAGCCTGCATCGAAGCTGGGCACGCACCGTGCACAGACGGGCCGCTCGTGGGGCGAGCTTTTCGGCCTCACCGCCGACCGCCTGTTCACCGCCGACGACTTCAATGCCGACGGCACGTTGAAGGCCGGCATACCCCTGCAGCAGGTGGGTGCCACGGCCCTGCGCCCCGGCGACATCAAGTATGTCGACCGCAACGCCGACGGCATTATCACCGAGGAAGACGAGGGCTTCATCGGCGGCACCGTCGACCCTCGCATCGTTTATGGCTTCGGCGGCGTCGTCAACTACAAGGCCATCGACCTGAACTTCTTCTTCCAGGGCGTCGGCGATGTCTATCGCATCATCGGCGGACAGCCCTACTTCATGCCCGGCGGCGGCACCACCACCGAGGGCAACGCCTACGCCAAGTTTATCGACGACCGCTGGACGGAGCAGAACCCCTCGCAAGATGTGTTCTGGCCTCGCCTGAGCTACGGCCCCAACCAGAACAACTACCGTGGCTCCACATGGTGGAAGAAGAACATGAGCTTCCTGCGCTGCAAGACCATCGAACTGGGCTACGCGCTGCCCAAGGCTTGGCTTGAGCCCATCTATGGCAAGAGCTGCCGCGTCTTCGTCAGTGGCAACAACCTCTTCTGCCTCACCCCCTTCAAGCTCTGGGACCCCGAATTAGGCACCAGCAATGGACTACAGTACCCCCTGAACCGCTCGATTATGGTGGGACTCGACCTGAATTTTTAGTTGATAGTTAATAGTTGATAGTTAATAGTTGACAGTTATGATTACCAAGAACATCAAGCATATCATCGCCGCTTTCTCCGTAGGTTGCGGCTTAGCCGCAACAGCACCCCTCACCTCGTGCAGCGACTATCTCGACAAAGAGCCCGACACCGAGCTTACCACCGATATGGTGTTCCAGAACCGCGACAAGGTCTACGCCTGGCTCGCCAACATCTACAACACCATCATTCACGCCCCCGACAAGTGGAGCCTCACACGCGATGGCTACGAGGTGATGGCCGACGACATGGTGCCCTCGGAGCGCTGGCAGCAGTGGGACTGGGCCGAGAGCATCGGCAAAATCACCGGCAAGTGGACCATCAACAGCACGTGGGCTGGCGACCTCTGGGCACGCATGCCGCAAGGCATTCGCCATGGCTACATCTTCAACAATATGGTGAAGGCCATGCCCGACCACGACCTGCCCCAGAGCGAGATTGACAACATGAAGGCCGAGGTGAAGTTCCTCACCGCCTACGCCTGGTGGCTCATGGCCGAGAACTACGGCGGCATCCCCTTCACGCCTGGCTATATCGCCCCCAGCGACGCCCCCATCAGCGAGCTGCTCGTGGGCCAGGCCAAGTTCGACGACGTGGTTGACTACTGCGACCGCGAGATGCTTGCAGCCGCCAACGCCCTGCCAGCCGTCTATCAGGATCCTTCGAAGTATGGGCGCATCAACAAGATCATGGCGCTGACGCAGCGTTCGCGCATGCTCCTCTTTGCCGCCAGTCCGCTGGTGAACGGCAACCCTTGGTATACCGACTACAAGAACGACAAGGGCGAGCAAATCTTCAACCCCACCTACGACCCGCAGAAGTGGGTCAGGGCTGCCGATGCCTGCAAGCTCTGTATCGACGAGGCTCACGCTGCCGGCTACGAGCTGTACAAGGAGATGGGTCCCAATGGCAAGATTGACCCCTTCATGTCTACCTACAACGTCCACATCAAGCGCTGGAGCGAGGGCAACCACGAAATCACCTTCCCCGTGACCAAGGGCAACGACTATCACGGCACTTTCCTGCGCGTGGTGTCTGTGCGCGACTTTGGCGGTGGCAACGGCCTGGGCGTCTATCAGGGTCTTGTCAATGCCTTCTTCATGGAGAATGGTCTGCCCATCACCGACCCGAAGTCGAACTATGTGGCCGAGGGATTCTCCACCGCTGTCGAGAGCCGTCCCGACCAGACGGTGTGGAAGTATGGCACTGGCAAGGAGGGCGAGATTACTGCCCGCAACACGTTCAACATGTACACCCACCGCGAGCCTCGCTTCTACAACGCCGTGTCGTTCCACAACGCCTGGCTGGCCGTCGACAACCGTCCCTACAACTTCCTCTACAACGGCAAGGACAACATCCAGAGCAGTTCGCCTCACGATGCTCCTCAGAATGGCTACCTCGCACGCAAGTCGCTCTGCGTCACCGACAACTACAAGACCGGCGAGGTCACAGCCCGTCAGGCTTTCCTCTACCGTCTGGCCTTCACCTATCTCGACTATGCCGAGGCGCTCAACGAGGCCTACAATGATGGTGGTCGCCGCGCCGAGGCCATCAAGTATGTGAATATGATTCGCGAGCGTGCCGGCGTGCGCCAATACACCTTCGATGCCGTCAGCGACGACGACCCCGACTACATCCAGATACAGAACACCCAGGACGACGTGCGTCGCGTGGTGCGCATGGAGCGCCGTGTGGAGCTGTGCTGCGAGAACAACCGCTGGTACGACATCCGCCGCTGGAAGATTGCCGAGGACATTCCCGAGATGTGTGGCGACTGCTACGGCATGAACGCCCTCGACCGCACAGGTCGCACCAAGGAAGGCTTCCACGTGCTCACCAAGTTCTTCACCCGCGTGTGGAAACGCCAGTACTATTGGTTCCCCATCTACGTCGACGAGTTCGAGAAGAATCCCAACCTGAAGGAGGCTCCCTTCTGGCTCGAAGGAGAAGAGTAGGCGGCCTGCGGCCTAATGAAAAATGAATAATGAATAATAAAGATAATAACCCTTTTCTTATAGTTATGATTACCAAGAACTTCAGGCATATCTTCGCCGCTTTCTCCGTAGGTTGCGGCTTAGCCGCAACTCTCGCCTCCTGCAACGAGGAGCCTACCTATTTCCAGCTTGACACCTACCCCGACCAGATGCACCTGGAAGTGTCGCAGTCGGAGATTGTGTTCAACAAAGGCATCGCCAACCAGACGGCGCTCACCTTTACGTGGCAGAAAGCCGTCAGCCCCATCAACAGCACCGACTCGGTGACCTACAAGATGGCTTTCTACGACACGAACCAGAAGACTGACAACCACTCCGACTACTTCGAGCTGGGTGATGTCACTTCCGCCTCGTTCACCCACGACGAGCTGAACAGCATCATCTCGCGCTGGGTCATCCCCGGCCAGCCCCTGCAGGTCACTGCGCAGCTGCTCGCCATTGTCCACAATGCCGAGAAGTACGTCAAGCCCATACAGTCGACCGTCAACTTCACGGCCACCTGCTACGAGAAATACCCCACGTACATGTATCTGCGCTACACCGACGACGCCACGCAGACCACGAAGACCGAAAAGATGGAGCAGCGGCAGATGGGTACGGGCATCTACGAGGTGACGCTCAACCTGGAGCCTTGCCACTTCTATTTCCTCACCACCCTCGAGGACTATCCTGCCTATGGCATGGCCGCCAACCAGCCTGAGCAGCCCGGCATCTACAAGATGGAATATGTCACGTCGGGCGACGTCACTGAGTTCTCCACCACGGAGTATGGCCGCCGCACCATCGTCATCGACACCAACGCCGAGGAGAACAACTACCGCATGTACCTGCCTCTGCCCTCGTCGACGATGCCGTGGATGGGTGGCAACGCCACCGACATTGGATGGGTGGAGAACGACCCCGCCGGACGATTCACGCAGCCCGACAAGCTGCACACACCCTACATCTATACCTGGACGGGCAACATCATCGCTGGTGGAGAGTTCAAGATTGGCGTCGGTGCCCGCTGGGGCGACCAGTTCTTCTATGCGCCGTCGGCCAATACCGACCCCTTTGCCAATAGCACCCTGCTGCCCTACCGCTCGGAGGGCGATGGCGGCGACCTGAAGTGGGTGCCCACGAAGAGCGGTGCCTTCACCGTCACCCTCTCGCTGCTCATTGGCGATATGTACATCAAGCTGAATTGAGGTTTGAGCGTGATATAATACCAGGCGATTATGAAAAAGAAGATAAGTTTCTCGTTTATCGTTTTTCATTTGTTCTTCGCAGCGCTTGTGGCTTGCGCCGATGGCGAGCAGCCGGTCACCTACAGCAACCCTGTCATCGACCGCAGCCTGCCCGACCCCACGGTCATCCGCGCCAACGACGGCTATTTCTACCTCTACGCCACCGAGGACACCCACAACGTGCCCATCTATCGCTCGGCCGACTTGGTGAAGTGGCGCTACATGGGAACAGCCTTCACCGATGCCACACGCCCCATGGACATGGTGCCCGATGGCGGCATCTGGGCGCCCGACATCGTCTGTCTCGATGGCAAGTACCTGCTCTACTACTCCAAGTCCACATGGGGCGGCTCCTGGGAGGCGGGCATCGGCGTGGCCGTGAGCAGCCGCCCCAACGGAGGCTTCAGCAATGCCCACAAGCTCTTCGTCAGCAAGGAGATTGGCATCGAGAACTGCATCGACCCCTTCTTCATTCAGGACGATGATGGCCGCAACTACCTGTTCTTCGGCTCCTTCCACGACATCTACGGCATCGAACTCACCGCCGACGGCCTGCAGGTGAAGGAGGGCGCCGTGCCCACGAAGATTGCTGGCGGACTCATCGAGGCCACCACCATCATGAAGCACGACGACTATTACTACCTCATCGGCTCCACGGGCACATGCTGCGAGGGTGCCAACAGCACCTATCGCTTGGTGATGACGCGCTCGAAGAACCTTTTCGGCCCCTACGTCGACCGCTATGGGCGCACAGCCATCGGCGACAACTTCTCGCCCCTGCTCAACAAGAGTCCCTACGTCTATGGCCCTGGCCACTGCTCGCGCTTCGTCACCGACGATGCCGGGCAGACGTGGATGCTCTATCATGGCTACCAAGCCGACGATGTGGACGGCGGGCGAAAGGTCTATCTCGACAAGATTACGTGGGCACGCGACGGGTGGCCACAGGTGCAAGGCATGCGTCCCTCTACCGAGGCTGCCGCGCCCCTCTTCGGCGAGGCCGCGTCAACGCTTGACGTTCAACGTTCAACGTTCAATGTTCTGCCCGCAGGGGCGCAGGGCATGTATCGCATTGAGTGTGCCGACGACAAGCCCTTCGGCTGGCAGCTCTTCGATGCCGCTGGCCACCTGCTGCAGAGCGGCAACGGGCGCCAGACGGCCATCGTCGACGCATCGGCCAGCGCGCGCGGCCTCTATCTGCTGCGCGTCGACACCGCCCACGGCGTGTTCATCGAGAAGCTGCGCCAATGAGCGATTGTTAATTAAAGATAATAAAACTTGCCGTTGGTAGGCAATTCCGTTAGTTTTATATAATTTTGTGTGCTGATTGGGAGAGGGCGCAAGCCTTCCCTCCCAGTCGGCACTATAAAAACGAAATTATATGAAACAATATATTCTTTGCCTGTTCTTCCTGTTTTGCCCAGCCACTATGCTGGTGGGCTTGGCCGACGAGGGGATGGGCTATTGGCTGAAGAAGCTCGACGAGAGCCTCGACCACCGTGAGCAATTCGAGCAGCAGCGGCTGAAGCGCATCGACCAGCTGAAGGAGCTGTTGGCCACCACCAACAGCGACGACGTGCGCGGCTATGAGCTGGCCTACGGCCTCTACGACGAATATAAGAGCTATTGCTACGACTCGGCCAAACACTATGCCTACGACTGCCTGGAGCGTGCCGAGCGCATGCACGATGCCGAGCGCACGGTGCAGTCGAAGAATGCCATCGCCTTCTCGCTCATCTCGGCGGGCATTCTCAGCGAGGCACGCGAGGTGCTGGCCTCCATCGACCGCGCGCAACTCAGCGGCAGCTTACTGGGCGACTACTTTGAACATCAGAGTCAGCTGTGGCGCTCCATGGCCGACTATGTCCACGAGGAGCCTTTCTACACCAAATACATCACGCTGAGCAACGTCTATCTCGACTCCCTGAAGCAGCTGATTCCCGAGGGCACGCTGCGCTGGCACTCCATCACTGGCTCGCGCCTGATGCGCGACCGGCGGTTCGACGAGGCCATTCAGTCGTTCTCGAAGATTCTGGCGACCGGCGACACCCTCGACCTGCACCTGCGCGCCATGACGGCGGCCGAGATGGCGTGGGCCTACATCTGGCAGGGCGATGAAGACAAGGCGATAGCCTATTTCGCACAGTCGGCCATTGCCGACAACGAGTCGGCCACGCGCGAAATCACGGCACTCTATCACCTGTCGCGACTGGTCTACAAGCAGGGCGACTACGACCGCGCCAGCCGTTATGTGCATCAGGCTTTGGAGGATGTGAACTTCTACAACAGCCGCCTGCGCAAGGTGGAGATCAACGACATCCTCCCCATCATCGAGCAAGACCGCTACGACGCCGTGCGCAGTCAGCGCAACTGGCTCTTTGCCACCTCCGCCCTGTTCGTCGCCCTCTTGGCCGGCATCCTGTGGAGCTACTGGTACATACACCGCAAGAACCGCAAGCTGACCGAAGCCCGTGCCGAGATTGCTGCGCGCGCCGAACAGCTGCTGCAGGCCAACACACAGTTGGAGGAGGCCAACAATCGACTGGAGGAAGCCAACAATCGACTGGAGGAAGCCAACAGCCGACTGGTGGAGGCCGACAAGATTAAGACGGCCTATATTGGGCGCTCGTTCTATTCCAATGCCGAGTTCATCGAGAAGTTGGAGAAGGTCTACAAGGCCATCGACCGAAAGATTACCGCCCGACAGTACGACGACCTGCGCTACACGCTCAGGGAGTCGACGCTCAACAGCGAGCGCGAGAGCATGTACGAAGCCTTCGACGAGACATTCCTGAAGCTGTTCCCCCATTTTGTGGAGCGCTTCAACATGCTCTTCGAGGAGGGCGACCGCAAGATGCCTCCCAACGACCATTCGCTGACGAGCGAGATGCGCATCTTCGCACTCATTCGCCTCGGCATCACCGACAGCGAGCGCATCTCGAAATTCCTCGACTACAGCGTGCACACCGTGAATACCTACAAGACGCGCATCAAGAACCGCTCCACCGCCGACAACGACAAGTTCGAGGGGCTGATTATGCAGATTTAAGCCTCAGCCACGCCATAGCCTCACCCCCAACCCCTCCCCAAGGAGGAGTTGGGGGTGGGTTGTTGGGGCTGTAACTATTAGCAACTTTGATTCAAGAGAACGTCAGATAGGGCATCCTGTGTTCAAAATCGGAATAGACCTGCCAGAATGGGGAGACGTTTGTTTTGTGAAAGATATTGACAAAACGGCCATTTAACCCCTCCATAATTCAAAAATTCTGCGCGAGAAAACTTTTGGTCGAAAATTTTTGAATTTTGAGAGGGTTTGCCAAATGATTGTCATTCAACAGATTGAGCTGGATTTGGCGAAAAAAAGGCATCGCTGGCTTTAAAAAGTCAACGCCAAAAAAAAATTTGGCGTTGACTTTTTATTTTTTGGCGTGCTTACAAAACCGCGAAAAGGCACCAAATAGGGGCTAAAAACGTGCACAAAACCATGGCGTGTGTGCAAAAATCAGGCTTTTCCCCCTCGGTTTTTTATCTGGCGAGGGTTGAGCAATGCTCCCCTACGGGCCTTTTTCGCGCTAGAATGCCTCGCAATCGTGAACAAATTTTTCTTTGAAAGATTTTGACACTCTTTCCGATTGTTAGGTGTCGGGTGTTCTATTTCGTAACAACTCAAAAACCTTTTTTCCCTGTAATGACCGCATATTAGTGAATAGTTTGGGACTGTAATAATGACCGCAACAGCCCCGGAGGGGCTTCTGCTGCATCCTAAAATGGAAAAATCGACATTCAGCGTCCTTGTCACTTGATTGCGGATAATCATTTCCTGTTTTTCTTGTTTTTCCCTGTTTTTCAAAATCCAAATGAGCGGGTGCGTTCAGCCGGATTCATGCGTTCATTTGGTAGGTGCCGTTCGGGCGGCAGTTTTGTCCGAGCGGTCGAATGGTATGTGCGCACGTAGAACCATGTCAATCGGTTCGAAGGGGTCTGTTCCGCGTCCATCCGCGCATGTCGGCTGCTTGATTCCATTGATACAAACCGCCGCCCGCGCTGCCGCGAACCAGCTATCTATCAGCCGCTTGACTTTTGTATCAAGCCAATATTTCTTATACATTCACAATAATACGTGCGTATACGAGGGAATAGGCTTAACTTTGCAGCAGAAAACCAAATGCAGGAATCACCGACTCTGAAACAAAACAAGCTGATATGAAACGAATACAACTGTTGCTTCTCGTTCTCCTGGGCTGCGCACCGATGCTGCTGGCCCAGGTGAACAACCCCGTGGCTCATCCTGATGCTGTGGTGAAGGCTGGGAAAGCCCGCTTCACCGTGCTCACACCCGAAATGATTCGCATACAATATAGCGAGGATGAGCAGTTTGAAGACCGTGCCACCTTCGCCGTGGTGAACCGAAGGCTGCCCGTGCCGAAGTTCAGCAAAGAGAAGAAAGGCGGCTACCTGTATATCAAGACCGAGGCACTCACGCTGAAATATAAAATAGGTGAGGCGCTGGCGCACAAGGGCACCGACGTGCTCTCCATTAGCATGACGCTCAACGGCAGGCCCGTGGTGTGGTATCCTGGCAAGGAGGATGGACTGAACCTGAAGGGCACCACGCGCACCCTCGACGGACAGATAGGCGACAACAAGCGCGCCGAGCTGGAGAACGGTCTGCTCTCGCGTAGCGGCTGGGCCATCATCGACGAGTCGCCGCTCACACGCCGTGGCGACGGCAGCACCACCTTCGCCTTCGAGGGAGAGCAAGATGGCATTGAGTGGGTGGCCGAGCCGGTGGACAAGCATGCCATCGACTGGTATTTCATGGGCTATGGTCATCAGTATAAGAAGGCGCTGGGCGACTACATCAAGATTGCAGGCCGCCAGCCCATGCCACCGCTCTACGTGCTGGGCTATTGGTACAGCAAATACCAGCGCTACACCAGCGACGAGTTTATGGAGATTGTGAACGACGTGAAGCGCAACCAGATTCCCATGGACGTGATGATTTTCGACATGGACTGGCACACGCAGGGCTGGACGGGCTGGACATGGGACCGCACCGCCATCCCCGACCCCGAGGGACTCATCGACTGGATGCACCACAACGGGCTGAAGGTGAGCTTGAACCTGCACCCTGCCGACGGTGTTGACGACGACGAGGACTACTTCCAGGAGTTGCGCACCGACATGGGCTTGCCCGCCACCGAGAAGGTGGTGCCCTGGAATCTCTCGGACAAGAAGTTCTACCACAACATGTTCCGCCGCATCATCCGCGCCCGCGAGCAGCAGGGTGTCGACTTCTGGTGGCTCGACTGGCAGCAGAACCTCACCAGCAAGTATGTCGACGGGCTGGGCGAGACGTTCTGGTGCAACCATGTGTTCTATAACGACATGCGCCTGAACCGCCCCAACCACCGTCCCCTCATCTTCCACCGCTGGGGCGGGCTGGGCAGCCACCGCTATCCCATCGGCTTCTCGGGCGACTCGTTCACCACCTATGGCACGCTGGCCTGGCAGCCCTATTTCACCGCCACCGCCTCGAACGTGTGCTTCGGCTATTGGGGCCACGACCTGGGTGGACACCAACAGACGGGCGACAACGATCCTGAGATTTATCTGCGCTGGATGCAGTATGGCGTGTTCACCCCCATCTTCCGCACCCATGCCACCAACTGGCCGGGCATTGAGCGCCGCATCTGGAAGTACGACAACTTCCCCCTGCTGCTCGAGACGGTGAAGTTGCGCTATGCCCTCATGCCCTACATCTACACCGCTTGCCGCCAGGCCTACGACACTGGCGTCAGCATCTGCCGTCCGCTCTACTATGAGTGGCCCGAACAGAACGAGAGCTATCTCTATGAAGACGAATACCTGTTTGGCGACGACATCCTCGTGGCGCCCGTGGTCACCCCGTCGGGTGCCGACGGCAAGGCCACCCGCCGCACCTGGCTGCCCGAAGGACGCTGGTACGACGTGTGCCGGGGTAGGGTAGTGGACGGCAATCGCGCGTTCACCGACAGCTACACCCAGCAGGAGATACCCTATTTCTATCGTGCTGGCAGCGTCATCGTCAACAATCCGCCGATGCTCAACCTGAACACGCGCCCCGACCGACTCATCGTGAAGGTGGTGCCGGGTGCCGACGGACAGACATCGCTCTATGAAGACGAGGGTGACACCGAGGCCTACAAGAATGGCGAATACACCACAACGGTGATGAAGCACCAGGGCAACACGCTCACCATCGAGTCACGCAAAGGCAGCTTCAAGGGCATGCCGCAGGCGCGCGCCTACACCGTGGAGTTCATTGGCTCCGACTGTCCTCGGAAGGCGTCCATCAACGGGAAGCCCTGCGCCAACGGCGTGTGGAACTACGACGAGCAGCGCCGCGTGGCCACCGTCTACGTGCCTACCACCGACTGCAACGAGCCGACGACCATCAGTATTGAAAAATAGAAAATGAAGTGAATATGAAAAAGTTCTTATTTGTCGCATTGTTTCTTATGAGCTGTGGCTTTGCCGCAGCACAGTCGCAGCTATGGGCTGTAGGCTCGGCCGTGCCTGGCGGCGCTCAGCAGCTGGAGCAGGTAGCCGACGGCGAGTTCAAATACTGTGGCACGCTCAGCGTGGGCGAGCTGCGCTTGCAGACACATCGCAATGCCAGCGACGGCACGCGCTACCTCAACCCCACGCTGCCCGATGCCAACATCGTGAGCGGCGGCGCCGTGTTTCAAGAGAGCACCACTGCGGGCGAGGCCTGGCAGGTGGTGGTGAGCGAGAACCGCTACAGCTTTCATGTCGATATGGACAACCACACCCTGCGCGGCGAGCTGGTGCAGCCCTGGGGCGAGCTGTTCATCGCCGGTGGTGCCACCGAGGTGGGGTGGAAGTGCGAGGGCAAGATGCTGCTGATGCAGCAGAGCATCGACAACCCCTTCGTCTGGACATGGGAGGGCGAGTTGAAGAACCATCCCGACGTGGAGGAGTCGCGTAGCTTTAAGTTCCAAGGGCAGGACCGCTGGGGGCCGAAGAGCCTGCACCCCTACAAGCAGGACACCGACATCCTCAGCGAGAGCCGTCTGCGCCGTGGCGGCACCGACACCAAGTGGACCATCACCAAGGAAGGCCGCTACCGCATCACCGTCGATGTGCTGAAGGAAACAGTCAAGGCCGAAATGAAATGACGCCATCGAATGGCATTATAACGAAATAACGCTACAACATAAATTAAAAATAAATCAATCAAAGCTATGAAGAAAAATCTACTTATCGGCCTCCTCTGCGCTGTGGGGGCAATGTCAAGCACCGGGGCCATGGCCCTGAACCAAGAAAACGGCGTCTATCAGATTGCCACCGCACAGGACCTCGTTGAGTTCTCGGCTGTGGTGGCAGCAGGCGAGCAGTCGGCCAATGCCGTGGTCACCGCCGACCTCGACATGACCACCATCACCGACTTCACGCCCATCGGCTCCGTCGCCATGCCCTACAAGGGAACATTCGACGGACAGGAGCATGTCATCAGCAACCTCTTCATCAACCTGCCCGAGCAGGAGTATGTGGGTCTCTTCGGCGTGCTCAACGGCGGAGCCTACATCAAGAACCTCGTCATGGATGCCCTCTGCGAGGTCAACGGCTTGCGCTTTGTGGGTGCCTTCGCCGGCGGTACCAACGGCGGCGGCATCGTCACCTTCGAGTGCTGCGGCAACGCCGGCATGGTGGGTGCCCAGGAGCAGAACGCCGCTGGCATCATCGGCGTCAGCATGGGTAGCCAGTGCGGCATCAAGCTCATCCGCTGCTTCAACGTGGGCGGCGTGGCCGGAGGCAATGAGAGTGCAGCCCTCTGCGGATGGGTTGGCGACCGCGACAGCGAAATCACCAACTGCTACAACGCAGGATGGGTGTCGGGTGTCGACGGCAACAACTACCTGTGGCGCAATGGCAACGGCAAGGGCACTGGCAACTTCGACAGCTATGGAGCACAGGGCGATGCCATCAGCGACAACCCCATAGACCTGGAGAACGGCAGCGTGGCCTATAAGCTTAACGGCAACCAGTCGGCCAATGTCATCTGGTATCAGACCATCGGCATCGATGCCTTCCCCGTGCCCTTCGCTTCGCACGGCGTGGTATATGCCGTTGGCGACCTGAACTGCGACGGCACATCGAAGGGCGGCGAGACTACGTTCTCCAACTCGAATGAGTCGAACCGCGACCCCCACCAGTTCAGCAATGGTGTCTGCACCGTATGCGGCGAGGTGGATGTCGACTTCCTGCCCCTGACCGACGGCTACTACACCCTGAGCAGCGCCGACGAGCTGGCATGGTTTGCCGCACTCGTCAACCACGGCCACAAGCATGTGAACGCTCGCTTAGGTGCCGACATCGACTTCACCTCCTACACGCGGCAGGACGTGATGATTGGCGGCGACCCCTACTCGGCCAATGAGAACGACGACAAGATGGCCTTCGAGGGAGGCATCTTCGATGGTCAGGGACATACCATCACCATCAACTACAACGTGAGCTACGACGGCGTGGCCCTCTTCAAGGTGGTGCGCGACGCCAGCATCCGCAACCTCGTGGTGAAAGGTGCCATCGAGAGCACCGAGCGATTCATCGGCGGCCTGGGCTTCGTGAGCCGAGGCACCAGCACTTTCGAGAACATCATCGTCGATGTCGACATCAATGGCAGCTATGAGGGCGACGCCACCGACGGCGGCTTCTTCGCCGTGTGCCACGAGCACGCCACCTTCCGCAACTGCGCTTTCATTGGCTCGATGATTGCTCCCGCCAGCGAGGGCAGCGCAGCCATCATCGGCTATGCCCACGGCTCGGTGGAAACCCTCATCGAGAACTGCTATGTGGCAGCCACCGAAATGATACTCACTGGCAACTCCACCCTGATAGCACGCCACGTTGACACCCGCAAGAACTGCTTCTTCACCGACAACATCCTGCTCTACGACGAGGATGCCACCATGGTGTCAAGAGAGACGCTGGCCACGGGCGAGCTCTGCTATCTGCTCGACAAAGGTGCCGGCAACGACGCTTGGCGCCAGAACCTGGGACAGGACGCCTATCCCGTGCCCTTCAGCAGCCACGCCATGGTGTATGCCAATGGTGGCGAATACTGCGACGGCACGATGAAGCCCGACGTGACCTACAGCAACACCGAGGGCGAGGTGGTGCGCGACCAGCACCAGTATGAGAACGACATCTGCACGCAGTGCGGCGCACGCATCATCCGCAACGTGGAGCAGCTGATAGCACTGGCCAATGCCGTGAACAGTGGTGAGCTGACAGCCTACACCATCGTCGACATGGTGGAGGATATGGACCTGAAGAACGCAGCTGGCTTCGAGGGCATCGGCACCCGCTTCGACGAGGAGACGGGCGAGCTGAACGAGGAGGGCAACCCCATCATGCGCGACACGAAGCGCCCGTTCTACGGCTACTTCGATGGCCACGGCCACAAGGTGAGCAACATGATCATCGACGTGCAGGGCGGCAATAAGGGATTCTTCGGCTTCGTTCAGGCTGGCTCCACCATCAAGAACTTGGTGGTCGACAACACCTGCGAAATCTACTCCTTGGGCTGGTCGGCTGGCATCGTGGGCGCTTCCACGGGCAAGGGCGTGCTCACCATCGAGAACTGCGGCAACGAGGCCATGGTCAACGTGGGTGCCGAGGGTGCCAACGGCGCTGGCATCCTGGGCGTGAACGACCTGAGCCAGGCCGACGTGCACATCATCAACTGCTACAACACCGGCGACATCGTGGGACAGCGCGAGTGTGGCGGCATCTCTGGCTGGCTGGGCGACAACTTCGTGGTGAAGAACTGCTACAACAGCGGCATCGTGGTGCCTGAGGCCGTCGACGGCATCCGCACCTTCGCTCGCTACAATGGCGGCGACGGCGATTCCCGCTTCGTCAACTGCTTCGAGGTGAGCGGCACACAGGTGCAGGCCGCCGAGTTCGATGACCTGGCTTCGGGTAAGCTCTGCTACGACCTCAACCAGGGCGCTGGCACCACCGTGTTCTATCAGACGCTGGGCACCGACGACCATCCCGTGCTCGATGCCACCCACGGCATCGTAAGCCTGAAAGATGGACAGTACGTCAACGACGGCTCGCAAGACATCAACAATGTTCAACGTTCAACGTTCAACGCTCAACGCGTC
>JAEEGG010017213.1_pt1 | contig 14882 bp, 12 predicted proteins | sample 9134161 | NCBI WGS metagenome assembly JAEEGG01 (sample SAMN16246543, study PRJNA631951) | gut metagenome | biome: gut microbiome; feature: rumen; material: CR-attached | host: Bos | place: Iran: Karaj | collected 2018-10
TCTCCGCGAAAATGACTTAAAGGGAATCAATCAGGTTCCCTTTTTCTATGCCTGATTGTCAATTCTTTATAATGGTAACACTCTGATAATGAGATTTATAAGACATTATAAACCTCCAATTTTGTATGTATGATAAGTGATGAAGAAACAACATAAAGAATGGAAATAAGCGATATAAAAACGTTAGAGTTGAAAAGCGACCATAGGAGTGAAAGATTCCAAGTCTGGATGCTTAAAGTTTGCCGACTGGTGGAGAGTGATTATTATGTAATAAGAAGCATGAACCGTCTTGATTACGCTGATTTAAGACGGAAAAAATCGTAAATGTGTTAAATCAAGACAAAGTTTTGAATTTTTATGGTAGTATAAGATGCATTACCGAACTTCGCGTTGTCAATTGATGGCACTGCCAGAAGAGACAAGAACATGTATAATTATAAAAGGTATAAGAACTATGACACAAGAAGAAATGACATTGTTGGCAGACTTGATAGCCAAGCGTACTGCCCCCATCGTCATCAAGCAACTTAAAGAAATGCGTGTTGACGAAAGTAATGACCTCATTGATAGCAGGGAGGCTGCCAGACTGCTCGGGCTTACCCCAAACTATTTGCGCTCAATGAAGGACAAGTTCCCGCATGTGAAGGTCGGTGACAACCGTCAGGGACGTATACTCTTCAAACGATCGGAATTGCTTGCTAACTATACAAAGTAAGGAATGCGCGTATGAAGACGGCAGTCGAGATGCCCATCGTAGGACTTCGGTGGAACAGGTACGGCAAGGCCTCAGCTACACAAGATGCGGTGATAGAGATTCGCATTTGGTTTAGCGCCAAGGTCAAGTACCTGTCCACTCGATTGCGTGCCTACCCCAAAGAATGGGACGAGAAAAACAAGCGGGTGGTCAATCGCTTTGATGCTGCTGTCATTAATCGTCAACTGGAGAAACTCATCATTGATGTTCGTCAGGTAATATATGATATGTACGAGGAGGGCAACATTGACATCGATGCAATCACAGCTCGACTGAAAGCCAAGCGTAAGCCTGCTGTAGCGTTTTTGGACTTCGTGGAGAAGCGAAAGGAAATTCGGAAGTATGGTAATTCGCCAGATAGCCAGGAACGTTATGAGCGTTTCTGGCGGTTCATCCAAGAGTATGGCAAGTTCCGCACGTTTTATGACTTATCGGAACAGAAGGTAATGGAGCTTGACCGCCACTTAAAGAAAAAAAACATGAAAGCAAAAAGCCGCTGGAACAACTATCACAGGTTCTTGAATAGCTTCATTCTCGATGCAATGAAGGAAGGGCTGGTGCAGTCTAACCCATATGATCGGGTGAAGATAGAGAAAGGTAACGACTATGACGGCATAGAGAAGTGTCTTACTCCTGATGAGTTCCAACTGCTGAAGACTGCAACCATACCTGATGCACGTCTGGAACGTGTGCGTGACCTCTTCGTGTTCCACACTTATTCTTGTTTGGCCTATCACGACCTTAGAGCCTTCGATTCGAAGAAAATCCAGGAGGTTGATGGTGGGAAGGTCTATACAGGACATCGCGGCAAAACCAAGATAGAGTTCACAGTACCTCTGCTGTCTCCTGCCTTGGACATCTTGAAAAAGTACAAGGGCAAGCTGCCTATGTTATCTAATGTAAAGTACAATGCTTATCTGAAGGAGGTGGTTGCTGTTGTCGGCATCGACAAGCCCATCACCACTCACTGGGCAAGGCACACAGGGGCTACTTTGCTTTTGAATGCTGGAGTTCCTATTGAGATAGTCTCAAAGGTCTGTGGACATTCGACCATAAAGATGACTGAGAAAATTTACGCAAAGCTACTACCGAAGACAGTCGTGGCTGCTGTGAGCGAAGTAGAAGAGAAATTGATTTTAAAGCATAAAGCATATGGAACAGAATGAAGTAAAGAACCCACACAGAATGCAAGCGATTGCTTGGCGCGATGGGGCGGAGAAGGAAGAAGTGGTACGCATTCTCAACAGCCCGGAGATAGACAAGCTCATTCCTGAGAATATGAAGTCGTATCAAGGTAAGAATAATGCTGGCAAGCGTGTCCTTTGGGCTTGCCGGCAACTCATGTTGCTTGCTGATGTGGGTCGGCTTGACATGGAGAAACCTTTGTATGGCAAGGCTGCTGACGTCGAAACACTGGAGGCACAGATAGCTGATTTAGAAGCCAAGTTAAAACAAGCTCAGGGTGGTGAGGTTTGTTACGTTGACAGTATCAATCGTAACATGGTGCTAATACGTTTCTATCGCAGCATTGTTGACGCAATGGGTGTAACCATAGATGAGGAGCATCTTCGTTACCGAACAAACAAAGAAAAAATATGGCACGTACCTATCTTGAAATGATAGTCCCTTGATCAGAACCTTTAATGAAAGCGCTTGCGCATAACCTAAGGCGTAAAGCCTAATATACGTTTTTGCTAAACGATAAGCCTAATTACCGTTTTTTTACAAAAACACTAAGCCTAATTAGTGATTTGCATCAATGCAATCACTAACCCCCTTTCCTTCGGGGAGCAAGCTCGGGGTTAAAAATGATTAAAAAAACATGTTGAAACATGCCGTAGGAGAATTGCCATTAATAGGGATTCTCCTATCTGCTTTTAGGGAAAATCCATTTCTGTTATAACATGGAATGCTTAATTTTGCACCATGATTGTTGATTAAAATCACAATTCCCGGACACGTAATGACCTAAAAAGGTAGAAAATGTTCGGAATCTTTGGCAAATTGACATAAAATGTCTAATTTTGTCGAGGAATTGATCTGCAAGGACTGTGTTCTATAACATCGTGGGTTAGACATTGGAGCGTTATGCTTTTCTGAACTGTTGTAAAGCCTGAGAAACTAAACAATGGAAGTACAGATGAAGGCGTAATTAGCTTCCACGCTCAGCGTGGACTGCTATTACTGTATCTTGTACTTTCAGGTTTTCTCAGGGCCTACAACAGAAGATGCGTAATCAGTTCGCGCTTCTTTTGTACCCATATAACAAAAGAATAACTTAAAACGTAACGTATATGAGAAAACTACTTTCGGTAATGATGTCAATAGCATTCTGTGGGATATGCTATGCGCAATCAGGAAACAACCAAGCTGGTAAAATTCTATCAGCACAAGAGGCTAAGTATGTATTGGACATTTTCTGTCAATACCATTACAGTTCATGCTTTGAAGGAAAGGTATATGTTCCAGGCTCCATGATTATCAAGAGCGTGGGAATGGATCAAAACACTGGAGGCACCTACGTCAGTGGTATTCATTCTTATCAGGGGCAATATGTTCCTCTGAGAGGACGCAAGACTCACAACGACGTGCAGTTCAACGCGACCATCGTTCGCCAAAACAACGGAGACTATGTTATCTTTAATAAGTGGTACGAACCTGACCTAATGAATCGTAAAGGTGGCTGGGAAACTGGACAGAGATTAATACAGTATAAAAAGTAACTAAATAGGAGTTAATATTATGGCTAATAGAATGATAAGTTTAAAAGCTGTTTTAATTATTCTGGCTTTTTGGTGTAATTCGACATATTCACAAAACATGCATCTTACATTTAATGGTATTGCTTTAAACGGTGATGCTGGAACCATTTACTCTAATTTGGTAAAAAAGGGATTCTACCAATCTACTGACAAAGATTATACAGTTGAAGGTACCTTTATTATTCCCAAGGCACACATTGAAGTTCTCCGTACAGACGAATCCAATAAGGGGTATGGGGTAGAAATAAGCTTTACGTTGCCATCAAAATGGGGAATGGAAATAACCAAAGATACGTTAGTAGACTATATTAAGAGAACGTACAAGGCTGTTTGGGCTGGTGGATATGGGAAAGACGGGTATGAAGTTAGTCAATATATAACACCTGACAAGAACAAAGGGGTATTCATTCTGTACCATCCATATTCATTCGAAGGTGATAACAGGAAGGAGTATACCATAACCCTTGCTCTTTTGGATAAGTCCAATTATATGAACTATATTGTTTCTAAGCGTCCGCATCTTGACTTCTTGGGGATACCTATAAACGGGACTATCGATTCTTTTCAAAAAAAATTGGCAAGTAAGGGCATCCTCATAGACAGCAAAAGGAATCGATATGCTGGAAAGGGAATAAGGAAATTCAAAGGCAACTTTTACGGTTATAAAGAATGCGAAATCGATGTCGTATATCATGAGAATAACAACATTGTTTTTAGAGTAGATGTATATATTAGAAATAGTCCCGAAACTAATGATAAGGTCATGGAAAAAATAGCATATCAGGTCGGAGAGTATTATAAGAAAGGTAATCTTAGCAGTGTAGAGAAATGGTCATCAGACTATTCGAGCTGCAAAATTAAGGCCACTCGCTATAATGGTGAAGTAGAGTTTGACGACAACCTTGGCGAAATTAATATAAGTAGCGTTAGTTTCACGCATAACGTCACAGTATCTTTTGGGGATGATTTCAATGATACACGATACTATTAAGTTAAATGATATAATTTGAACACCATCCAATAATTTGATTCACTAGTTTTTGGTTAATTAAAAAAACGGATTATATGAAAAAGTATCTTCTTTATCTATTCTGCTTCGTATGCATCCTGTTACAACCTCAGTATCTGTATGGTCAGGATAAACTCACTAAGAAAGGTTATAAGATAACATGGCTTGACAACCTAAAAAAGTACTATCTTGTATTGAAACCTTTCGAAGAATGTGATTCTCTTTATTATCTGTCATATTACGAAAACAGCAAAAACTACGGTTTTTACTTCATGCTTGTTGACGAGACGTTAAAAGACTATATCATCAGCAATACGGTTAACCTAAGTAGGCAAGATAAAAGGCGGTGGGCAAAGCAGTTTTTACAGGATACAAGGATTAAACAGATTTCCAGAGTACGATGTTATAATGAGTATTGGACCAGATTTAAGCAATCCTATTCAAATGATCCAATAGTACAATGGGGGCGTATCCTTTCTGGGAATAAGCTAAGTTTGTATGATGCTATTTCCACTTACAACTATTTGCGAAGTAGAAAGGTTTCTGCAAGTGACCTAACGGTAAACGATGTTATGCTTTTGGCTGTAGGGTTGAAGATGTTATCTGGTTCCAGTGGAGGAAAGTTCCATTGTTCAACATGCTCATATAGTAGCAACGATGCAGCTGATGTACGTTCTCATGAAAATCATGTTCATGGGTATTAACTATAGAAACTTATGAATTACTGAAACTCAAAGTCCTAAACAATGGCTAAGGAAATTTAATACTCTTGTGTTATTATTGCCAGAAAAGTTTGGTAGTGTAGTTTTTTTTAGTTACCTTTGCCGCATGAATAAGAAAGAGAAGCTGATAAAGAGGTTTCGAACACTACCCAGAGACTTCACATTTGATGAAGTGGTGACACTGTTTCAGGGCTGTGGCTTTACGCTGGAGAATAAAGGATCAACCTCTGGCTCTCGCATCAAGTTCTATAATGAGAGTGACCAGAACTCCTATATCATGCACAAGCCCCATCCGAGCAATATCATTAAGGGCTATATGATGCGAGACATCTTGAATTATCTTTTAAAGAACAACTATATAGAATAAGGAGGTAACGACTATGGGATTTATGAAGTATAAAGGATATACCGGAAGTGTCGAGTACAGCGAGGAAGACAACTGCCTCTTCGGTAAGGTACAAGGAATGACCAAGGACAGCATCACCTATGAGGGCGCTACTGTCGATGAACTGACAGCAGACTTTCACGGAGCAGTAGATGACTATCTGCAGCTGTGCGAGGAAAAGGGCATAGCACCGAGAAAACCCTATACGGGTGTGCTCAATGTGCGTCTGACACCAGAGATTCATAGTGGTGCAGCTATGGCAGCCAGCAAAGAGGGCATTACCATCAATGCCTTCATCAAAAATGCTGTGGCCAGAGCGTTAGGCATGGTACTTTGAAGATATCTGCAGAAATGTTTGGCGATATCTGAATTATTGCTTACTTTTGCAGACGAAGTTGAATAGAAAAACGTTAGAGTAGATGAACAACACATCGTAAGACAATTCTTTCAGAGTGTTGATTCTCAATAAGTTAAACGAGCAAAAGGAGAAAGAAGACGAAATCCTGTTCTCTCCGCAGGATGAACAGGTTCAAAGCTCCGAGGTAAATCCTCGGGGCTTTGTTGTTCTCTCCGCAATAAATACTGAAAATCAGCAAGTTACAAGTTTTACGCACATAAATACGCACACTTTTCGCGGTTTATGTGCTTTGAAGATATCTGCAGAAATGTTTGGCGATAATTCTATTTACTTCACTTTCCACACATTCAGCACAATGCCCTGGAACTCTTTGGTCCATTCGGGAGCACAGACGAATAGGGCATTATTCAGCCAACCATAGCGACTGTCGGCAGGTGCCTCAAACTGCGGGGTGTCCTTGGGAGGATAGGTCTGTGCGTTGGTCACCAATCCATAAGCCGCCAGTAGGAATGTCAATAATAGCTTTTTCATAATTATTTTAGCAATAGTAATGGTAATCCGTTAAAAATCAATTGCAAAGTTAAGCATATTTCCCGAAAAACAACGTTGTTTCGAAAATTATTCCTATATTTGCAGTGAAAACTAAAACTTATCAGATATGAGGAATAATTACTTTCGTTTATGGGTCGCCATTCTGGCGTGCTTTGCTCAGTTGTCGGCAGTACAGGCAACTGAGGTGAATCTGCAACAGGCTCGTGAAAAAGCCAAGACTTTCATCCTTCAGCGCATCAGCGAGGGATACAATAAGTCGGGCCACCGCTCAGCCTCACAGCTGCAGATGCAGGCTGTCGAAACCGGACAGCCGTTGGTCTATGCCTTCAATGCCAATGGAGGCGGTTACGTGCTTGTCAGTGGTGACGATTGTGCCCCTGACATTCTTGGATTCGGAGATTCCGGTAGTTTCGACCCCGATGACATTCCCGAGGGTATGCGCTATCTCCTGAGTGTCTATCAGGAGCAGATTACCCAGTTGAAGGAACAGGGACAGAGGGCGGCTCCTATTGCCGACCTTGGCGCAAAGATTGCACCCTTAGTGACGAGCCGTTGGGGCCAGAAGGCGCCTTACAACTATCTGTGTCCTACTCATGTCAATAGGAAGAAAAAGTCTAAGCCGCGTGAATTGTCGCTGACGGGATGTCCGGCTACGGCGATGGCTCAGGTGATGTATTATTATAAGTATCCCACAGCCATGAATGAATATCCTGCACCCTACACCAATTCCAAATATAATAGTATGGAAAAATGCCCGGAGAAAGGGCTTACACTGGACTGGGGCTTGATGATGGACAATTACGGTGAGCGCGGCAATCCCACGGGTACGGAAGATCAGCAGATGGCCGTAGCCAAGCTGATGGCCTACTGTGGATATAACTCCTGTATGTCTTACTCGCCCTACGCCTCTGGTGCCTGGGATTCTGCCGTGCGTGTTGCGTTAATCAACAACTTCAACTATGATGCCGAGATGAAGCAGGTCTATCGAGGAGACTATGTTTACGCCGATTGGATAAAGATGATGTACAACGAGCTGAAGGACAAGCGCCCCATCATATACACCGGTTTTTCTTCCACAGGTGGTCATACCTTTGTCTGTGACGGTTATAGCCACGAGGACTTCTTCCATTTCAACTGGGGATGGTATGGCTCGAGCGACAATTACTACCGCATGGCACTCTGCAATCCCTCTTCCTTACACGAGGGCGGTGGTAGCGACACACAGGGCTATTCCGGCCGCCAGGATGCCCTTATCGGCATTAAGCCTGCAACAACCCCGGGAAAGGTGGCTCCCAAATTACAATCCAATTTCAGTTGGTATGGTAACCGCAGTGTTACGCGAAGCGATGAGAATGAGGATTTCAACCTGACAAGGACCATCAGTCAAAATTTATATAATAATGTGAATATCACAGACCCCGTCAGTTTCGGTTACGTTGTTACCGATGCCTCGGGCAAGGTAGTTTCGGAGAAAAAGCCAATCAGTTCCGCCTATTCGAATCTGTCGTTGAAAAATGGACGTTTCTACGAATATTGGAGAAAAGTGTTGAAACTGGGGGATGGATTGGGTGACGGACAATACCGGATGGAGTTTCTCGTTAAATATGGCGAAGGCGAATGGGAACCCGTCATGAAACAAAGTTCTAATGGCGTGACGTTTGTCATCAAAGGCAATACACTGACCTACGACTGCAGGCCTGACTATCTGGATGTTGAGGTCTCTACCGAAGTGTTCAACGACGACGAAAAAATATATAAGGTCAATGCGAAGTTAAAGAACACCAGCACTACAGAGACGTTCAAGAGCTTCATCACGGTGAAAACCATTAAGGGAACTTTCCCAGAGTCAAGTCAAAAACAGTTTGTCGAAGTGGGTCCGGGCGAGAGCTGGCAAGGTTCACTCATCTATAATCTGGAAAAGGGTGGTTATTCCAATGTGGTGCTTTTTTCCGAGGAATTGGGCTCTCCCATCGGTGAAGGTCGTGCCATCGACTATGGTCAGAAAAACAAGAACGCATCACTCCAGATTGTCAAGAGCAGTCTTACAGACGACGTGAAGGATGGCGTCCTGAAAGCCGACGATTCATATTCTTGTACGGTAACGGTGAAGAATGCTGGCACCGAGGAGTTCTATGGCTATTTGAAAGTGACTGACGAATCGGACGAACCAGACGAGGAAGACGACGATGACGATGATAGTGATGGCGACTTGGTGCGCCTAAAGCCCGGAGCCACCCACACCATGAACTTAACGCTCTCGCGTGACGAGTATGAGCACGTCGTGACAGTGGGCTACATAGACGATAAGGACGAGTTTGTTACCCTTTACGAATCCACGCCTTTCGTCATTCAGCCTCACTACCAGATTACCGCTGAGAAAATGGAGGTGACGCCGGTGAAGGAAGTCGAGGATGAGTTAGCCGACTATGAGGTGACCAGCGAGGACATATCCTTCAAGGCCGTCCTTAAGAATGCTGAGACCACAGAGTTCAAGGGAACCATCATCCTGCAGCGTTATTACGACGACTATAGCAACAACTGGGACGATGACGACACCAAAGAACCCGACCAGATGTTCTTGAAGCCGGTCACTATTCCTGCTGGAGGGACTGTCAACTTCGAACAGACCATCAGCCTGAAGGGACTGGCCAAGGAAAACGGCTATAGCCAGACAATAGGCTTCGATATTATGTACGTTCGCGAAGGCTCGGGCGACATGGTCTTTGTCGGCTCTTCCGACGACTATCTGATTATCAGGGGCACCACGGGCATCCGTAAAGCACTGCGCTCCGTCGGTGAGGACAATTCGGCATGGTATTCCATCAACGGACACCGTCTGACCGCCAAACCCTCGCGCGGCCTCTACATCAAGGGCGGCAAGAAAATCTTTGTGAAGTAAGTCCCCCTTTCTTCCCGAATCAATAAAGCCTGAGCGAAATGCCCAGGCTTTTTTTACCCAACATAGCTGCTGGCGTTATTCCTAAAGATGTCAGTTACCCGTCCCTAGACATCTTGTTTGGGAGTGCAGACTGTTAACTGCTGTTAAAGTGGTGGGTTTCTCGAAAATAATCCGTACTTTTGTAATACAAAACTTAAAACAAGAAGTAAGACTATCACTATGTTATTCCAAAAGAATATCATCAAGAAGTTTATGGCCACTATGCCTAAGGAACAAACCGACGAGGCATGGGCAAAATATCAAGTATATTTCCTCAACGCTGAGATACAACAAAATATACAACAGTCAAAGGAGGAACAGTTTCAAGAGGGATTCCTGCGCGAGCTGTTCGTAAAAGTGCTGGGCTATACACTCAACCCATCACCAGGATATAACCTGATAACGGAGAAGAAAAACGAGACGAACTCGAAAAAAGCCGATGGTGCCATACTGCTTGACGAGAAGGTGGTGGGCGTGATTGAACTGAAAGACCACAAGACAACAGACCTCTCAAAGGTCGAGGCTCAGGCCTTCGGCTATAAGAGCCAGCATGTGGGAACTCGCTTGGTGGTAATTTCCAATTTCGAGAAACTGCGCCTCTATATTGACAATGCTGTGGATTATCGTGAATGGCATCTCTTTACGCTGGACAGGGAAGACTTTAACGAGCTATATCTTTGTCTGGCATGGGCGCAGGTGAAGGCTGGCACTGCACTTCAGATGAAGCAGGAATCGGTATCGAGTGAAGACCAAATTACCAAGGCGCTCTATCAGGACTATTCGCGATTCAAACAAGCACTCTTTGAGGATATAGTAAAACGTAACCCCGTGCGTGAAGGTGATGACGAAAAGGAATGGCAACTGCTGCTGTTCAAGAAGACACAGAAGTTGTTGGACCGCCTGCTGTTTATCTTCTTTGCAGAGGACTGCGGACTATTGCCTCCTAATATGGTTGTGCAAATCGTGGATGAATGGGAGCAATTGCAAGACCTTGATATGGATGTGTCTCTATATGAACGCATCAAAAAACATTTTGGCTATCTGGATTCGGGATATCATGGCAAGAAATACGAGATATTTGCCTATAATGGCGGACTGTTCAAGCCTGACGAAGTGCTCGATAATTTACAGATAGGTGACGATGTCCTTGCAAAACATACACGAAAACTCTCCACCTATGATTTTGCAAGCGATGTTGACGTGAATATTCTTGGGCACATCTTCGAAAACTCGCTCAGTGAGATTGAGGAGGTGACGCAGCAGATTACAAGTGGTGCTGCCCCTCAAACCAGCAAGCGCAAACAGGATGGTGTGTTTTACACTCCGCAATACATTACGAAGTATATTGTCGAGAACACCGTTGGACGCTTGTGTGCTAAGAAGAAAGCAGAATTGAACATTGTAGAGGATGACTACTTCTCCGACCAGCGTCGTCAACTTCAGACAAAGAAACGACTTCTCGATCATTTGCAGCAGTATCGCGAATGGTTGCTACAAATCACCATTCTTGACCCAGCCTGTGGTTCGGGAGCTTTCTTGAATGCAGCTCTGCAGTTCTTGATGGCTGAGCATAAGTTGATAGACGAAATGGAAGCCAAGGTAGCAGGCGCTACCATCGAGTTTCAAGGTGTAGAGAATAGCATCCTGGAGAACAACCTATATGGTGTAGATATTAACGAAGAGAGTGTAGGCATAGCTCAATTGGCACTATGGTTGCGCACAGCTAAACCCCACCGCAAGCTGAACTCACTAAACCAAAACATCAAGTGTGGCAACTCCCTTATCAGTGACCCTGCGATAGCAGGAGACAAAGCTTTTGACTGGCAGAAGGAGTTTCCCAAAGTGTTCGAAAAAGGAGGATTCGATGTGGTGATAGGTAATCCGCCGTATGTGCAGCTTCAGAGCATGGGAACTATGAGCGATGCTTATGCTAAATGTGGTTTTGAAACATTTAATAAGAGTGCCGATTTGTATTGTCTGTTTACGGAACGGGGCTATAGCCTACTAAAAGAAGGAGGTTTGCAGTCATTCATTATGCCAAACAAATGGATGCTTGTTTCTTATGGCAAGGAACTCCGAAAGTTTTTGGCAAAGACTGATTTGCAGCAAATCATCAACTTTGGCGATGTGCAGTTCTTCGACGAAGCCACTATTTATGTCTGCATCTTTGTAACTCGAAAAGATAACAAACAAAGAAATGATGTTCAGGCATTATCACTTAACCAGAAGACCTATCATGGTGATTTCCTCAACGAAGTTCCTGCCCAATTAGCTGCTTATCCTGCAGACACCTTTGGAGAATCAGAATGGATCATACAGCCTAAAGCACACTTTGATATCCTGAAGAAAATGCTTCAGCAAGGTATTGCCCTAAAGGATATGCCAATATCTATCAATTATGGAATAAAGACTGGCTACAACGATGCATTCTTTATTGATGAAGATACCAGAGAACGTCTGATTGCTGAAGACCCCAAAAGTGCAGAACTGATAAAGCCATTGCTTCGCGGAAGGGATATTCAGGTATGGGCACCAGTTTGGGATAATCTGTATCTATTGTTTGTTCCTTGGCACTTCCCAAATCATTCAGACAGCACAATCCAAGGTGCTTCAGAAAAGTCCGAAAATGATTTCAAGAAGAGGTATCCGTCTATATATGCCTATTTGGAGAATCACAAAGAAAAATTATCTGCTCGAAACAAGGCAGAAACGGGTATTCGCTATGAATGGTATGCATTGCAGCGTTGGGCTGCTGATTACTACGAGGAATTCTCCAAGCCCAAAATCATGTATCCCAACATGACGTCACTCTTTCCATTCATCTACGACGAGAAGGGTTTCTTTGGTAATGACAAGACCTTTATGATTACGGCAAATGATGATTCCGTTAATCTGAAATACATCACAGCCATTCTGAACTCAAAGTTATGCAAGCTGTGGATATGGTACAACTGTCCTGAACTGCAAGGTGGCACTCGTGAAATCCGCAAGGTCTATTTCGAAAACTTCCGTATTCCTCTCAATGTTGACCAACAGCCATTGGCAAAACTTACAGACTTGCAGATGCAGCAAGTGAGCCAACTTCAGGATAAACGCACTCGTTTCCTCCGTCGTCTGAGTGAGAACTTTGAGGGCATCAAGATAACAACAGCTTTGCAGTCATTTGATCAATTGGACTTCAAGGGCTTCGTGGCAGAACTGAAGAAACAAAAGATCAAGCTCTCACTGGTTCTGCAAGACGAGTGGGAAGACTACTTTAACCAATATCGACAAGTCTGCCAAGAACTCTCAGAGCAGATACAGGCTACAGACAATGAGATAGATGACCGCGTGTTCGACCTCTATGGTTTGACACCAGAAGAACGTGAAATCGTTATAAATGCATAGAACTATAATAAGGGAACTATTATGATTCAAGAAAATTGTTTATCGTTGCAAACGAAATATGGAAGAAAAAGAAATAAAGAAAGATAATATCATAAAATGCATTTCTTTCAAAATAAAAAAGTATCTTTGCACTATCTAAATAACAATTGAGTTATAATTCAAATATAATATTTTATTCAGAGAAAAAATATGTTTAAGAAAATTCTTTTTAGTATTGGAATATGGATGATTCTAAATCTCATTTGCATGGTCTTTTGTTCTGAGAAGTTTATATCATATTATGGTGCTGGTATTAATTTAATAACCATGCCTTGTGCCATAACAATAGCTTTTCTTTATTATAGATTTTCTGAAGAATCCGAAGATGAAATAGCTGAATCTCTTGCATTGGAAACAGGGCAAGACGAAGCCGACGATCAGGTACAAGATGATAAGATTGTATTTGATGATGAGAAAAACGATGGCATCGAATTCATTTCTGATCCTATACGACAATTGTTCGTAAAAAGCTACGATAAGAGCATTAATCTATGGAAGAAACGATTAAAAATAAGGGATCATTTTGATGTAAAATATCCTTATGACTATTTATTAGACCATGAGGAAGAATGTAGAAGTGCAATAAAAAGACACGATGAAATGATGGAAGAAAATGCAAATCAGATAAATAAATTACGAACAAACCTTGAGATTCCTCAGAATATTCAATCGCTATATAATAAATATATGCATAATATAGAGATAGAGTATGGACAGATGTGTGTTATCGAATCGCAGAACCGAATAAAGAACGATGCTATACAGATTAAATTAGATAGTATACAAGCTCACTATGTATATGCTAAGATTGCTTTTAATAATGTTTGGATAGACAACCTTTTTGAAATTATGATCGGTTCCAACAATAATTTTTTCTTTTATCCTGAATATGTAATTCAAAGTAAGGATTTGTTTTCAAGAGAGTTCACAATATATCAAATGGAGGATGTATACGTAGAATATACAGAGCCAGAATTTACTGAAAGAATAGAACGAATTTGTAGCGATTATGAAATAGCACGTTATATCTATATAGATGATAATCAGAATGCGCCAACCATTATCGACAAAGGTTTAGAATGTCCGAAGAAAGTATATGGAAAAATGAGAATTATGCCGTTAGGAATCGTTTTGTTTTTTAAGAATCCAAAAGACGGACGTAAGTTAGCAGATGCCATACAAGGATATATTTCCAGTTATAAGGGATTAATGCGTATAGACTCAGATGTCTCCAATAATCATCTAGATGATTTGATTGGATTAAATCGAGTAAAAGAGGAGATCGCAACCTTGGTTAATTACATTCGAATTAAGCAAATGCGTGACGAATTGAGTTTAAAATCACCTGATGTATCTTATCATTGCGTTTTCTTGGGAAATCCTGGAACCGGAAAGACTACAGTCGCTCGTATTATTGCTGATATTTACAAGGAACTCGGAATATTAAAACGAGGTCATTTGGTAGAGGCAGATCGATCAGGATTGGTTGCCGAATATGTAGGTCAGACAGCAGCCAAAACCAATCAGATGATTGACAAGGCTTTGGATGGAGTGCTCTTCATTGACGAAGCCTATACATTAGCAAATGAGTCAAAAGAAGATTTTGGACATGAGGCAATTGCCACATTGATCAAACGCATGGAGGATGATAGGGACAGATTGGTAGTGATTCTTGCTGGCTATACGAATGAAATGGAGAATTTCATCAATTCTAATCCAGGACTTCGTTCTCGTTTTAACCGATATATCCATTTTGAGGACTATTCTGCAGAAGAGCTATATGAGATTTTCTGTCTGCAAATGAAAAAGAATGAATATACCATGACAGAGGATAACTGCAACCTTTTGAAAAAGTACTTTGTGGATATATTAAACAATAAACCTAAAGACTTTGGGAATGCCAGGTTTGTAAGAAACCTGTTTGAGCGAGCTGTTCAGAATCAGGCAAATCGCCTTGCGAAAGAAGGAAACTTAAC
>JAEEGG010017214.1_pt1 | contig 14882 bp, 9 predicted proteins | sample 9134161 | NCBI WGS metagenome assembly JAEEGG01 (sample SAMN16246543, study PRJNA631951) | gut metagenome | biome: gut microbiome; feature: rumen; material: CR-attached | host: Bos | place: Iran: Karaj | collected 2018-10
AGATGAAGTTGAAGAAGGCTGGTCTGAACCCCAACCTCGTTGACTCTGAGGATCATATCGAGAGCAACATGGCTAAGGGCTGGCTGACTCAGGCTCAGGCTGACGAGGCTCGCAAGATCATTGCTGACGCAAAGGTCGAGGGCGAGGCTCAGCTGAAGATGCCTATGATCGAGAACATCGCCAAGGGTCGTGTTCAGAAGTTCCTGAAGGAGAACTGCCTGGTTGACCAGGAGTTCCAGTTCGGTGACGGCGACAAGGCTACTGTAGCTCAGTGGCTCGCTAAGCAGGACAAGGATCTGAAGATCACCGCTTTCAAGCGCTTCACACTCGTTGCTGACTAATCCATAAGTCACAATATTAAAAAAGATCGGCACCGCCTGTAGGGTGGTGCCGATTTTTTTCTCTTTTTTGCTGAAGATTCTTAATTCATCCGACGCTCGGCCAACTGCAGCAGTTCTTCTTTCTCTTTATCACTAAGGAAGGTGTGATTAATACCAGTGCGCACCATCGTCTTAGCCTGTTCTACGGTGAGGATGCCAGCATCATGGAGCTTCTGAATTTCACTGGCGACAGTGGTGTTTACTTTGAGGCATCAAACGAATCCGACGATGGTGTGACATTGTCGTCGTTGCTACATGAGATAAACAACCATGCGCTGCAGATAAGGCATAATGTGAATAAACTTTTGCCGCAGTTAAGGGTGGCGGCGAATCCCCTTGATAGAACCTTCTTCATAATGGGTAGTCAAAGGATGTTCCCAGCGTGGGAATGTTTGGTTCCCAGGCTGGGAACATTTCATTCCCAAGGTGGGAACTATAGATTCCCATAATGGGAACTCGGCTGTCAATTTGTAGCAGCCGCCCCGCTCCGTGTAGCGTCACTTTTACTTATAAAGGGAAGAAAAGCTCTTTCTGCAAACACCTAACATGGCTTTCTGAAGAAATGCTGTGTTTATCGGGGTTTCGGAAGGTTTTCATAGCCTCAACACCTAACACAACACCTAACATAGACCTAACAAAGACCTAACGTTAGGTGTTGTGTTAGGAGATTGTTAGGTGTTCGGAAGCACAAAACCTTTCAAATCCCCTTTATACAAAGGCTTTTTCCCCAAACCATGTTAGATGTTAGGTGATGAAGCAAAAAAGTATCGGCATTGCTTGCGCGGTGCCGATTTTTTTTTGTACTTTTGCCCCAAAATTGGAGCAACATGAAGATATTCGCTATTGGCATGAACTATGCCGCACATAACCAGGAACTGCACGGGACGCTGAAGCGGCCTGATGAGCCTGTGATCTTTACAAAGGCCGATTCTGCCATCCTGAATCAGGGGAAGCCGTTCTTTATCCCTGACCATCTGGGACGCATCGATTATGAGACGGAGGTGGTGGTGCGCATCTGTCGCTTGGGGAAGAATATCCCAGAGCGCTTTGCCCATCGCTATTATGATGCACTGACTGTGGGTATCGACTTTACGGCGCGCGACCTGCAGAAGAAGGCTTCGGAGGCTGGACAGCCCTGGACGATCTGCAAGGGTTTCGACGGCTCTGCTGCCATCGGTGAGTGGGTGTCAAAGGAGAAGTTCCTCGATATCCAGCGTATCCATTTCCATCTTGACATCAATGGGCAGACCGTGCAGGAGGGGTGTACCTCCGATATGCTCTATCGGGTGGACGAGATCATCGCCTATATCTCGAAGTTCTTTACGCTGAAAACAGGCGATATCCTCTATACGGGTACGCCAGCTGGTGTGGGCCCCGTACATATCGACGACCATCTGGAGGGGTGGCTCGAAGAGCGCAAAGTGCTGGAGTTTAATTGTAAATGATGCAATAAAAGAGCCTTGTGATACGTTTATAGACTGATGAAGCGTATGCGAAGGCTCATAAGCTGCTTAATCATGATGAGCTTCTGCCTGATAGCAGAAGCACAAGCGATTTTTGATCTGACAGCCAGTCAGGTCAAGATCGACTCGTTGTTGCCTGTCTTCACCTGGCAGAAGCAGCTGGGACCTCATTATGCCGATTCTGTCTATACCGTCAGCATTGCCTATCCAGAGTTTATCAATATGAGCGAGGCCGACGTCCGTCGTTATCAGGAGATCAGTGGTGCACCGTTGCCGAAGCTGCCAAAGGTGATGCAGCACGTCAGTGTGGCGCGCCGGCAGGGATTGCTCGATGTGTCGTTTGTGCCCTTGGTGTATCGGAACGGCAGATACCAGAAGCTGGTGAGCTTCATGCTCGATGTGAAGGCTGTTCCTCGCTTGCGGACTGGAACGAGGACAGAGGACGAGCCCTCACGCTATGCCGAGCACTCCGTACTTTGTGAAGGCACCTGGGCAAAGATCCGTGTGCCTGCTACGGGCTTCTATCAGCTCTCCGACGAGCTCATTAAGCGTTGTGGTTTTAAGCAGCCAACGAAAGTGAAGATCTATGGCTATGGAGGTGCCCTGCAGCCAGAGAGTCTGACAGGTGATTACCTGCGAGAGACAGATGATCTGACGGAGGTGCCTACGTGTACGATCGGCGGTCAGCGGGTGTTCTATGCCGTAGGTCCAGTGAACTGGGAGTCGCCAGAGGCTACTGTCCGTATCCGTAATTCCTATTCTGACTACGGTTATTATTTCCTGACAGAGAACGAGGAAGAGCCTTTGACGATCAGTGAGGAGCTGCTGAAGGCGGTCTGCTATCCGAGTCCCAACGACTATCATTCGCTCTACGAGGTAGATGACTATGCCTGGTATCATGGAGGTCGCCAGCTCTTTGACAAGACACCCTTTACGTTGGGTTCTCCCCAGAAATATGAACTCTCAGCCAATGGTGCTAAGGGTACGCTCTCTGTGGCTCTGACCTACGATGCTGCCTTTGAGGCAACCATCGCCTTCAACGACTCGGTGGTGGGGACAGTTGCCAAGACGCCCCACCTTGATGAATATACGGAAGCGGAAAAAACGATATGGGACTTCCCCTTGTCCGGTACCCTTGATGGCACGAATACCGTGACGATTACGCAGACGGCTGGTGAAGCCTTGCGCCTGGACTATGTATCTTTAAGCCTTGTGGCGCCTAAACCATTGCCTGATCTGCAGGCAGCAGACCTGCCTTCGCCTGAATATGTGTATCATATCACCAATCAGGATCATCATGCCGATGAGGCGGTGGATATGGTGATTATCATTCCGACCTATCAGGCGCAGTTGTCACAGGCAGAGCGCATCAAGGCGCATCACGAACAAAAGGACGGACTTCGTGTGAGGATCGTGCCTGCCGACGAGCTGTTTAATGAGTTCTCCAGCGGTACGCCTGATGCCACAGCTTATCGCCGCTATATGAAGATGCTCTACGATCGTGCTGAGACAAGGGCTGATCTGCCCAGCTATCTGCTGCTTCTAGGCGATGGTGCCTGGGACAACCGAATGCACTGTAGTGAGTGGAAGGACTATGAGCCTGATGATTTCCTGCTCTGTTATGAGAGCGAGAACTCCTTCAGTCATGTGAACTGTTATGTGAGTGACGACTTCTTCTGTCTGCTCGATGATGAGGAGAAGATCCAGGAGGAACGAAACGGCATGACGGTGTATCTGGGAAAGCCCGATGTGGCAGTAGGCCGACTGCCTGCCAGAACGGCGGATGAGGCTCAGGTGCTGACTGACAAGCTGCTCAACTATGCTACCAACAAGTATGCCGGATCCTGGCAGAACACCATCTGTATGATGGGTGACGACGGTAACGAGAATACCCACATGGCAGCAGCCGACAAGGTGGCTACACTGATAGAGACCAATCATCCGGTTTACCAGATTAAGAAGATCTATTGGGATGCCTATGAGCGGGTACCTTCTTCTACGGGCTATGCCTATCCGGATGTGACACGTCTGATCAAGCAGCAGATGACTGCTGGTGCGCTGATGATGAACTATTGCGGACATGGTGCCCCTTATGCCTTATCGCACGAGCTGGTGATGCAGCTGAAGGATTTCGAGACCTCCACCACTGATCATCTCCCCCTTTGGGTGACAGCCTCATGCGACATCATGCCCTTCGACGGACAGGAAGATAATATCGGTGAGACAGTGATGTTTAATCCGCAGGGTGGGGGTGTGGCTTTCTTTGGCACCACCCGAACAGTGTATGCCAGTTATAATGAACAGATGAACACCACCTTTACCGACTATGTACTGCGACCAGGCTATACCATCGGTGAGGCTGTGCGACAGGCAAAGTGCGATCTGGTGGAGCAGGGGCGTGATACATCGCCTAACAAGTTGCAATACTCGCTGTTGGGTGATCCTGCGCTGAAGCTGGCTTGTCCGCAGCCAGAGATTATCATCGACAGCATCAATGGGCAGTCGGCAAGTTCCCCTATCCAACTGTCTGCCGGTTCTATCGTGAAGGTAAAGGGACATGTGGTATCAGATTCGTCCTTCGATGGTGTAGTGACAGTAATGGTTCAGGATGCCAAAGAGATCATCGTATGCCGACAGAACGATGAGACATCGGCAAGGGAACCCTTTGTATATGAGGATCGTACGCGCACGCTCTATCAGGGATCCAATACCGTGAGCAACGGGCTGTTCGACTTTACCTTTGCAGTACCAAAAGATATCAGCTATGACGAGGGTACTGGTCTGATGACGCTTTATGCTATCAGTAAGGATGGTCAGCAGTGTTATCATGGTACGAACGACAGCTTTACGCTGGACGGCAGTGGTGAGGTTCAGACAGACTCCATCGGCCCCTCGATCTATTGCTATCTGAACTCGAAGTCGTTTACGAATGGTGGTACAGTAAATGCAACGCCTTATTTCGGGGCTGAGCTCTATGACGACAGCGGTATCAATGCCTCGGGCAGTTCCGTGGGCCACGATCTGGAGCTGGTGATTGACGGCGATCCGGCAAAGACCTATAACCTGAACAGCTATTTCAACTTCGACTTTGGTGATTATCGTAGCGGAACAGTAGGCTTCACGCTGCCAGAGCTCACACCTGGTCGGCATAAACTACTGTTCAGAGCCTGGGATGTGTTGAATAATTCTTCGACTTCCGAACTGGTGTTCAATGTCGATGCGTCAGGCAGTGATGGAGGAGTCAGTGTTATCTGTACGAAGAATCCAGCTACGACTCACACGTCGTTTATCGTCAATCATGATCGTAGCAACAATATGGTGGATGCGACACTTGATATTTTTGATATGTCTGGTCGCCAGTTGTGGAAATATGTGAAGCGTGGTATTCCGACAGATGGTACTTTTACGATCGACTGGGATCTGACGATTGATGGCGGCAGCAGACTGATGACGGGTGTCTATATCTACCGTATCCAGGTGGAAGGCAATAGTGGTCTCAGCGCCACCCATACCAATAAATTGATTATACTAAGCAATAATTGAATGAAGGTAACGTTATAAGAGAAGAAAGAAACGATATGGAGATAAAGAAAGATAGAGGACAATTGCTGAAGCGGGTGATAGTGACAGGTATTCTTATACCTCTCACCTCTTGCCTCTCACCTCTTTTTGCACAGGACGATGACAAGGGCATGATGTTCAATCCTGTGGAGCATGCCGTGATCTCGCAGACCATCGCCCCTGATGCCCGTGCGGCAGGTATGGGTGATGTAGGTGTCGCCACTGATCCAGATGTGAACTCACAGTACTGGAATCCTGCCAAATATCCATTTTGTATCAGTCGTGCAGGTGTCGCCCTGAACTATACCCCTTGGTTGCGCAAGTTGGTGAATGATATTGATCTGGCCTATCTGGCTGGTTATTATCGTATCGGTGACTATTCTGCCCTCAGTGCTTCGCTGCGCTATTTCTCATTGGGTGAGGTGTTTGCCGACGATGGTATGACGGTAAAGCCTTATGAGATGTCGATAGACCTGGCTTACTCGATGATGCTGAGTGAGAAGTTTGCTTTAGCAGCTGCTATCCGTTGGATACACAGTGACTTGCGGTATGACTACAGTGAAGATTCTAAGCCGGCTTCAGCCTTTGCTGCCGACCTGGCGATGTACTATAACAATTATATCATGTTAGGTAGTCGGGAGTGTCAGTTGGGTATCGGTCTGAATCTCTCAAATATCGGTAGTAAGATTTCCTATTATGGTGACGACGAGAGCCAGTTCCTGCCTGCCAACATGCGACTGGGTGCCTCGTTGATGGTTCCTATCGATGAGTATAATCGTTTCACCATCGCGGCGGATGCCAATAAGCTGATGGTACCCACTGTGCCGAAACAGATGGAAGGTGAGTCTAACAGCGACTATCAGGACCGTGTGCGCCGTGAGTATAGCGATGTGAGCTCGATCAGTGGTATTTTCAAGAGTTTCAGTGATGCGCCTGGTGGCTTTAAGGAAGAGTTGCAGGAGATTCAGTGGAGCGTAGGTGCGGAATATGTCTATCACGACCAGTTCTCGCTGCGTGCGGGCTATCATCACCAGAGTGAGTCGAAGGGTAACCTGAAGTATTTCACGGTGGGTGGCGGTTTCCGTATGAGTGTGTTCTCGCTCGATGTGGGTTATGTGATTGCTACGGCTCGTAGTAATCCGCTCGACCAGACCCTGCGGTTCACACTGGCTTTCGATATAGATGGTATCAAGGATCTGTTTAAAAGGTAAAAAGGTAAAAAAGTAAAAAGGTAAAAAAGTAAAAAGGCAAGGATATGAAGATTAGAGTGGGAATGGGCTATGATGTCCATCAGTTAGTAGAGGGTCGCGACCTGTGGATGGGCGGCATTAAACTTGAACATAGTAAGGGACTGCTGGGTCATAGCGATGCCGACGTGCTGTTGCACGCCATCTGTGATGCCTTGCTGGGTGCCGCCAATATGCGAGATATCGGTTATCATTTCCCTGATACCGCCGAGTTTACTGATGGCATGGACAGTAAGGTGATCCTGAAGAAGACCATTGAGCTGATTGCCACCAAAGGTTATCGTTTGGGAAATATCGATGCCACCATCTGTGCCGAGCGCCCTAAAATGAATCCTCGTATCCCAGAGATGAAAGCCTGTATAGCAGAAATCTGTGGTTGTGATGTGGATGACATCTCTATCAAAGCCACAACTACCGAGAAGTTAGGCTTCACGGGACGAGAGGAGGGCATCTCTGCCTATGCTGTCTGTCTGATAGAGAAAAACTAATCCTTCTTTTATTTTCTGAAAGGATAGAAAGTCAGTCCGATGGTCAGAGCCCGGTTCTGATAGGTATCTACTATATCAAAGGTATAACCTGTCTGTGGACCTGCAATGTCGTGGAAGTCGGCAAAGAGGTTGCAGTGTCGCCCTAAGTCTTTATTCACCTTGACAGAGGCAAAGAGATGCGGATGTATCTCATAATAAGTATGCTGTCGGCTGGTATAGAGCAAGACAGACGATAGGCGGAATCCCTTGCCCAACAACCAGGTGGGTGCCAGTTTCAGCTGATAGAAATTGTTATAGACGGGTTCCATAATGTCTTTCCTTCCACTGATATGCTTGTGGTAGAAATTGGCACCAGCGGTGAGTCGGAAATCCCCTTTGTTCCAAGTGACTGATGTTCTGAGGCCTGTCAGATATTCATTAGGTGACAGCAGATCAGTCATTCTGGTATGTTGCAGACTGCTTGTCAGCACCAGATTTTTGGTCTGGTAGTTATAGCGTGCCTCAGCGCGCCAGGCCAGGTGGGTGGTAAAGTCGGTCTGATAGTTGTCTTCTTGTTCGTCGCTTAATAAGAAGAAATCAATGATCGTTGGATTTAAGTAGCTGCGGCTGAAAGTGCCTTGAATGAAATGGCGCTGGTGTTTATAGCCGATACTAGCATGTAAGGCATGCTCATTGCGATGATATGACCACAGGGGATTGTCTTCAGTGACGAGTGGCCTATTCCAAAAGTTGTTGATACGGAAACGGTCGCCCAGACTGAGGATCCAAGGTCCGTGTGCATAGTCGAATTGCACGTAAAGGTCATTGTTCAGATATTGCTCTCGTCTGACATCGGTGAACCAGCTGTTCAGATAGTCAATCTCCCATCCGGCAATCATCGACAAATCCTGGCAGAGGGGTATGGTGAACTCTGTGATCCATGAAGCAACGGCAAAACGAGTCTTGTAAATTTCATTGAGGTTGTTGATATAGCCCAATCCTGATTCTAAGTAAAGTACGGCTCCCTTATCGTTGAGGTTGCGTTCATAGGCAGCCGATAACTCTCCTCTTCGCTCATAATTCGGTAAAGGTGTTGCATCAGCCCCCTGAGAGGCAATAATTTTACTATTCCTACCGCGAAATCCCTGCATGAATTTGAGTCGCAGTTCATCATTCTCAGAAGGTCTCCAGTTTAGAAAAACCAAAGCATCTTCGACAGTACCATGTGTGGTGAGATGACTGTTTTCCAGACCATCATAGTTCTCGTAATTCAGACTGGTATGCGCGAAACCGCGTACAGTGACTTTCTCTGCTGTGCTGGTGATATTGGTAAACAGTCTTCCGTTGCCATAGGTACTACCTTGCAAGGCGATCTTGCCGTCAAGTCCCTTGCTACCTTCCTTGAACTGGAGATCTATACTGCCAGTGATGCCATCCATCGCATTGTTGACAGCACCATAGTTACACACGATGATATCGCTGAGATCACAAGCCTTGATGTTTTCCAGCAATGGCCTGTAATCACCGCTCAGCATGATATCATCGACTGACAGGAGGTAGTCCTCAATGATATCGTGACCATCTGCGGAAATGAATTCTGGGCAGAGATGCAACACATCAAGCAATGACATCTCTGAGTCTGGATTCAATCGATCTACATGGATGGTGTATTTGTTTCCCTCGTGCTCTATGATCTGTTGCTCCTCCTGACCGCTTGCAGTGAGGTAGCTGAGTGCCATGATGCCCACTAGCATCAGGCTTTTGAGTCTATTTGTTTTCATTATATTCGTAATTTGGGTGCAAAGGTACACATTTTTTCGCAAACAACCAAAAAAAAAGATGCCGCAACTCTCTCGAGCAACAGCATCAAAAAAAGCCTATGTTTAACTAAAAATCCTTTTCTCTAAAAGAAATTTTCAGCTCACAGAGCTAAAAATTTGAAAGTTTAAATGGGAGCCTCACGGCGACCACCTGTTATCCTACAGTTGAAAACTTTCTCTTACCAATAACTAAAAACCTAAAACTATAAATATTACTACTAACCTAAAACAATCTATTAACCTTTTGACGATGCAAAGGTACGATGATTTTTTGTTTCCCGCAAGACTTATAGTATATTTTATGCATAAAGACCATGTGTTCTTGACGTAAATCAACCACTTGTGTGCGCAAACAACAAATATTTATGCTTTTTAGCTTGTATTTAACAAAACTTGTTGTACCTTTGTATCTGCAAAGAGATTATGAGAGTACTGATTGTCAATACAAGTGAGCGGACGGGTGGTGCTGCAGTAGCTGCCAACCGTCTGATGAAGGCGCTGAATAATAATGGTGCTAAGGCAAAGATGCTGGTGCGTGATAAGGAGACAGAGGCTCTGACCGTTGTGTCGTTGCCACAATCGTCCCGTCTTCGTTGGTATTTTCTTTGGGAGCGACTGGTGATTTTCTGCCGCCTGCATTTCTCTCGTCAGCATCTTTTTGAGGTTGATATAGCCAATGCAGGTTTTGACATCACCAAGTTGCCTGAGTTTCAGGAGGCTGATGTGATTCATCTTCATTGGATCAATCAGGGTATGCTCTCACTCAAAACTATTCAGAAGATCTTGAAAAGTGGTAAACCCGTTGTATGGACCATGCATGATATCTGGCCAGCAACAGCGCTTTGTCATGTCACTTTAGGTTGTGAACGCTTCACTACACAATGTGAGCATTGTCGGCTATTGCCAGGTGGGGGGGCTTCCAATGATTTCTCAACTACCGTGTGGCAACGAAAGCAGCGGATGTTGGCTGATGGAAGTATCTATTTTGTAGCTTGTAGCCATTGGCTGGCGTCTGAAGCTAAGCGTAGTGCCTTGCTGAAAGGGCAAAAGATAACAAGTATCCCGAACCCCATCGACACGCGTGTCTATAAAAGAGGTAATAAGCAGGAAGCCCGTCAGCGACTGGGATTGCCTCTTGATAAGAAACTGATACTCTTTGCCTCTCAGCGGGTGACGAATGTCAATAAGGGAATGGACTATCTGATAGAGGCCTGCCAACAGTTACAGGTTGCTGATGCAGCGGTGGTGATTCTTGGAGGACATGCTGAAGAGGTGGTATCGCAACTCTCACTTAAGGCTTATCCCTTAGGTTATGTGAACGAAGAGCAGCGGATAGTCGATGTGTATCAGGCCGTTGATGTGTTTGTACTGCCCTCACTTTCAGAGAATCTACCGAATACCATCATGGAGGCGATGGCGTGTGGTGTACCTTGTGTTGGTTTCAAGGTTGGAGGTATCCCTGAAGAGATAGACCATCGTCATAACGGCTATGTGGCTGAATACCGAAATGCGGAGGATTTGGCACGAGGTATCCGTTGGATCCTGTCAGAGGCAGATTATGAAAAACTGAGCCAGAGTGCCGTTCAGAAAGTGATGCAGAACTATTCACAACAAAGTGTGGCATTGAAATATCTCGATGTGTATCATCAGGCGCAAGCCTTTAGAAACTACTACCTATGATAAGGATGACTTATGTGACAGTAACCTATAATGCCGCTGATGTGCTTCAGCGGACCCTTGATAGTGTGCTCTGTCAAGACTATCCCAAGATTACACATATGATTATCGACGGTGCTTCTACAGATGCGACGCTCCAGATGGTAGAAGCGTATATCGAACGGTCGAATGCTGCGAATAACGGCCATCGCATACAGGTGATATCAGAACCCGACAAGGGTATCTATGACGCCATGAATAAAGCATTGCGTGGGCTGGATGGCAAATATATCTGTTTCCTGAATGCCGGAGATTTCCTTCCCGCTTCAGACACCGTGAGTCGCATCGTGGAAAAAGTTGATCAGTCGCAGCTGCCAGCTGTACTATATGGCGATACAGATATTGTGGATAGTGATGGCAAGTTCCTGAGGCATCGTCGTTTGTCGCCTCCAGAACATCTGACTTGGAAGTCGTTTATGCAAGGTATGCTCGTCTGTCATCAGGCGTTTTATGTCCGTGCAGACTTTGCCATTGCGACCCCATACAATACACAGTATCGTTATTCTGCTGATGTCGATTGGTGTATCCGTGTGATGAAGGCTGCAGCCAAAGAGAAGATACCCTTGTTAAACTTGAAAATGGTAGTTGCCAACTATACTGAGGAGGGACAGACCACCCTTCACCATCAGGAGTCGCTTTGGGAGCGCTATCATATTATGGAGCGGCATTACGGACGTGTGCAGACTTTCTTGTTGCACTGCTGGTTTGCCATCCGTTCCCTCATCAAATAGAAAGGCATCATCCTCGCCAGGATGATGCCTTTTCCCATCAATTACTAACTATCTAATTATCCTATTTAAGTATGAATTCTATGCTTATCTAATCACGAACTTCTTATTATTAATAATGTAAATGCCTTTTGGCAGTCCATTCAGGGCCTCCTGACTGTTGGGGGCTGTGCGGATGAGGCGTCCGTCAAGCGTATAGACCTTTGCCTCGCCATCTGTCTGGGTCGAGATGTTGCGGATGGCAGTGGGGGTCACTATGCCTTGCAGCCCCTCGTCATTATAATAGCCTCCATTCTTAAAGGCAAGATCGGCTGTCTGGTTCGTCCCGTCGTTGAAGATGATACCCTCGTTAGTGCTGCTCTGGCTCTTCTTCTCGCTGTCCTTCAGCGTCCATTTCCAAACGGTGTTACCCTTACTGTCAGTACCCAGCTTCTCACAGTTCACACCAGGCCATACGTTAGAGGTATAGTTGTACTGCTTGTCCCAGCACCAGCACTTAATCTGACTACCCCAGTTCTTGGGGGATACGAAGAATGCACAGGTCTCACCCTCGTTGACGACGCAGAACGATGGAATCTCTACCGGTGTATCGTCCTCTGGCGAAGCATCCGTATCGGTAATGGCTTTCATGGCTGTCAGATCAACATCTTTGCTGGTATAGACTTGGAAGTTCTTGCCTTCGATTGCCAGTGTCCACATATCGACAGGATTGGCGAAAGCAACATCACCTACAGGACCTAAGTGAAGTCGCAGCTTGCCGATGCTGCCCTGCACGGTAAGCAGGAAACCGTTTCCAAGTGTCTCGGCTGTCAGAATCTCACTCTCATTGGTGATACCCGCAGCCTTACGCAAGGCAATGAGACGTTTCAGTGTGCCCTTGTTCGACTGCCAGTGCTTCAGGAAGAGGCAGGGGGTTCCTGGCATCGCCAGGATATAGGCATTGGCAGCACAAATGTTATTACCCAGATAATCCTTCTTACCTTCATCTCTACGGAAGGTGTCGTGGTTATCTACGAAGGTTACACTATAGCGAGCATAAGTCTTGTCGTTTGATAACATGCTATTGCCTAGTGCGCTCCAGTTACCACCACCAAAGGCTGAGTTGATGTTGTATTTCATCGGGAAGTCAAAGGCGGCACTCTGAATCTTGCCATCCACTTTTGTTCCGTTGATCCAATTGGTTACTACCGTCTTGTTGCCATCCCAACATTCTCCTACGCTATAAGTTGGCTTGGCAGAAATGTTGTAATCACCTGTGTATTTGGCATTAAACCCTTTCACCATATCATAGCGGAAGCCAACATACCCTAGTTCGTTGAGCAGAAAGTCAAGATAAGTCTTCACATTCTTCTGCACTGTCTCGTTGGTGTGGTCCAGATCACGGTAGCCTTCAAAGTTATCGCCGGTATCTTTATTACCAGTAGTTTTATAGCCATTGCTGTTACACTCATCATCGCTGGTGATACCAGAGAAAGTGGTATTATCCCATTTGATGCTGTATGAGCCTTTTTCCTCGTCAGGGAAATCCACCCAGGTATTCAGACCGTTCTTGTGGTTGATCACCACATCCTCAATGATGCCCGTACCTTTATCCTTGAATGTCTGAATCATCTTTTTCAGTTCTGCCTCTGTTCCCCAGCAGGTATTGTGATCCAGCCAAAAACAGGCATCGTAGCCCATGGTCTGCCTCTTGCTGTGATGATACTCTGAAGTTTTGCCCGAGTTGGGTATCCAGATCAGGTCGAAATACTGTGATAATTCGTCTGCCTGACTCTCCAACTTTGTCCATTTTGAGTCGGCGTAGCCATCCCAATAGAATCCTTGCAGCATTACGCCGTTATAGTTTTCAGGCCATCCTTGCGCCATCGTGCTGATGGCTACGACTAATAGAATCAGTGTGGAGTAAAGTTTTTGCATATGCTATCAGTTTTCTTGTTTTTATTATTCTGGCACAAAATTACGCAAAAAGCCGCTTGGTTGTTCTCCAAACGGCTGTTTTTCTGCTGATTACATTGTGCAAACGGTTGCGCGCCTGCTTGATTCTGGATATTGCCTAATACGCTAAGATCAGATACTGGAATGGAGACAAATCGAAGTTGGCTTCCAGTTTGATGTGCTGACCAGTAACCTCATCTTCAGTCTCACGTCCAACCCAGTTTTCTGGCACTTTGATGGTCTTAGGTTCATTCCTGACATTGGCGAGCACCAGAAAGCGCTCAGCAGCATCAGTCTTCTCAAACACGAGCACATCCTTGTCAGGATAAGCTATCATCTTACCTTTGCGTAATGCAGGGTGCTCATTGTACAGTTTGATTAGCGTCTGGTATTCCTTGTAGATCTCAGGCTTGGCTGTCCAATCCACAGGCACGTACTTGAAGAAGTTGATGGGATCAGGGTAACCTACCTCCTGTGAACCGTAGATTAGCGCCCCACCATGAGGGAAGATACTGACGACATAAGCCGACATCGCACCACGATCATTGGTGAACTCCTTGCAAGGCGTAGCCTCGGTAGAATGGTCGTGGTTGGTGGTGAAACGCAATTTGACCTTACCTGCAGGCAGGCTGTCGTATTCTGCCTTGTCAGCTTTGAACAGGTCCTCTGCCGGAGCACCCTTCCAAACCTTCACGAGCTCGTCCTTATAATCCCAACCGTAGTTCATGTCAAAACCACCAACGGTGAAATTAACGGCATTCTTCCCCTCAGCAAGCATCAGGATCTTACGGTCGCCTGCTGCAGCACGCAGTTCATTGATGGCATCCTTCCAGAAGTCGGCAGGCACACCATCGGCCACATCACAGCGGAAACCGTCGATACCTACTTCCACAATCCAGAACTTCATGGCGTCGATCATCGCTGCACGCATGTCCTTATTGTCATAGTTCAGATCAGCTACGTCTTCCCAGTTCCAGGGCTGTGGGCAGATGATGGTGTCTGCCTTCTCGTCGCGAGTGTACCAATCAGGATGATCCTTCACCCAAGGATGATCCCAAGCCGTATGGTTCGCCACCCAGTCGAGAATCATTCCCATGCCATGCTCATGACAGGTCTCGGTGAGCTTCTTGAAGTCTTCGATGGTACCAAACTCTGGAGCAATTGCTTTATAGTCGCTGATACAATAGGGGGAGTTCTTGCCTTTCTCGATACCGATGGGGTAGATGGGCATGACCCACATCACGTTTACACCTAGGTCACGGATGGAGTCAATACGAGCTGCTACGGCATTCAAAGAGTTCTCTGGCGCAAACACACGGGGATTCACCTGATACATGGCGATATCCTCCACGGCGGGCATCTCGAAAGGTGCTTGCTTGGTCTCCTGTGCAGGTTTGCAGGCAACTACTGCTACTGCAATACCAATCAAAAATAGAATTTTTTTCATAAATTGTTTCTTGTCTTATACTTCTCAAAGATACGAATTCTTCTTGAATGATGTATGAATTCCTGGAATTAAATCTAGTACTTTCTAGAATTAAATGTAAATAGTGTTGGAATTAAAT
>JAEEGG010017218.1_pt1 | contig 14880 bp, 14 predicted proteins | sample 9134161 | NCBI WGS metagenome assembly JAEEGG01 (sample SAMN16246543, study PRJNA631951) | gut metagenome | biome: gut microbiome; feature: rumen; material: CR-attached | host: Bos | place: Iran: Karaj | collected 2018-10
GGTTCATCGATCATCGAAATGTCGCTCATCTTATCTACCCGGAAATGCTTGATTATCCCGGCAATGCTGTCGAATGCCACCAGGTAGTAGTTTTGATTGTCCCAAGTCAGCGCATATGGGCTCATCACATAATACTCGCCGTCTTTCCGGTAACTGCGTTCTTTTGTTACCGTCAGATCAAAGTATCTGAATCTGATCTTGCGATTCTGTGAGATGCCGTTGTGGATCTCATCGACGTTATAATAAATTGACTCATTCATCGTCTTGATCCGGTTCTGCACATAGACCTGGCGCTGCAGAAGATGGGCATCGTGAATACTGGCCAGCCTCTCGATTTTCCGGATCAGCGCAGAAGTCTTCTTATGCGTGATAAATTTTGAAGACTGGACGCTGTCAACAAGGAGCTTCAATTCCGGCAGTTCAAAATCGCGGCTGGCCACATAGTAGCCATATACCTTTCCGCGATTCGTCTGTACGATATCCAAGCCGTATTTCCGCAGAGCTTCAATATCGTCATAAAGAGACTTCCGCTGTGCGGGGATGTCATGCGCATCCAGATAGGCGGCGATGTCACTGATGGATACCGTGTGCTCCTCATCGGTATTCCTGAGGAGGTATTCCATCACATACAGGATTTTGAGTTTCTGCGAGGATGCTTTCGGCATGTTACATTCCTCCGTTATACTTCTCTCCGGGAGCAGTTGCCGTCACTGGTTATCATACCATCGCAGAGAATTCCAGGCAACACTTCCGATTTTCCCAAGGCTATTAGTAATCGTTCTTTTTGAATAGCAGACATACAAAGAAAGAAACAACCACAAGCAGCAGGAACATGCTCTCAACCTCCTATTTCTTTTCGGAGCAGTTACGCAGACAGTGCCGCTCAACGATGCTCACTTGTCCAGCTTGTCAAACGCCAGGAAGGCTGCCATAAGCGCGTGTTCTCTGCTGTCAAACACGGCCTTGGCAAAGGCTGAATCGATGGCATATTTCCAGCCTCCGCCGTTTTTGATTCTGTACAGTACCAGCACATGACCGCGGATCCTCAGATACTCGTTTCCGTTCTTCGACCTCTTCCATTGCCGCCTGATAAAGCTCTCTTTTCGAGCCAGCTGATTCTTGAGATTCCGCTCCCGCTCACGGGCTGCGTCTATATTACCTTCCATTTTCCCGGCGCAGTAGCATCCTGCCACGATGGGCCGATACTGCGGGTGGATCATATGGTGTGCATACCGGATGATCTGGTGTCCGCACATTTCACAGATTCCAACCGGTGCGCCGAGATCCGAAACACCGGTGCAGATCCAGCCGGAATGCGGTACATCATCCCGCTTCCATAGGTTTTCGGCTTCGTTGAGTCGGGCCAAGACCTCCGGGTCAACAAGTCTGCGATCAATGCCTTCTTCGGATTCATCGGGTTCCTCGATGATAGTCACTTCCTCCGTGATTAACTCTTCCTCAAACCCATCCTCCTCAAGCGGTACCGCTTTGTAAATGATTTCTGCCGGTTCTGCGTCAGGGCTCGTCCAATCATCGGGTGCAGTAATCTCCTGAACAGGTTCATAGTCAGCGGGCACGTCCCCCCGATAATCTTGCAGATCTTCCGGGAGTTTTGGCGGTTCATGATGGCCGTTCTCAAGAAGATGCTGTGTAGGCTTAGTCGGCATGGCGTTGCCATGCACCTCCTTGAAGTAGTCATAGGACAAATTGCGCGGCATCTTCACTCCGGGGAACTGAACCCTTACTGTCCGTTTGACGGGATCGTTCGCGATGATCCGCCCTTCCCCAAAGATATGATGCGTGACCGTCTCGCCGTTAGCGTACTCTGCTCCTTGGGCCGGTATCTCCAGTTTCTCATCCAAACGGTGAGAATACGCACGGCTCTCCCGATCCAGTTCTTTGGAGATAACTCCGATCCTCGTGTAGTTCTCTGTACCGATCTCCCGCAGAAACCGGGACGGCAGCTTCTTAATTCCTTGGGGAGACTGACCTTCGGAGTCCATCAAATAGAGCTGATCCTCAGCCCTGGTGATCGCCACATAGCACAGGCGTCGTTCTTCCTCCAGACCAAGCAGTTTCCGTTCTTCGATCGTCTTAGAAGAGGGAAAGATGCCCTCAGAGAACCCGATCACGAAAACGACCGGGAACTCCAGCCCTTTTGCTGCATGGATCGTCATCAGCTTCACGGCGTCACGCACCTGCTCCGTATCTTCTCCTGCCTGCAGTGCGATCTGCTGCAGAAACTCAGGCAGGGTCAGCTGTTCCCCGAAGCTGCGCTCGAACTCATCTGCGATGCGTTTGAACTCCATCAGGTTTTCATATCGTTCTTCGTCACCCAGTTCCCGGATGTATTTCTCGTACCCGGTTTCCGTTGTGACCTTGTTGACGATTTCAGTGATCCGTAGGCTGCCTACTTTGCTGCGGATGTCTTCCACCCACCTGACAAAGTTCGGAGCGTCGCTGTTCTTGAAGGGACTCTCATTCACATGCGCAGCGAGGACATCGAACAGATGCGGCTGATCCTCACCGAATAACAGCTGCAGTTCGTCCTCCTGGAGTTGTTCCAGCGCGTTCATCTTTGTTCGGCCGAACCTGCGTCTCGGTTTGTTGATGATGCGCTTGAAAGAGATGTCGTCGTTGTAAGCGATCAGCCTCAGATAAGCGATCACGTCCAGAATCTCCATGCGCTGGTAGAATTTCACACCGCCGTAGATCTCATAAGGGATGCCCTGCTCGACCATCCGGTTTTCCACCACACGGGAGAGGAAGCCGGACCGGTATAGAACGGCAAAATCCGAATATTTCCGTTCACCGCTCCGCACACCGGATTTGATGAGATCGGTTATGGCCTTCGTCTCTTCGCTTTCGCTCTTCGAGTGATAGTGGAACACATCCGCACCGGGAGGTGCTTTGGTAAAGAGATCCTTTTTCAATCGCAGGGTGTTCCTGTCGATGAGCGTGTTCGCGCAGGTGAGGATTTGTGGTGTCGAACGGTAGTTCCTGTTCAGGAAAATCGTCTTCGTAGGCGTATGTGTCTTATCGAAATCCACCAGCAGCTTAACGTCTGAGCCGCGCCATTCATAGATGTTCTGGTCGGGATCGCCTACGATCATGACATTCCCGTAGCTGCCGGACAGGATGTCAATCAGGTGCATTTCCCGCACGGAGCTGTCCTGGAACTCGTCAACCTGGATGTAATTGAGGCGATCCTGCCATTTTTCCCGAACGGAAGCATTCGTCTCCAGGAGATACAGCGCAAAGCTGATAAGATCCGTGAAGTCCAGCGCGCCAATCGCTTTCTGGCGCTGCATGTACTCCTCCATGATCTCCTCATCCAACGATGTGATCACAGACCGGATGCGTTTGTTTTCCGGACTGCAAATGCGCGGCACATACTCCATGTACTGCTCCGTTTTATAGAGATCGATGATCTTCAGGATCTTTTCAAAGCTGGCGTAATCCAGCTTCAGCTCGCGCTTCTGATAGATCTCGCCCAAGATCGTTTTCTGCTGAGTGGTATCGATAATCTGAAAAGACTTGGGTAGAAAGAGCTTTTCTGCATCCTCCCGAAGCAGCCGGGCGCAGAATCCGTGATAAGTGCAGATCAGTGAGGTCTCGTTCTCATCACCGATCAGTGCCTGGATCCGCCGCTTCATTTCACCGGCAGCCTTATTCGTAAAGGTCACGCAAAGGATGTTGGAAGCGTCGATGCCGTATTCCTTGACCAGATAGGCATACCGGCAGACCAGCAATTTCGTTTTTCCGCTGCCGGCTCCGGCGATTACGCGCACATAGCCTTCAGTTTCCGAAACAGCTTCCAACTGCTTCTCGTTCAGTCCTTCCAAGTAACTCATGGGGCACCTCCTGCATTGGCCAAGCTTATACCTGTCTACGATACATTCTACACAGCAAGATGTCCCATATAACGCCCACCATCGCGCCCAGAACCCCAAAAGATTCAAAAATCTGGCCTGGCAGAAATAATCGGCTTCGACACAGGTGTTCCCTCCGGAGCCATAGCACGTCAACTCAATTCTATCCTGCCGTTCCTGACCGCCTTACCGGCGGTCTTTTTTTTGTTTTCCAGTTCGTTCACAAATTGTTTACAAATTATTTTTTCAAAAAAAGGGGGGGTACCCAGAAAACCTGAGTGAACTCAAGCAGAAACGCAGATCCGGAAGGACTGCAAACCAGTTCAACTCAAAAGGAGGAAGAAACCAATGAACAAGAAACAAAAAGCTCAAAGCAAACGAAAGCCAATGCGGTGTCCCTACTGCGGTTCTGCGATGACGCTGCGGCCGGCTTCCTATGTCTACAGCGACTGTCACGATGACAGGCAGATGTATGTCTGCAACCGATTCCCCAGCTGCAACACCTATGTCGGTACTCATCCGGGAACGAAGGAGCCGCTGGGCATACCCGCAAACGGTGACCTGCGTAATCTCAGAATACGGGCTCATCAGGCATTCGATCAGATTTGGAAGCGAAATATCATGTCCCGCGACCAGGCATACCGCTGGTTTGCCGACTCGTTCAGTCTCAGGCAGAGAGATGCCCACATTGGCAACTGCAGCGAGTACCAGTGCCGGGAACTCATCAGAAAATGCGAAGGCGTCCTTGCCAGGAACAGTCAGGCAGCCAGGCACGGAAGTGCATGACCAAAGGTTCTGGTCATTTGAAATCACACAGGCAGAAAGAAGTGAATTATCATGACGGATTTTGAAAACAAGCTGATTATGGATCATCTCGACCTCGTGGACGTAATCATCCGGACCCGGTTCTCGTTCCGGAGCACGAATGTCCTGATGTCTTATGAGGACCTGCAGGCCGTAGGCCGGGAGGCGCTGTGCAGAGCTGCAGTCCGCTTCAGACCTGAGCTCGGCCGTTTCGCTACCTTTGCAGACAGATGCATCTATCACGCCATCGTGGACCATTGCAAACACGAGAATTTGCGCTATCGGGCGGCTGCGATCGACTCAGATGAGGAAACCGAAGATGAGATCATAGAAGAAGCAACCAGCTGTCAGATGGATGATGATGACCGGCTCGGCTCGATCGTGGTAGAGCAGGTGCTTGCAGAGATCAAGGAGAAGTATAGCGGTGTTGCCCGGCGCGGGGTCGAGGCAATCGAACTGAAACTGCTCGGTTTCAGCACCGCAGACATCGCAAAGAAATACGGGACCAACATCAAAAATGTGAACGCATGGATTGCCCGGGCCAAGAGCAAGCTCCAAAAAGAAGAACAGATTCTCCAGCTTTTGCTCTGATTCTGTTGTCCCTGCGGTCGGTAACTCGTATGAATGAACAGATAAACTCAAGAGGAGGAGAAAACGATGACCTTTTATACCGCGGTAGGCAGTTATCAAATGCGGACGGAAAACGGGCGCGAAATGCCATATATCCTTCGGATGGGCCGTCTGGAACCCATCTCGATTCCCGAATTCTTCATCTGGAGCCATCTGCTCTGGGAAGTGGAAACCTATGATGAGATCAGAGAGTTCTACCAGAATCAGTCTAAGAGTCTTGGCGTGCGGCTTCCTAATCTCGACCAGGCGCTGAAGATGCTCATCAAGAGGAAACTCATCGCCAAAGGAATCGGCTACACGGGCGAGGACGCTCTGTACGACATGCTCTCTGCTGCATTCGTTCTGCCCATCCATACGCTCGGAAAAAAGAAGCTCAGCTCGGTGATCAGACTGCTGGTCAAAGGGAGGATCACTGGCCGCGAGGCCATCCGGGCTATGCGTCCCGAACACCTGACCGGCGACGAAAACCGGGTTATGAAGCTCGTCAGGCAGACTCCGCTGAGCGTGAGCGAACTGATCCGCTGCATCGAGAATGGCGTCTGGGACGTAGACACCCCCGAGAAAGTGATCACCGCCATCTACACCGACGAGGAGGATACCCAGGAACGGATGCAAATCACTTCCCGGCAGGCGGATTGCAAAACGGCGGTTCTTGAGGCTGTGGCGAATCTGTACCTCCGGCGCAGGGTCATGCTTGATATGGCATGACCCGGAACAGAGTTAGGGCTGTGAAATCGGAAGATTAGCTTCCCTTTCACAGCCCTATTACAAAAGAACACGCTTTGAGTTATTGTCGATCACAGCCAATAGGAATCCTGCGAATTAACCGCCTGCGCTTAAGAACTCCGCAATCCGACGGGCAGTATCCAGACTGACCTTCTCATCACAGCCATGTTTCAGCCAGCAATTGATATTCGAGTTGTTCAGGCCCAAGTCACGGCAGATCCGATAAGTGGATACGCCCTTCTCCTGCTGAACCTGTAGGATCCTCTCGCGCAGTAAGCTCTTCACTCTCCGGTCACGCTCTCCTTTTTGAGAAACGGACAGGTAACTCGACCACACCTTCCGGTATTCTTGGGGAAGGGAGGGATCCTGATCGCGAAGAGCGGAGAGCATTGCGTCATAGTCGTATTTCTGCAGCAGGCCGCCGTAGTATTCGGCAAGTGGCGTATTCCTCACTGCCGTCATAAGAACCTTCTCCTGCCCGTTGGCCAGAGCATACAGCAGCAGCGGCTCCCGAAGACGGTGATTCTGTGCAACCGCTTCCCGGGTGAGTGGATAGATTGCCGTCGTACCTGCACGAGACAGGGAAGCCACATATTGCTTTGTAAAGCCCGGAAAGGTGAGTTGCCTCATGGCCGATACGCCCTTTCAAATTCATTGAAGTCGTACAGGAATTGCTCATATGACCGATCGTTCAGCGCGCTGCGCTTGGCTTCGTCCTCAGCCGTCGCCAGATTATGGAGGCGGTCCCAGTCTATGGCGCGAAGGACGTTCGGATCTGTGATGTCTTCATGATCTACGCCACGATAGGAATACAGCTTTGCGATCACGATGTCTTCCAGTGAAGCGGTGTAGAAGTCGATAATCTTTCCTTGGATATCCGGCAAAGGTACGAGCCGGTCCTCATAGTTATAGGGGAAATTGTTGATATAGGTCTGTACGCGTGTATTGATATCGTAGCTTTCCATCAGACTGTGGAGTTTCCTGGAGGAATCCAGGACGTCGATATCATGTGTGGCACGGGGCAGCAGCTCCATCAGGATTAGAGCTCCTCCGCCCACAATGACCATATGGAGACGTTCAGCCTCGCCAAAAAGAAGGCTGGCTTCTTCGTCCAGGTCCTTGAGCCGTTGGATTAACTCAGCGCGCATCATTGCCGACATAGCATCTCCTTTCCGGTGATCCGCGAGTACCGTCCGTTATATATCTATAATTCAATAACATTGTTAATGAATTATAGATATAATACAAGGCCAGCCTTTCTTTGTCAAGGACATTAGGGCCCCAGCTTGTTCCATATACCTATTCTGACTGTGGATTGGAGTCTGCTCCAACTCACAGTCTTTTTTAGTCAGGCCAAAGGAGGAAGAATAAATGATACCTGACGCAATCCTATTAAGAATAGCTAGGCTATTTCTGATCCTCGCAGCTGCACTTGTTTTCGGAGTGATCTTTGGGATCGCAACAGACGATAAGATACTGCTTCTGCTCTCCATTGCTCTTGCTGTGACAGGGGGGATAAAGATCGGCACACTGTTCTTCTCCGCGAGGAAACGGGAATATGAGATCGTTGAGGGAACCGTGAATTCCCTGCGAAGAATCCCGGTACGGAAATGCTGCGCTCTGACTGTGACCAATGGCGATGGCGTCGAAATGGAGATCATAGTCCGGGGCAGAGCCTCCCTTACTACCGGAAAGCATTACCGGCTTTATCTGTCACGTGAAGATCCTATACTTGAAAACCTACCTAAATCTCCGCTTCTCCAACCGGCCCGTGTGCTGCTTGGATTCGAGGAAACCCTTGCAGAACAATGAGATACGGGCACTTTAATTCGCAAAATCTTTTTGGCGCTGAAAGGAGAATTGGGTATTGTGGCATGACCTCTGTGAAACCGCTATGATTAACTTGTTCTTACTAGATTTCTTCTCCATTCGGAGCTTACTAAGTTGTGGACCCGTGATAACTGTGCGGGATTTTGGCGGATGTACGGCACCATGATTATGGGCTGCATCTGCCCTTTTTTATCTCTGGTACGCCCAGAGTTATGACAGAACCACTCGCCGACAGGCGTTTGGCATAAAAGGCCGAAAGGCAGAAAGGAAGAAAACAAATGTACGCAGAACTCAATCTGGAAGGAAGACTCACGGCGGATCCGGAATTCCGTGTCGGCAAGGAGGATCGTGAATACGTAACCCTGCGGCTGGCTGTCAATCAGAAGCTTGGCCCGCAGGAGAATACCACGTTCTACAACTGCACCGGCGGAGAGTACATCGCAAAACGGATCAAGAAGGCAGGGCTCACCAAAGGCCAGCCCCTGCACGTCTCCGGCACTCTGACGGGCCGCGAGTATGAGGACAGGAACGGAATCAAACGCTTTTCGCTCGACGTTGGGGTTCATGACTGGCACTTCGTCGGTTCCAAGCCCAAGGACGCTGCTGACAATGCTGCCGCTGAAGCACCGGCCAATTCCGGCGGGAGTATCAGCGGCGAGGTCTCCATCTCCAACGATGACGACGAACTGCCCCTCTGATCGCGGCGCGGTGAAGCGGCTGTGAGAATCAAAAACTCGCAGCCGCTTAGCCTCCATCTACGCAAATCGAGAAAAGAAAGGACTGAAAACTGTGGCTGAAAAAGGCCGAATTAGCTCATGGTCCGTGTTTCGGATCATCCTGCTCCCCTGCATGTTCCTCTGCACGATCACGAAGAAGCCGGTGTTCCAATGGCTCGCTCTGGCAGCGCTGCTGCTCTGGGCAGCTGTTGAGATCATCCGGCTCATCTGCTCGGTGCGGAATAAGCGGAGCGGCAAAGGGAAGCTGGTGAAAAAAGCAGCGCGAAGGAAGAAGCCTGACCGCAAGAATTCAGAGGACAACAGCCTTCTGCTGCAGGTGAACTATCGGATCACGGACCAGCTCAAGGCGACCTACCCTGATGCGGCGTGGCTTTGGACTGCCAAACCCAGTCAGGAGGAGCTCAAACTCGGCGGAACCTGGCGGATCAGTCTTCAGAATACCGATCCGTTCAATTACGCTGAGATTACGCTCAGAAACTCCGGAGCAATGCAGATCGATCTGATGCAGGTCACATCCCTCCATGAAACGGCCAAGGAGCCGGATCCGGATGACAATGATCTGACGCCGGGCGAGATCCTCAGCCGTTTCGATGTCCAGGAATGGTACAACGAAATCGGAGAGGAAGCGCTGTGCGACATCGTGGATGAGTTGAATACGCAGGGATACAAGCAGCTGCGCATCTCTGAAGACGGCGACGTTACAATCACCGCAAAGGGCGGCGAACGCTGCTTTGCTGCAATTGACCGCTTTCCGCCGAAAACTGTGTGGGAAGATCTCTGCATGCTCCTGCGGCAGGATGATATCAAGGCTTCGATCAGCGGTTCTCAGATTGCGATCGCATGGTGATTGCTTGCTGAAATGGAATTTCACTGGTACGAGAACTATTACAAGACGCCAAACGGAATGCCGAACAATCTGGAACGGGGCCACAGCTTCGCTATCGGATTCTACATGACCGAGCGGCTGATCCGAATCAGAACAGAGTTCATCCATTCCGACCAGTCTTTCTTTTTCAGCATGTCAACGCTCATGTCCGGTTACGTCCTTTTCGCGCACTTTGCAAACGGAACCGTTCGGCAGATCAAGCTCGGTCAGAAACTCCCGGATGGGACGAAGGCTGTACCGGGTGTCAATCTTGAGCGGTTGCTACTTTCGGGTCAGATCGGAGCGCTTTCCAATCACGACTAATCACAAGGGGTGATGGCTTCAAGCCGCGAGGCTGCCATCGCCCCAACTATCTGCTGGCCGTGCAGCCTGATTGGGCTGCCTCACGGTGCTGCAAGACAAATTGAGGTGCTTTTATGGCTAAAACAAAGCTCTTTGACAGTTATACCTACAAGCTCACGCTTCCTGCGCCTTTCGACAGTCCGAATTGTACCGGAGCGAAGTCCTTCGGGTTTTCCCGGTACAACACAGTCAGTGTCCAGAAGTCCACACTGCATGCGCCTACGCTTCGAGCTCTGCTCGCTTATGCGAAGCTCGTTCACGAGACCGATGCAGGCCATTCTGTGCAGGGACTCGGTGCCGTCGGTCAGCAGGGCACGACCTACCGAATCGCGGAATATGTGTCTGCCAACAAGACCGATATGGTGGCGTTCAATCAGAACACCGGGAAATTCTACACGGCGCGTGTGAAGGACGGTGACACCATGCTTAATTCATATGTCCTCGGACCCGGATCAGGCATGGGCTCCGGCTCTGCGCTGATTTTCTGCCTGATTCCGTACCTGCTGGAAGAAAGCGAGTTTGAAGGCTGCTTCAACGAATTCCTGACCGAGATGGCTGATGGCTGGACCGATATGGACAAGGCGCTGAATACGGCTCTGATTCTGTGCGACAACGTCTACCGCAGGATTGAGAACGCCAAAAACCTCGGAGCTGACGGGATCAGGCTTGTCATTCCGGCGACAGGGAATCTTGCAACCATTACGCAGATGGCGCTGGACAACGGCAACTACTCGCCGACCGGCGTACTCTTCGGCGAGTTCAATATCTTCCCCATGGCCGGATGCGTATCGCCTGTGAGCATCGCAGCGATCACGCCCGCTGAACTGGCTGGGAAATATAAGCTCTCAGCGAGAACGCTCAGCGCACGTGAACAGGCGATGGTTCCCAAACTCCCTGACTGGTATATCGTCCCGCGTGAGGTCGTTCGTGTGTGTGAACATGTAATGACGACAACCGGAGCAAGCCAGCCGATGCGGAATTTCATGTTCCGCGGCGTTGCCGGTACGGGCAAGACCATGTCGGCCCAGGCGATCGCTGCAGGACTGAACCTGCCCTACACGCTTATGACCTGCAATGCGAATACAGAGATCACCGATCTGATCGGTCAGTTCATCCCGGACGCACCGGACCAGCACGGTTCCAGAGCTCATATTAAGGAGCTCCCCAAGCTGTCGGACATCACCATGCACCCGCCCAGTGTCTATCAGATGCTGACCGGCGAGTATGACGACGACAAGACAGAGGACGACGTGCTGCAGAAGCTGATCGAGATCGCGGTGGAACAGCTGACGCCCGCCAACGAGCAGGGCCAGAGGATCCGCTATGTGGATTCTCCGCTGATTGAAGCGATCCGCTACGGTTACGTCTGCGAGCTGCAGGAGCCTTCGTGCATTGCGAACCCTGGCGTTCTGGTCGGCCTCAACTCCCTGCTGGACAACTGCCAGGTAATCACCCTGCCTACCGGCGAGCGCATCGAACGGCATCCGGACACGGTCCTCATCGTAACGACGAACAGCGATTATGCCGGCTGTCGGGATATGAACCAGAGCATCATCTCCAGAATGGATCTGCTCTACGACATCGAGGCTCCGGAGCTGACAACCATGGTCAAGCGCGTGATGAATATCACGGGCTATACAGACGACCAGACCGCTACGAAAATGGCCATCGTCGTTCGGGACATCGCTGAGCGTTGCCGCCAGACCATGATCACTGACGGCAGCTGCGGCATGCGCGAGCTGAAGAGCTGGATCCAGTCCACGATGGTCACCAATGACCCGTATGAATCGGCACTCTCGACGATCATTTCCTCCGCGTCCGCTGACCCGGACAATCGTGCGGAGTTGATCTCGTCGTGTTTGCAGGCCCAATTCTCTGAAAGATAAACAGAAACGAGGTGAACGACATGAAACGCGAAGACAGGATTATCCTCAGGTTCTCCATTGCGGTTTCGATCCGCTGCAACACGGATGACAATCCGCTTCCGGAGAATCCGACCCCTGAGCAGGCTGCAGATTACATTCAGAAGGTGCTCGAGATTTTGTTTGCCAAAACCGGCAAGCAGATCTACGTCTATCCTCTGAAGCATCCGGTCAGCAGCAAGTTCCCCCTGGTCATCCAGTTGGGGGATATCAGCGAATGCCTTTTCTGGTTCTATCCGAAAATGGAACCCAGTAGGCTGGCGATCCACCTGGAGGAGTCTCTTCAGGATCTCTTCAGCGGCGCGGTCTCCGTTCCCGCCTGAGGTGACCTGACATGAGGACTTCCCATCTGATGATCCGCAAGCGGATCCTGGAGGAAAAGAGCAAAATCACAGACGAGCAGTTCTTTGCATCACGCGAATACGGCGGTTATCTGACGGATATCACGGAGTCTGCTACCAAGCGGTACAACCGTGCAGTCCGGGTGTATGTGAAGGCAGATCACGATGATAACAACGTAGCCTGTACGGACTACAACGGCATCATGATCAACGCCTGCAACGAAATCACCTGGAGCTTCCCGACGAGAGCGCTGCGTTCGCTCAGTATGCAGGGCTTCAACGCACACGAGTTCGCCCACATCCTGTTTACAGACAACCCGGTATGGCACCAGTATTTCCGCAGACTCGAAAGGGGTAAGTTCTATCCCAGAATGCCTGACGGTATGAGTGCGGATCAGGAACTGCACGCGGACGAGATCCTGGAAGCAATGCTGGACGAGACTGACCCGGTGCCCGCAAACGTGATCCTCAGCGCAGCGCACGCACTGAGCAACATTCTGGAAGACGGCTATGTGGATGCCAAATGCACCGCCGCCTATCCCGGAACCCCTGCACGGGGTATTGCTCTGAACAACCTGCGCTTCGCAGAAACTGTGCCGGACATCGAGACGATGATCAATCGCAAGTTTATCGACCACAATATCATTTTGAACCTTTTGATCCAGTACGTCCGGGTCCACGAGCTCAACAATCTGACAGACTACGACGGCGAGTTTCTCGACTTTCTGAAAGAGCACATTCCCATCGTTGACGGCTGCATTTATGCCGACGACGCCAGGGACCGCTGCGAGGCGGTAAATCTGCTTCTGATCGACCTGTGGCCGATTATGCAGAGGTGCTTTGATGATCTGAGAGACAAATACGATCAGGCCAAGCAGTCTGCACAGAACAACGCACAAGGAACCCCCGGCGGCGCTGGCGGCACACCAAATCCGCAGTCTGATTCCGATGAAGACTCTGAACAGGACAGCGCTCAGCAGATTGCCGCTCAGCAGCAGGCTGAGGCAGCTGTGTCAGAAGAACTCAACAGCCAGCTCCCGCAAGCCGCGCCAAACTTCACGCTTGAGACGGCCCCGGTCCCCAGTAAGGAAGCCTTTGCGCCAAGTCAGGACGGTCAGAAATCCGTCATGGCGGAGGTGTCGAGGGTTCTGGAGGAGGAAACCGAGCGCATCAAAGCACATGTGACCAAAGGGATCGTCAGCGAGGGTGACGGCGGCCAGGACTGGAATACGGAATACGAGGGCGGCGAATATGACTATGCAGCCGAAGACATTGAGCGTCTTTTGGACTCTATGGCAGAGGCCATTGTCAATGAAGAGCAGGAGCAGGAACTCTCGGAAGAACTGCAGCGGGAAGCGCAGCAGATCTCCTATGGGAATGCACACCGCGGTATCCACATCACCGTCAATCGCATGTCCCGTGTTGATCCGGAGATGGTCGACAGCTACAACCGCGTTGCGCCGCAGCTGCTGATGCTGTCAAAGCGCTTGCAGCACAGCGTCAGCGCAGTCTTGCGCGATAAGCGGCAGGGCGGAAAACAGACCGGGTTGCTTTACGGCAAACATCTGAACCAACATGCTCTGTACAGGAATGACGGACGCATCTTCTACAATTCGCGGCTCCCGACCGAACCGATCAATCTGTCAGTCGGACTTCTTGTGGACGAAAGCGGCTCCATGTGCGGCAGTGACCGAATCACCCGCGCAAGAGCAACCGCAATCGTCATGCAGGATTTCTGTGAGAGTCTCGGCATTCCCCTGATGATCGTCGGACACACTGCCTGGAGCTCCAGAGTACAGCTCTTTTCCTATGCTGACTTTGACTCCAGGGACAAGAACGACAGATACCGGCTCATGGACATGCAGGCACGGGACTGTAACCGCGACGGAGCGGCCTTGAGATTCGTGGCTGAAAAGCTCGCAAAGCAGGTTTCAGAAATGAAGATCCTGATCATTATCTGTGACGGTCAGCCGAACGACGACGGGTATTCCGGCAGTGCTGCCGAAGCTGATCTGCGCGGCATCAAGCTGGAGTATTCACGGCGCGGCGTTCAGATCTTCGCTGCCGCGATCGGAGACGACCGCCCGAACATCGAGCGGATCTACGGTGACGGCTATCTGGATATCACGGATCTGAATGACCTGCCTGTCATGCTCACGAGCCTGATTGCAAGGCACCTGCCGCATTGAAGGAGGGTTGATTTGAACCAGCATTTGTTTGATACGAACGGCAAGCTCTGCGGTCCTGAACTGGATCGCAGAGCCGCTCTTTGTGAGGAGTGTATGTCCGAACATTGCGCATTCAATCCGGAAGGCATCTGCACTTTACCTCTGATCTGCGGCCGAAAAGCTGCAGTAACCGATTACGGATGCCTGGATTGGCTTGATGCTGAAGGAGAGGAGTGAGTTTCAGATGGAATCCGACGCCAAGATCGACCAAGAACTGAATACGTCCCTTCGCCCGGCAACTACAGAAACGGAGTGTTCCATGGAAGAGAATAACCAGAACAGCAACGACAAGTACTTCAGGTATCTGGATCAGCTGCGCGAAAGCGGCGAGACCAATATGTGGGGTGCTGCAGAATACCTTGAGCGGACGTTTTCCGAATTGACCTGCGATCATAACCGCAGCCGCGAAATTCTGTTTTCCTGGATGCGATATACGGAGAACCGTCACGCAGAAATGGAGGACGCAGAATGAACGGAGAGATCCTGTCGAAACTGACAACCGTATGCCCGTTCCCCGAAGTCTTCGAAGACAAGGTGAAGCGGGCAGACAGCGGTATGGTCT
>JAEEGG010017220.1_pt1 | contig 14879 bp, 24 predicted proteins | sample 9134161 | NCBI WGS metagenome assembly JAEEGG01 (sample SAMN16246543, study PRJNA631951) | gut metagenome | biome: gut microbiome; feature: rumen; material: CR-attached | host: Bos | place: Iran: Karaj | collected 2018-10
AGATGGCCTGTCGTTTGGAGTCGGTCATACTATTTCAAGTTTATCTACTCATTCCCATGGACTGTTCTTGTGATTGATTAGCTTTGTCCTGCTCTATTATAGCAGAGTAAGCACTTTCAGTCATGTCTTTTAACTTATTACTCTCTGGTTTATCCATAGTCATATCTTGACTTGACTTTTCTGTCAAGTTTACATCTGTGGTATGTTGCTGAGAAAATTGTATGTCTGGAACTCTCACAGAGTTTCCGGGCTCTATGCCAAAAACCATATTGAAATAACGGAACCTCTGATAGTCATCAAGAGACATGGCCTTATCGAATTGTTGTTCTGTTAACACCTTCGAGACGGTCTTTCCATCAACAATAGCGGTCATCAGATATTTATTCTCTAAATCTTTTAAAATTTCAGGTGGAATGATCTCATTCCTTCCTGCAGCATTGAGCCGTTCAAGGAGTATAGCGGCATTGTGAACATGAATGTTACTTACCTCTAACTGATGACCGTCCACTCCCTGGGTGGCAATGATATCTTGGCCTGTATCTTTCGTAATAAGACTGACGGATTCATTCAATGTCGGTGTCCTGTCCTCTTCTTTATCACTGCTTTCGAGAGGATGTCCTTTATCGTTATTGGAATAGGCCAACAACTCTTCTTCCTTGCGAGGAAAATCTTTTTTTCCCTCTTCCAACTCTTTCTTCGGCTCGTTCATAACTATTCGCTCTATATTTAGAAATTCTCTTTTATAAAATCGAATGGCCCATATATAATGCGTACTGCGTAAGGCTTATCGGATATCAAGCCCGACTCCTTATAGTCTACAATGTCGATGCAAATGGCAAAGCCGAGGTTCTTATCTGTAGGAACTGGCGCAATGCCACCGTATGACTCGAAATTGTTGCCGTTGTCGAGATCCACAAAGTTAGCATAGAGTTTACTCAGCAACTCATGGAACTCTCTCTTTATGCTTATGGCATCACTCTTTGTCCGGCAGTCAACTCCAAAGATGGCACCATTGAAGATACCATCTGACTGAAACAGGAAGTGCATCCAGTCGAACTGTATTCCTTCGTATTGTGTATCCGAAAACCGCAGATTATCTTTGGTGGAAGTTTGAAGATCTGGCTCGCCAAACTTCACTTCAAGATTCTTTCTCGTTTCCCCGTAGGGTGTTCCAAAGGGTATGTTACAAATCCCTTTCACCATGTTTGCCTCCAGAACTACCTTCCAAAAGGCATCGGAGGACTCTCCATCAGCAACAGTCATCGTAATCATTTCACCGTCTGGGAGAGCGTAGGACATTTCCTTGCCGGTGATATTACATCTTGACACCACATTTGAAATCAAAATTCTGGCGGCTGGTGGAACTTGTTGGGCACTATCCAAAAGCGGAGTCGTGTCAATAGCGACCACTCTTTTGTCTGTGGACTCTAAGGCTGCAAATGAACTTGTGAATAGGGTAGCAGCCAACCCTAATAATACTATCCTTTTCATCTTCTGTTATGTTTTAATAATCCAATATTCTGCTTACTTCGCTTGCCCTCTTCCACCTGTCTAAGGCGTCATGAGCGATGTCCGAATGTGACTTTGGAATAATACCTGCCGTTGCCTGATTCCATACATCCGTCAGATTATGATAGGCAATGCTGATGGCAAGCATACGGAGTTTTCGGTTCATTCGTGCCAGTGCGTCTGACAATTCCCAAAGCATTTCCGTGCGCTCTGCGCCGGTCATCATGTTTTCGCTGCCACCTTTGGCGATTGATACTTTCAACAGTCGGTAAGTTTTGACAAACTCCTGCGCTACCTCCATATAGAGATCGTTCATTGCCAGTGTGGCACCGATGCCTACGGGATTGGCATTGATGGCACGATGTAACTCATAGAGGTGCTGCAGGGTCTCGACACCATCAGCATAGAGCGTGGTGCCAGCCTTAATGGCTTCGGCATACCCTCGCACTGTTTTCAGGTAGGAGTTGTATTTTGACTCCCACCCCTTCATGATGGTGAACTCGGTAGCAATGGCACCTTGGCGTACCGCCGTCTTCTGCATACCATTCGACTGGCTCTTTATTTTTGAATTTAAAGTGTCAGTTCCCTGTTTAATAACGGCAACTTCCAAAGGATTTGAAGATGCCACCTGCGAATGGCCCCAAATCGGTATGGAAGATAATAATCCTACAACGAATATTCGCAATAATCCTTTCATAATCTCCCTGCTTTTATTGTCCTAATAATCTACTCCCGATGCTTGTAGGGCACCGCGTTTCCAACGCTCGAAGGCACTACCGCACATCTCGCCTATCGTCTTAGCTTGATAGAGAGAACGCTTGAAATAATGCGTCCTTACAGTCACATACTTCCAGATAACATAATAGGTATGATCGATGCAATTCCGGATGTTATCAAGGCTCTCATTAATGCTCTCCATCACTGTAAGAAGTTTCTCCGTAGTGATATGTCGCAAACCACTGGCATACTGCGCCAACTCAATCAGACTATTTATAAGCTGTTGACCGTCTTCGCCGACCTGTTCAACACAGCGACGACAGGCACCGACAATGATAGTGTCAGAGGACACAATATTTCCCTGTAGAGTACATTTGTTCATGAAGTCCTCTATCAGAGTAGATAACTGACTGACTTTGTCTGACACGTCAGAATAGGTGTTTCTGACATTCACCACCGTCACACCGCTTTTATAGATGACATCAATAATATCAAAACACTTGGTGTATTTGTCGAGTTTCACATTCAACGAGTCGTATTCAACACCCGCCTCCTTACTGTACTTATGCAACAGTTCGTTAGCCTGCTCCAGACCGCTACGGGCCAACAGCACACTACGAACACGCTTATGGTCGTCAATCAACGCTTCAACGGACAGGAAGTCGAAACTCCACTGTGCACGGCCAGCCAGCGGCATCAACATGAGAAACAGTAATATGCCGATTAACCGTCTGCCGTTATTGAATCTGATAGTTCTCATTTTATTTGTTTTTTGTTTGTCATATTAATCGTCTATGCCTGCTACACCTGTATTGGCTAACTTCCATCGTCCAAGCGCAGAACGTGCGACCAATCCAAGTTTGGTCTTCGGTAAAGGACGGATTTTTGTTGAGTCCCTTTTTATCATCTTTTCGTAACGGAGATAACTGATATACTCGCATACCTCAGTATTCTTTTCAAGAATATCCTTGTAGATAGCAAGATACTGTTCCTTACGCATGCCTTGGGGCATATATGCGTCACGGACAGCCTGCAGACCGCAGTTGAGACAGTTGTAGCGCTCCATCCAAATAATATATACTTTGGCCGGAGCACCCTCCGTTGTCAACTTCTCGATATTCTTCTTAAAAATATCAAGTTTATTCTCTATCTTGCCTTTCTCAACCTGCCAGGCTACATCGGTAACACCTGGTGTTCGGTCAGCGATATTCAAGGCTTCGACACGCTTACGCTCGTTCAGCGCACTGTCAAGGGCTTCGGCGTGACCTTCCTCCTTGTTAAGTTCCAAATGCATCTGGGTGCGAAATAACTGTTTGTTAGTCATCATAGCACCGTTGCGGTAACTCTTATGCAGGGCATCGTAATAGAGATCGGGCGTGAAACTACCAATTCCAACCTCGCCGATAGTGAACTGGTTCATCACAGAACTGTCATGGTTATAGGTCACAGACTGCGCTTTTGCGCCGACAATGACCGAGGCCAATAATGATATTACAAATACAGATCTTCTCATACTCTTTATTTTTTTATCGTCTTAATCCTTTATTGATGGTTATATCTTTTGCTATTTCGTCGAGCACCTTATCCAGTCGCTCCAGTTGCTCTTTGTTGAGTGCATGGATGCAGTCAATGGCTACTTTCTGTGCCAGGATCTTACGATGAGCAATGTCTGATTCCTCACTGATTCTGACTCCAGGCGTGCTGATGGCCTTGTAATAGTCATTGAATGAGTCCTGAAGCCAGCGGATGTTCCTGTGTAAACCGTTACCGGTGATGTGCTCAATGGCGTACTGAGATGTTTCGGCACGAAGTTTAGCTATCTTTGGATCAACCGTCGCTGCTGCTGTCCGACTTCGATTCGTGTCTATTGTCCTGATGACAAGTCCCTTCCTCTTCGCTGTTTCGATCATGTTTTTAGTTCCGCGCGACTGACCGTCCCAGAAGGCTATCAGGGCATCGGCATTATCTGCCATTTTCGCGTTCCTGATTGGACCGGCTTTCTTCTCATCATTCAACCAGTCTGCGGGGAACTGGCGGATCTCATAGCCTCGCTCCCTGGCATATCGTTCACCCAGACGGTCGGCACCTCTGGCAGTGCCACTAACTATAATTATATTGCTATCCTGTCTTTTAGAGGACAGGATGGCATCGCATTTATCACGCAACAACTGGTAGTCGCTGAAATCTCGCGTTCCTGCGATTATGACCCGAAATTCTGGTTTGCTCTTTTCTGAATTTTCCATAAGACTTATTTTCCGCAAAGATACAAAGTATCTTCGTGGTTCGACTTCCTGAAAAATAAAAAGTCATATATTAACGTTTTAACGACCATCAAGGGCGGTAAAACACCTCAAAGCGGGTGAAAATGAAACGGGAACAGGATTTTTAGACCTTCACAAAGGTGTAAAGAAATTTGCTGAAACGGGCATTTTACCGATGCCGGAAGGAAAAATGACCTCATATAAAGGCCATACGCAGCATTTCACGACTGTGCCGGTATAGTTATACCTCCCTTTTTGGGGTGAAATAAAAATTCCTGACACATAGAATTATAGACATGTCTATAGTTTAAGTATCAAAGGGATAGATATCCCAATAGTGCAGGGCATCGTCTGGAGACTGGCCGTAGATGTCGATGTAGTCCGTCACCTCCTGCTCCAGGTGGTACGGCTTCGCTATCTCGATAGCCTGCTGTCGGGTGAACCTCGACGCGGCCACATGTTCCAGATGCCGCTTGATAAGTAACTCCTTGTATGGAATGATCTTAGGAAACTTCATTTCTTTGTTTGTTTTTAATGAGCTGCCACCATTGGAGTCGAAGAACACGAACTTAATCGCACGATCCTCCAAAAGGCAGCAGCTCATATCATGTGTCGTTTACTCTACACCCTCCATCAGTACGGTTATGGCACGTTCCTGGGCCTGATCGACTGTCAGACCGTCACGCCGACGTTCCTCAAACTCCTTCTCGGCCAGTTCTGCACGGGCCTCGATGAAGTCATCGACATCCTTCCGAGGGTCATCGGTATCGACCAGGTACTTCTTAAGGTACAGTCGATAATATGACAGTTCCTTGCTCATAGCAGTGTCAATCAGGAATCCCGTAAATCACAGTGACGGTGGCACCAGTACTGTGCAGTAGTACAGCGATGGTACGCCCGCCAATCGTGCCGGTACCAGAGTATACCGTATCCCCCTTTTTGCTACTCTCATCATCTTTCGTCAGCGTCATGTTATACCGCTTCTCGATTTCCGAAATGATGTAAGTCGCATTGCCAGTGATGTAGGTCACAGAAACCATGCTCAGCCCTTGGTTACGTCCGAGGAAGGTGTAAGTGACAGTCGTAGTGTTCTTGCCGTTTTGGTACAGCAGTGCATAGTCATTGCTGCCCTCGACCAACTCCCAGCCGGACATGTAAGCCTTTACATGGTCGGTGTTGCTTCCCCAGTCGAAGCATGGTTCGTAGTACGTAACAGTACCTGGTACTTCCTGTCCTGGCAGGTCATCATCATCATCACCGCCGCAGGCAATGAATGTGGTACACATGCAGCCCATCAGGGCCAGCATCATCAACTTTGTAAAAACACTCTTATTCATTTTTTTTTCGAGTTGTGTCCCTGGTCGGCCAGTAGGAACCTGTTTCCGTTAAGGAGTGAGCCGCCACCTATGAAGGCACTCCCTGATTAATTTGGAAACTGGAGGCCCTTCCCTCCGTGGAATGTTGAAGCTCGCGCTGTCAGCGGGTCGTTGACCCCAAATCGTGGTTGCGGTTTCCGCACAACTCGAAACCTTTTAACGTCGTCACCTACACTGGGTCTGGACGGAATACTCTCGTATTCGGGTGCAAAAGTACAAATTTCTTTGTAATTTGCAAATTCTCTTACCTTTTAGTCGTCCAAGCGCTTCAATTCAGTCTCTACTTTCTTTGTATATGCTTGGCCCCTCGACACGAGGTATCTGAAATTCACCACATCGTCGACTATCTCGATATGAAATGTGAAAAATGCACGGTAGCCACCGATGCGAATACGGTATACCGAATGATAGCCTACGAGACGGGTGCAATCTGTTATGTCTTCAATGCCTTGTGCTGCTTTAACTTCTTTGATGACATCGAGGACACTATTGAGTTGCTTGCCGGATAGTCGGTCAACCGCCTTGGAAAAGCTCTTTGAAATCTTGATTTTCATAGCCCATATTTCTTTTCAAAGGCTGTTTGTTCTTCATCACTGAGCATTTCCATGCCTTCAGGATCCGTCTGCTGTAGATACCTGTATACGGCTGCGTCATCGTATGACTCGACAATCTCATCAAGGCTGCTCTCAATGAACTTTTTCAGGTTGGTGCCACGACTGGCGGCTATAACAGACAGTCCCCTGAATGTGTCTGGCTTGATGTCTATGACCTTACGCCTCATAGCAGGCTTGGAGGTCGTTTTCCTAACTGTTGCATCCATAATTCTCTGAATTTTGGTGCAAATATACATAATATATATGATATATACAAATTATTCGGAGTATTTAACATTCAAAACATCGTTGACGCGCATCTGAATAACCTTGGCTGATGGCTTTTCTAAATCTGCAGTAGCATGTAGGTACTCTTCGCATTCAGACCAGAACTGCCGTTCCTCGCGCCAAACAAGATACAATATCTGTCGTTTGTCACTTACAATGTTTGCTTTCAGAATGGGTGCATCCTTGCCCCATGCCTTACGACACAGACTAAGGAACTTTGCAACATCTGCTACCCTAAACCATTTGTCTTCATGGCATCTGATACCTACCAATACATGCTCTGGAAAGCTCTCAACCTTCAGATATTCGTTTGAAATCATAAGCTGAAAGGCAGAGTTATCCCACCATTCAAATGATTTCCTACCGAACCGTCGAAGTTCATTGAGATATCTGACGACTTCTATTCTTTCATTCTTTGTTTCCATATTTTGTATTATATAATATATATTTAATTATAACTTTGAGCGCAGTCCGCTCTTAATCTCAATACCTTCCATGCGCAGGTATTTATAAACAGTATTGCGCGATTTGATACCCGTCGTGCGCATGATGGCCGACACACTATTACCATTGCGGTATAGTTGGGCGCACATCGACGCACGTTCCGGCTTCGGTTGCTTCGGCCTGCCAAACTTCACACCTTTTTTCTTGGCCTCTCTCCTACCCTCTTCGGTACGCTCCTTTATTAAGTCACGTTCGAACTCGGCAAGGCTGGCGAAGATGTGAAGGGTCAATTTTCCAGTGGTGCTCCCAGTGTCGATATTATCCCGGAGTGATACCAGGCTAATATTTCTCTTCTGAAGCTGCTCGATGATATCAAGCAGATCTTTGAGCGACCTTCCCAGACGGTCAAGTTTATAGATGACAAGGGTGTCACCTTCACGGAGGAACTGGAGGGCTGCTTGAAGTTCTGCCCTCTCCCCTACTCCACTGACCTTCTCGGCGTAGATCTTCTCACATCCGGCATCGGTGAGCGCAGTCTGCTGCACGTCGAGGTGCTGGCCGGAGGAACTGACACGGGCATATCCTATCTTCATAAATAGAATCCTTTAATGGGTGAATACTCCAGACCTCCATCATCATCATAGCACTCTCCCACCCATTCCTCTGGGTGTTCGACACTATACTGACACTGTGTCTGCCAAAAGCAATCGTCACACATCCCTTTTGCCATAACTGTATATTTAAGTCCTACTTTGTTAAAACTCCGTTTTTATACACTTGTGCAATGTCTGGATCCCGCAGTTCCGGGCGCAGTCCGCTATGTTCACCTTACTCCTAACTTTTTTGAACATGCTTCTTGGTGGGATATGGCCCAGAGGAAATCACTTTTCTCCTTATCAGTCATATCACCCCATGACAGATAGCCGACTGGAGTATGTGCTACACATCCTTCTATCTCGCAGGGAGTACCGGGCAAACCCTTGGTACATTCCCCTTCTCTGTTGCAATACAGGCAGTTCTCGTCAGTCATACTCTAATATTTTGTTATTGATTGCTGACGGCCTGCACCATCATATCCACCATGGGATTCTCTTCGCGGCTCTTGATGTTCAGGGCCTCGCCCTCTGCAGCCTCGAACGTAACGCTGGGTGCTGCACCGGCGGCTTCGGCTTTCTCTATGAAAGCTATCGTCTCGTCCTGTCCGCAACGTGCTGCAATCTCCGCTATGATGACTGTCACTACATCGGTCTTGAAACCTTTGTCGCGTATCTGCTGCAGATCTTCCTTCGCAGGCTTGATTTTGGCCGTATGGTATTCTATCACCATCTGACCGCCTACCTCGTTCCACAGGTCGAGCAGTTCCATCTCGTAGGGGTTAGTTCCTTCTGCCATAATTTTGTAATATATAATATATATTTATTTATCACGGTATGTTGCAGGAACTCTTATCGTGCCATGCTCTGACTCATACTTAGTTAAGTACTCCTGCAGGGCTTCTTCAATGACATCACGGATCTGCCTACGATGCTCCAAACAAAGCATACGCAGTTTCCCCATCATTTCGGGTTCGAGCGTGATACTGGTACGCTCTATTCCTCCATAATAGACCTTCGGACGGCCAACAGGACGTTTAGCCTTGGGGGTTGATGAACTTGTAGGTTCCTTTACCGGTTCTGCTTTCGGAGTTGGTTCAGCAGTCTTTACAGGCTTCTGAACAAAGCTTTCCAGTTGCTGCTTCAATTTATCTTGCTTTCCCATATTACATATTATATAATATATATTTATTTAATCTTTTCAAGAATCTCCTTAACCACCTTGGTATAATCCTGTGCTCCATTGCATGAAGGGTTGTACTCTATGAGGTTCTGGTGCACCAAAGGAGCTTCGGCAACGGTAATATTCTCCCTGATGTATGTGGGCAGCACAACATCACCGAACTCTTCCTGAAGGAATGATAATACAGCCTTATTCAAACTGCGGTTATTCCAACGGGTTATCAGGATGGCAAGCAGCTTGATTTGTGGGTTAAGCCGCTTCTGGACTTTCTCTAAAGACTCCTTCAGCATGTGCAATCCTTTATAGGGATAACCCTCGGCTGTCGTAGGTATAATCAGATAGTCAGATGCGACAAGTGCTGTCTGGAGTAACATACCCAGTGTTGGAGGGCAGTCTATCAGTATGAAATCATACTCGCCTGAATAGTTTGACAGAAAATCTTTCAGTCGGTATTCTCTCTCCATCATACCAGGTAATATAAGGTCGATGGTGGAGAACTCTTCCGCTGACGGAATCAGATGTAAGTTGTCGTTAATCGTGATGGGAGCGATCTTTACTCCATCCTTAAAACCATCATATATGGATTTCTCTGGCTGAATGTCAGTCAAACCCTGCGTGAGGTTAGCCTGTGCATCCAGGTCAATCAGTAGAACTTTCTTTCCCTGTTTTGCCAGTATTGCGCCAACGGTAGATGTCGTGGTAGTCTTGGCTACCCCACCCTTATGGTTGGCTACTGCGATAATCTTTGCTTGTGCCATAGTTTTGTATTATATAATATATATTTATTTATCCATAAATTTCACGATAGGCACGGTCTTTGGCCGTCCGCTATTGGTTTCATACTGATAGATGCCTATTTGACGGGCGACCTTTCCTGAAGGAACGTTCACCTTCTCGTCATCATAGTAATACTTCCCTTCGTCATTGACAAGCATATAGACTGTCATCCACTCTTTCTTGCCTTTTGCTAAAGCTGCTCCCTGTTCTAAGGATTGGAACACTTCAAAGCCTGTCTCGTTGATGACATCACCTGGTTGTTCGAACATGGTTACTCCGTTATCCTCAACTACAGGTGCTTCACGCTGTCCGCTTAACACAAAAGCAAACAGGAAGGTAAGCAGGACTCCCGTCACTACTCCACCAAGAAAAATCAACCACTTTTTCATATTATATAATATTTATTTATTAAATTGCCAAATGAATGAAGTCGTTACCTCTGAGCAACGTCCAGATCTTATGTGCGTAGTTCTGGTTGGCAAATGCCGGACAAAGCTTTTTATCATCATCCGCAATGTTATACGTCAGCAACTCTCTGCGGATGGCCTCTTTATCGTCGGTACTGGCGTACTCGCCCTTTGTGCCGTCACTTTTCTCATACGGTACACTGCCATACGGCTGGTTGATGGCATTTATCACCTCTTCTGCCACCGCTGACACCTGTTTCTTATAATCCTCTCGTGACATATCAGATACTCGTTTAGATTGTTATTGCCGATAAGAACGGTGAATAGACCTCAGAGACATCCCCGTGAGGATTTGTCTTCAGAAAGTCTTGAACAGTATCAAACTCTTCCTGTTCCAGACAGCGAAGGAGAAAATGTACAAACTTATCCTTTGGCTTGAAGTTGTTCATCGACTGGCACATTTCATCGGCAGCGGTATAGTCCTCGCCGTAGTCCTGTACAAAACTTGCCTTATACAATTCCGAATGTATGTTCGGCTGTGTGATCTCGAAGATACAATGATGCTTCATAACTTCCTTAATTTTTGGCAAATATACAAATAATAATTGATACTACAAAATTATTTAATATTTATTATATAATATATAATTATTTAATTATAAAACCGCCCAAATCTCCGCTATTACAGGGGATTCCGGCTCATGTGTCTTGACAAAGTGGAGGTAGTGCATGAGGTTTGTCGTGGTAACATCCTTGCCTTCCTCAATCCTCTGCAGACCTTCAAAACGGCACTTCTGCTCCTTGGCAATGGCATAGAGGCTGTAACGGTCACCTCGCCACTCGCGGAGGATCTTACCGATGCTGCTTGGCTCCGGCTTCCATGGGCGCTTTACCTTGCCTGTCAGAACATCCCCGATGTTGGTGTTCTGGAGCATCCATTCGTTCATATCCTCACCGTCGGCCTTGGCCTTGTCAACGGCTGCTTTCACCTTACGGATATGCTCTATATCAGAATGACGCTTGGAATAAGCCTCGTAGGACATCCATTCCGAGAACTGGTCTTCATCTACCTGGTTAAGTGCAGTTCTCCCACAGATGTTGTCAAGGATACCCTCTGCCCTACCCGCTACGAATCCGGCTACGGACTGGAGGTAGCCCAGATCCGGCTTGATGCGTTCAACGAGTGACCCATCAAATGCCAGATTGTTGATACACTTGCTGAGTGAGTCAGCCGCATTAGACAGGCTCGATGCTGTCTTGGCAATGGTCTGGATAGACTCATTGGGGGTTGAATTGTTCTTCATAATCAATACTCTATTTTATAGTTTAACGTTTCCATCAGACTTACGTCCTGCTGTTTGATGATAGCCAGTGCATCACACATGCTATCGATGGACTTCTGTTCGTAATGTTCGTAGCCTGTCTCCAGCCGTTTCTCCATGAAGTCCTTGGAATCCTGCAGCTGCTTTTCTGCTTCTCTCAGCCTGCGAAGAACTACGTCTATACAAACCATATACCTTTCAGGTGTCAATGTTTTCTTTGCCATAATTGATGTACTTTAGAATTATAGTGCAAAGATACAACATTTTTTTGTAATATCACAATTTATTGTGTTAATAATACATAAAATTGTAATTATTACATTATTTTGTGGTGTTTTGGTATTTTGTATTATATAATATTTAATTATTTAATTCAAATATTTATCGAAATACCTTACGATAAAACAAACATAGCAGGGTAGGGGAGTGGACCTGTAAACAGTCCTCATCCAATACCGAGTTTTCCCATTCGCATGATGATGGATGTCTGACTCCTTCCCATCTTCTGGGAAATCTGCTTAACTGTTTTGCCTTCACTATGCAGAGTCAATAAGAACTGGTCTTCTGCTCGCGACCATCGCTTGTTAGCGTTTGGGTGTAGTGTTTGACTTTGCTCATTCACCTTTTCTGGGTTCATGAACTCATCTACAAATACTGAAGGATATCGCCTGTCGTACATGACAATGGTCTTTACCTTGGCTCTCGTGATAGCAACATAGAATAGCCGGCGTTCCTCTCCATGGGGATATTTGTCACTCTTTGTCAGCACCACGTCGAGGACAGGATCATCACTAACCATCGACGGGAACCCATATACATCACGGTTACACTGGAGGATAATAACATAGTCGGCTTCCAGACCCTTTGACTTATGCGCCGTCAGGAACTCTATCTTTCTGCCACCGATGACATAGAAGAACTTTCCGGCCTCCTTCACACTCTGGTACATGAAGGACAGGTAATAGTCATCAAAAGAATATCTGCCAAGCAGGAATATTGATTTGTCTGCAGGGATGCTGGCAACCAGTTGGCCGATAATATTGCAATACTCATTCCTTTCGTATGGTTGGAACAGCAATTCTGTTTTCGTCTGAGTATTGAAGGGGTGAATTTTCTTAGTTATTTGTGTGGCGTTCTTCTGGATGAACCATGAGGAATAGCCCACCAACGGCTCACCGAACCTGTAGGTGGTTTCTATCTTGTTCATGTCCGTAGGCCCGAAGAACTCTTCAAAGCTATTGAACAGTGCCATGTCGCTGCCTGAGAACCTATAGATGCTCTGCCAGTCATCACCGACGCAATACAACTTTGCCGGAGGATTACCAGCTCTGAGGGCAAGCAGGAACTGGTAACGGTCAACGCTGATGTCCTGGAACTCATCGACAATGATATAGTCATATTGGACAGGCCGATATTGCCTGCATAGTTCCGTTGCTGTCAGGATGGCATCGGTAAAGTCTATCTGACCTCTCTTTTGAAGTTCTGCCTGGTAATTGTCATATACTGGCTTGAAAATGTTCCTGATGATGAAATCCGTCCTTTCATCCTCATTCTTCGCCAGTATGGCACTCAGGGACTTGCAGCTGGACTTCAACAGGGTTGCGAAGGTTACGGCCAAGCGGATAAACGCTTTCTCTCGCTTGCTTCCCTCTGGCAAAACCATTGCATATAACTCTTCCATGGTTTTCTCCTGGCACTTCACACCGGCAGCGGTAAGCATATCCTTCAACTTTTCTTTGATGTCGAAATAGTTGAAGTCCGCGCTGCTGGTGTAGAGTAGGGTAGTGCCGTATTTCTCATGGAGGTATTTCTTCCAGGTGATGCCGTCGTTATACTGCTGGTTTGCCTCTTCGTAGGTGATACCTTTCTCTGTGGCAAACCACGTCGGTACCAGACTGTGCTCATCAACGGCAAAGTGCTCCAGATAGATTCGCTTCAACTGGCCGTGACTCTCATAGTATATCGAGAAGTCCGGCTTGTACTGTGAATGTGTTTCGTCGGCCACCCGGTGCTCATACTGTTCCTCGTAGCGGAACATCACACCGAGGCTGGACAGGACGAAGCATAGCTTCTGTTCCTGAACACTCTTCACATAGATATCGTTGCCGTCCATGTCGGGAAGCATGGCCTTCAGTCTGGTGACCTTCTGAGCGGCAAGATCCTGTCTGCGCTCATTCTTGCGTTTCTCCCAGTCTGCTTCATCATCCTGAAAGTCGATGAAGTACCTGAAGACACTCTTACGGAAGTCTTCGGTCTTCAGCAGATGGCGGTAGATTCCAACAAACAATGCGTCGGTATTCTCGCATATCGACGGCTTCTGCTTTGTCACCTGTCCTATCAAGTCGAGGGCCAGCTTATGAAAGGTGTAGCCCCTGAGTCCTGGTATTCCCATCCTGTCCGTCAGTTCTGCAGCAGCTTTGTTGGTATAGCTGATGAGAAGAATTCTCTCAGGATCCACCTTCCTTACGTCGGTTAGGTACTTGACCTTTCCGACAATGGAGGATGTCTTACCGCTACCGGCACTGCTGACAACGAGGCAATTATCCTCTTCTGAAACGATAGACCTGCGCTGCTGGTTATCGAGGGGGTAGGTTAGGCAGTTATTGAAAAACTCCCTATACCGTTCAAGCCTGGTATTGATGACAGTCTCATTATGCTTCTTAATCAGACTGTGCAAGGAACCGTAGTCACTGATAAGTTTATCCAACTTATAGGACGGCTCAATATGAAATGCTTCAAGCCTGTTTCTCAATGAATAGGCTTCATTGAAAATGTCGCTGAAATAGTCTGTAACTTCCTGCTCTCCACGACCAGGAATATAACAGTCATCATAACGCTGCTCGATGACGGCTTCTATGTCATCAAAACATACCGTATTTTCTTTCTCTGCCTTTTCCCTTGCCCTGTCATAACTGGAAAGGGTGGGGGAGGTGAGTGTGCTTTCTATATCATCATCGAAGGCAACAGCTTTTTGTTTAAGCTGCTGACGGATGGTGACAAACACTATGATTGCCACCATCAGAAGGACTGTTCCTATAATGATATACAAATACATATTATTTATTATATAATATATATTTATTTATTGTCGCTCTGCTTTACCTAATAGTCCTATAATTTGACTCGCGGGTTACTTGTAAATGAGGTAGATGGAAAGGAAGATGACAAGGATTCGGGTTCTTCGAATCTGAGGTATTCTGCTATAAATTTCAGATTTACATCGCCAATTGCACCTTTTCGATGCTTGGCAATAATAATCTGTGCCACACCATGCAGGTCGTGTCCATTATCATCCTGATAGATATGATAATATTCAGGGCGATGAACAAACATAACTACATCGGCATCCTGCTCGATGGCTCCCGACTCTCGCAGATCGCTGAGCTGAGGACGCTTGCCTTCCAATCCT